>Ga0213917_1000178_pt1 | contig 12677 bp, 17 predicted proteins | sample McNCre117MG_FD_161051 | JGI IMG/M metagenome (GOLD analysis project Ga0213917, IMG submission 161051) | Freshwater microbial communities from McNutts Creek, Athens, Georgia, United States - 1-17 MG | ecosystem: Environmental > Aquatic > Freshwater > Creek | place: USA: Georgia | collected... | reverse complement strand
GAGGGCCGCAGTAACCGCAAATATGTTGATGAAGTGGAAGTGGCCGGAGTTCTTATGGAAGCTGGTTACGAGGAAGATAAAATATTTGGCCCAAGACCTCTCCATGGAATTACGGCCATGGAAAAAGTAATTGGTAAGAAAAAGTTTGAGGAGCTTTTGAATGGGTTGGTAATAAAACCGGCCGGGGCTCCTACCCTAGTCCCTGAAACGGACAAAAGACCAGAATTAAATTCCGCAGCTGCAGCAGCTGACGATTTTAAAAATTAAATTTACGGAGGAACGAAAACATGTCAAACGTAACTACGAACCAAACCACGAAGGTAGTAACAGGAAAAGTACGTCTCAGTTATGCCCACCTATTCAAACCCACGGCCATTGCCGAAGGACAAGACCCCAAATATTCAGTTTGTGTTTTAATCCCCAAGTCAGACAAAGCCACACTTCAAAAAATTAAAGCTGCAGTTGATGCAGCGAAACAGCAAGGGGCCAGCAAATGGGGCGGGAAAATTCCGGCCAATCTAAAAACCCCACTCAGGGACGGCGATGAAGAAAGACCCGACCAGGATGAATATAAAGGCATGTACTTTTTAAATGCCAGCTCCAAGCAGGCCCCGGGCATTGTGGACAAGCAATGCAACCCCATCCTGGATTCCACGGAAGTTTATTCAGGATGTTATGGCCGGGTGAGCATGAACTTCTATCCATTTGCCCAGGCAGGAAACAAAGGCATTGCATGTGGATTGAACCATGTCCAGAAAATCGCCGATGGTGATTACCTCGGTGGAAGGTCCAGAGCTGAAGATGACTTTGAGGCCATGGAAGAAGAAGGCGATGATTTCTTAGGATAAAAACTGGAGGGGCTTCGGCCCCTCTAAACAAAAGAGGTTAATATGAAAATTCTCTCAATAGATGTAGAAACTTTTTCTAGTGTGGACCTTTTAAAATGTGGTGTATACAAATACGCTGAAAGCCTTGATTTCGAAATACTCCTCTTTGGGTATGCCTATGATGATGGGCCAGTGCAAGTAATTGACCTGGCATCAGGAGAGCACATGTGGGAGACACTTCTTGATGACATAAAAAATCCAAATGTAATAAAAAGAGCCTTCAACGCAAACTTCGAAAGAACCTGTATTAGGAATCATTTCGGAATAGAAGTCCCTCCGGAAGGTTGGGAATGCACTTCGGTTCATTCTCTGGTGATGGGGCTGCCCATGAGTCTGGGAGAAGTGGCCAAAGCGATGAGGATCCAAGAGCAAAAAGATGCTGCCGGCAAGAACCTCATCAAGTATTTTTCGATGCCTTGTAAGCCTACCAAAGTAAATGGAGGTAGAACCAGGAACCTACCAGAGCATGACCCAGAGCAGTGGGCAAAGTTCAAAGCATATTGCGCCCAGGACGTTGAGGTGGAAAGGACTATTAAAAAGGCCATCGAGAAATTCCCCCTTCGCCCGGAGGAACAAAAACTTTGGGAGCTGGACCAAAGGATTAACGACCAGGGGGTCATGGTGGATATGGGCCTGGTCCAAAATGCCATCGAGGGTGACCTCGCCCATCAGGAACGACTGACCCAGGAAGCGGTCATATTAACGGGGTTGGACAATCCGGGCAGTGTTGCGCAATTAAAACGATGGCTGGAAGAAGCCGAGGGGCTTGCGGTCAGCAGTCTTTCAAAAGACACCGTGCCTGGACTCTTAAAACAGGTTGAAAGCGCCACCACAAAAAGAGTCCTTGGCATCCGGCAGGAGCTGGCCAAAACTTCCGTCAAGAAGTACCAGGCCATGGAAAGGTCAGTTTGCCATGATGAACATATCAGGGGGCTGCTGCAGTTTTATGGGGCAAACAGGACGGGGCGCTGGGCGGGACGATTGGTCCAGGTGCACAATTTACCCCAGAACAAGATCCCCGATTTGGAGCTGGCCAGGAACACGGTCAAGGATAAGGACTTTGAAATGATAGAACTGCTCTTTGAAAGTGTTCCGGTGGTGTTGTCCCAGCTCATCAGAACTGCCCTGGTACCAAAAAGAAACCACAGATTCGTCATTGCAGACTTTAGCGCAATTGAAGCCAGGGTGATTGCCTGGATGGCCGATGAGTCCTGGAGGATGGAAGTATTTCAAACCCATGGGAAAATCTATGAGGCATCCGCTTCCCAGATGTTCCGGGTGCCCATCGAGACCATCACCAAGGGGAATCCCCTGCGGCAAAAAGGGAAAATTTCAGAATTAGCCTTGGGTTACGGCGGCGGAAAAGGTGCCCTTCTCCAGATGGGGGCTCTTAACATGGGGCTCACCGAAGAGGAGCTGCCGGGATTGGTAACCGCTTGGAGAAAAGCAAATCCTGGAATCGTAAAGTTTTGGTCAGCTGTTGAGAATGCGGCTGCTATCGCAGTGAGGGAAAGAACCACGGTAAAACTGCAGCACGGGATTACATTTTTATATCAATCAGGAATTCTTTTTGCCCAGCTCCCTTCCGGGAGACGGCTGTCCTATGTCAGACCGATGCTGGAAAAAGGAAAGTTTGGCGGGGACATGCTTACCTATGAAGGGTACGAGCAAGGGAAGTGGGGACGGTTAAGCACATATGGTGGAAAACTTGTGGAAAACTTAACTCAAGCCGTTGCCCGAGATTGTCTTGCTGTCTCAATGCTCCGCCTGGATGCTGCCGGTTACCGTATCGCATTTCATGTACATGATGAAGTTATTTGTGAGGTGCCAAATGAAGAGACGGCCGCCGAGATGTCAGAAATTATGAGCCGTTCCATTGAATGGGCCAAGGGATTGCCGCTGAAAGCTGAAGCGTTTGAAACTCAGTATTACATGAAAGAGGGTTGATTATGTCCATTGTTATATCAATAGGAAATAGTCGCACTACAAAAAAATGGTCCCATAAAACAATGTCTTGGCAGGACTTACTTGACCAAATAAGTGTCACCAAGGAAACTGCTGAAACACTACCTGAATATTTTGGGCTGTCCAAAAAGGAACAGTCTAATATCAAAGATGTTGGCGGATTTGTCGGCGGGGTGCTAACCAATGGAATTCGTAAAAAAGAAAATATCGAATGCCGTTATGTTTTGACACTAGACGCAGATTATGCTGAACAGGATATATGGGACAAAGTTAAAAGTTTGGGCTTTACCTGCTGCATGTATTCAACCCATAGGCATACTCCTGAAAACCCAAGATACAGACTCGTTTTCCCTTTTATGCGCACAACTTCTGGGGATGAATATCAGGCGATAGGCCGAATGATTGCGAACGATATCGGCATCGAACAATTTGACCACACAACTTATGATCCGGTGCGGATAATGTACTGGCCTTCAACGTCAAGGGGTGCAGAATACGTTTTTAAAGAGTTTAAAGGCGAGCCCATTGATCCAGATAAGACCTTGGCCAGGTATTCCAACTGGAAAAATACCGGGGACTGGCCCAAGTCCGTCAGGGAAAGCACATGGATTGATAAAGAAATTAAAAAACAGGCAGACCCTCGCACTAAAGGTGGGATGATAGGCGCATTTTGCAGAGTATACGACATAGAAACTGCAATTGAGGAATTTTTACCAGATATTTATGAAGTATGTGAAAGAATGCCTAATCGGTACAGTTATATTCCCGCAGACAGCATTGGTGGTGTGGTGCTTTACGATGACGTATTTGCTTATTCTCATCATGCTTCAGACCCTGTTTCAGGTAAACTGTTGAACGCCTTTGACCTGGTGCGGCTCCATAAATTTGGCGCCATGGATGAAGATGCTGAAGAGGGTACCCCAACAAATCGAATGCCGTCATATAAAGCCATGTGTGGCTTTGCTATAAAAAGGCCTGAAGTTGCTCTTCTCATAGCACAAGACGCCCATGCTGGAGCTGCGGAGGACTTCGATAACCCAGAGGAAAGACATGATCTCAACTGGACATCAAAGTTGGCAGTTAACTCGAATGGGAATTACTGCAAGACTTCAAAAAATGTAAGAATCGTGCTGGAGCATGACCCAAGGCTGAAGGGACGGATAAGACTTAATAAGTTTTCCAATGAGATTATCGCGGTTTCCCCGCTGCCGTGGGCAGGGCGAAGTAATGAGCCTGATGGGAAAACATCCAGGTGGACAGATGCAGATGATGCCGGGCTCTTTGAGTATATTGAACAGTTTTTAGGCTATAGGAACAAGGACCTTATTTTAGGGGCTTTGGTGTTAACCGCCATGGAGCAGGGGTTTAATCCGGTAATTGATTACCTGGAATCCTTGACCTGGGATGGCGAACTGAGGCTGGACACTTTATTCATTGACTACCTGGGCGCTGAAGATTGTGAATATATGAAGACCATCACAAGAAAGGCCTTGGTAGCAGCGATTGCGAGGGCAATGACACCTGGTGTCAAGTATGACACGATGACAGTTATCCACGGGAAACAGGGCCTGGGGAAATCTACGATTTTGGCAAAGCTGGGGAAGGATTGGTTTTCTGATTCAGTTTATACCCTGGAGGGGAAAGAAGGAGCGGAGCTGCTTCAGAATGCCTGGATAGTTGAAATCTCAGAATTGGGTGCCTACAACAAATCCGGTGTGGAAAGCGTAAAATCTTTTCTTTCGAAGAAGGATGACCAGTTCAGGGCCAGTTATGGCAGAAACGTTGGGAAGTATCCCAGGAAGTGTGTTTTCTTCGGTACAACAAATGAATTTGACTACTTAAAGGATGTTACCGGAGGGCGCAGGTTTTGGCCAGTAACGGCATCAATTATTCAGCCTAAGAAATCAGTTTTCACAGATTTGACCGATGATGAGGTTGACCAGGTTTGGGCTGAAGCGGTCGTTAAGTGGAGGGGAGGAGAAACAATTTTCCTTACCCCAGAACTGGAAGCCGAAGCTGAAAAAAGAAGGGCGATCCATACCGAGAGAGACCCGGTTACCGGAATGATTGAGGAGTTCCTGGAACGCCCTGTGCCCACTGACTGGATTAATTGGACTTTGGCCCGAAGGCTTGATTTTTGGAATGGCCTGGAAGAGGAGAAACTTGAATTGGCTCCTAGAGACAGGGTTTGTGCCATCGAGATATGGCGGGAATGCTTGAAGGAATTTCGTTCAAATTTGAGCCAAGGTGACACCAGAAGATTGAATTCTATCGTCTCAACTTTCAAGGGGTGGGAAAGGTCTGGAATCATTAGGTTTGGGGAGGATTACGGAAAGCAAAGAGGGTTCATTCGAAATCTCGAAAAAGTATGATTTTTGTGGCAACAGATTAGGCGCTATGGCAACACTTGACATTTTATGGAATTGGGCCTTGTGGCAACAGAAGCAACAGTCAGCAACAGTTTTTTCACTCAAGTGTTGCCACCCCAAAACCCCAAGGCTAAATAGTTATAAGTATATAGGCAACAGAAGCAACACTTAAAAATAAAAATAATAAAAATAGATAAATATTACCATATATATACATATTATAAACGCCTAATTGCCTAAACGCGTATATATGTAAAACAACTGTTGCTCTGTTGCCAAGCCAAAATTAGAGGAGGTAAACCTATTATGTTTTTGAAGCCGAGACTTAAAAAAGCTTTAGAATTTTTGGGTAAGAACTACAGCGTAAAGAAAATCGACTTAGAAGACTGCATTTATAGAAATTTAGGAAATGGTTTTGACATCGAGGTTAGCGGGATAAATCTTAGAGGCTCCAAAAATATATGCAGCTTCGTTTGTGTCTGGGATGTTAGCAAAGGGTTGAATCAATCGGCCAGGTCCGTTGAATACGTCAGAAATATATCAACTTTGGCGGTGTTGAAATCAGAACTCGAAAGGCTGGCGATTAAATATGGCCCAAGAGTCAAAGATTGAAGCCAAGCTGAAAAAAGAAGTTGAAGCAAGAGGCGGAAAAGCTTTTAAGTTTGTATCCCCCGGCATGTCAGGGGTGCCCGATAGAATAGTCCTGGTTCCTGGAGGGAGAGCAATCTTTGTAGAGCTGAAAGCCCCGGATGGAAAATTGGCCGTACTCCAGGGTAAAAGAAAAGAGGAGCTGCAGGTTTTAGGTTTTGAAGTCCATTGCCTGTATTCCATTGCTGGAGTAGTTGGGTTCATCGAGGAGGTTTTCAAATGATAGTTTTATGTACGCTTTGCGGTGCAGAAGTTAAAAAGAAACCGAGTGACGTAAAGAACAATAACTTTTGCTGTATGTCTCATTATTTGGAGTACATAGCAAGAAATAAAATTAAAGCCAATTGTTTTAGGTGTGGAAAAGCTGTAAGAAAGCCACCCAGCCAACAATCAGAAAGACATTTTTGTAGTAGACAGTGCAACTTGAAGACCATGAACGAAGAACTTAATCATACAAGAATGGTAGACAGCACTAAATCGACATTAAGCTTATTAAAACTTGGAAGCGGCGAGGGTAAGACCTATCAAAAACTTAAAGGCAGGCACATCCATCGCCAGATAGCGGAACAAATGCTTGGCCGAAAATTACACCCTGGGGAAGTGGTCCACCACATAGACGGAGATAAGCGAAATAACTCCCCGGACAACCTTATGATTTTAGATTCTCAAAAAGAACATGCAAGGCTCCATGCAGAAAGGAGTAATCCAAATGCGGTACGCGCCTCACGTTTATCAGGATAACGCCACCGACCTAATTCTTCAAAAGCAAGCAGTTGGCCTTTTTCTTGACTGCGGTTTAGGTAAAACTGTAGTAACACTTACGGCGATTTCAGAGTTGATGCACGACAGGTTTGAAGTTTCAAAAGTTTTGGTTATTGCTCCCCTTCGTGTGGCGGAAGATACCTGGAGCCGGGAAACGGAAAAATGGGACCACCTGAAATATCTTAAAATTTCCAAGGTCCTGGGCCCAGAGCAGAAACGAAAGTCAGCACTTTACGCCAAAGCCGACATCTATGTGATAAACCGGGAAAATGTTGAATGGTTGGTAAAGTATTACGGTTCCCGCTGGCCCTTTGACATGGTGGTGATTGATGAGCTGTCCAGTTTCAAGTCCCCAAAGGCAAACAGATTTAAAGCACTCCGCCGAATATCAGGAGCAATAAACAGAATCGTAGGGTTAACCGGCACCCCGGCCCCGAATAGTTTGATTGACCTTTGGCCCCAGGTTTATCTCCTGGACCAGGGGGAAAGATTGGGGAGAACCATCACCGGGTATAGGGATAGGTATTTTGAACCGGATAAGCGCAGCAGCGTGATGGTTTTTTCCTGGAAACCCAGGGAATTTGCCGAAGAAGCCATCTATGAAAAACTATCAGACATTTGTGTAAGCATGAAAGCCGATGACTGGCTGACCCTTCCGGAGAGAGTGGACAACATCATAAAAATTCCGCTTCCACCGGAGAGCCGGGAAAAGTACAAGCAGCTCGAAAGGGATCTTCTTCTTCCCTACACCGATGGGGATGTTGTGGCCAATACGGCAGCGGTTTTATCAAACAAACTTTTACAACTGGCAAATGGCGCCATCTATGACGAATTCGGGGCGGTTAAAGAAATTCACGATGAAAAACTTAAGGCCCTGGAGGATGTCATCGAAGCAGCCAATGGAAAACCGGTCCTGGTGTTTTACGCTTACAAACATGACCTGGAGCGGATAAAGGCAAAGTTTCCAAAGGCCAAGCAGCTGGAGAAAGCAGAAGACATTGAATCCTGGAACAAAGGGAAAATTCAAATCATGCTAGCACATCCAGCTTCAGCAGGCCATGGGTTAAACCTCCAGGCCGGAGGAAGTATCATTGTTTGGTTTGGATTGACCTGGAGCCTGGAACTTTATCAGCAGGCAAATGCCAGACTTCACCGGCAGGGGCAAAAGGAAAGTGTTATAGTCCACCATTTGATAGCGGAAGGCACCATAGATGAGGATGTAATGGCAGCACTTGAACGGAAAGAAACAGGACAAGACGCTTTGATGGAGGCGGTTAAGGCTAGAATAGGAGGGTAAAACGTTGCTTAGATTACTGTTTATTGTAATTCTTGCGACTCTTGGGTTGGTGGTAGCGATTCGCAAAATTAACAAAGAAGACTCAATAATAGTTGTTGTGGAAGAGCCCCATTTTGGTGGGCAATTAGACAAATTCGAGGAGGAAGAATGATGGAACGAGTATGCAGGAATTGCAACTTTGAGGATATACCACAAAATAAATTCCCATGTGATTTATGCCGCGATGGAGAAAGATGGGAGCCAAAGGGCGATGCCGTAAATTCCCCAACACATTACACCAGCGGCAAAATTGAGGTAATTGACTATATAACCGACAAGCTGAGCAAAGAGGAGTTTGAAGGCTTCTGCATTGGGAATGTCGTGAAATACGTCTCCAGGTACAAACATAAAAACGGCCTGGAGGATCTTAAAAAGGCTAAATGGTACCTTGAAAAAGCAATTGAGCTGAAAGGTGGGAGTTTATAAATGCAAGGATGGATAATAGCAATAATCGTGGTAATGAGCATAAGCATTATGTTGGCGGGGGTTAGTCTTAAGGACAACACCCGCGGTGCTGATTGCTTGATGGGATTTGAAATCGTAATAGCATTTCTATTGGTTGTATTTGGATTGATTATATCGGCAGTTATAGCAATAACCAAATTTTTATTATGAAATGTGAGGCGGGATAGATGGTTAGAAAATGCTATGTTTGCGGTAGACAATTTGGAACTCCGTACCCAGAACAAGTTCACACCTGTGGTAATCGGCAGTGTGACAAAATATTGGCGTTATTAAAACGCAAAGATTCTTATATCAGGGATTTGAAAAATTCACTAGGAAAATTTAAGAACGAAGTTAAACAGTCCCGAGAGGCATTGTTGCGGTGCAATCCGCATACTGCAAGGATTGGTGACCCATGGATATATCACACATGTGAGTTCTGCAATAGACGACACGAATCAGAAGAACACGATTTTTATAATTTTAGATTGCCAGAACATCATGAACAAGATTGCGAATATGTCAGATTAACCAAGGAGTATGACCATGGATGAACTTTTCAAGATATACAAAGTAAATGCTTGGATAGAAGACGACAAAATAAAGTGCATGAGTCAGGCTTGCATTTTACAGGGAGAAAAGTGCCCAAGGTTTATGAAATGCCGTCATGAACTGATAACCATGGAAAGCAGAGAAAATGTAATTTTTGGAGTGCATATGCTATTCCAACAAAATAAAAAGTTAGTAGAAGCTTTGGATGATGCAAGAAAGCAAATGTGTTTAAAATGTGCTATATCAGCGTATTGTAGCAATGATTGCGAAGAAATAAAGCAGTTAGAGAAAATTGCAAAGGAGGCCCAGCATGAATCGCAAAGAGAGAAGACGCCAGGACAGATTTGACCGAAAGCTGACACCCGCCATCGATGATTTTAAGCAAAAGGCAATTGAAAGGATACATAAGACAGTTGAAAACGATGTCCAAACTATGCTTGATGAGGCAAAACTAACATCAACAAAGCAAGCCTGTGAAGTAATGACCAGCGTTTTTGCCATGGCCCTCAATAACGAATATGGCTTCGGTACCCAGAGGATAAACAAGTTAATTCAAAGGGTGAGATTGCAACTGGAGTGCATCAGTGGTGGATTGGTGACAGCAGCGGATATTAGACATTGGTGCTTTGAAAATAAAATTAATCTTTAGACCAGGAGGCCAACTATGAACAACGAAAAAACTATCTATATGCTGACTAATGAAGACCTTGCGAAAGCCATTAAGGATGGAATCAAGCAATATGAGTCTGAAAAGAAAAAATCAGAGCGTCAAGAGATAGTTCAAAACACGCATGAGCTTTTAAGGCACTTTTTGAAATTCAAATTCCACTTTGAGCAGGTAAAGCATGTAGCCTTATTCGACTGCGAATTAATCACCCTGAAATCCATCAAGGTTTCCAAAGCCCAGGCCAGGCTTTTGTACAATCACACAATCCGCTGCATCGAGGAGCTGAAAAAGACAGAAGAAAACAAAGTCAGGGCAGTGGAAAAAATGTATATGGATCCGGAGCTGGGGGAGCTGGGGTGGTATAAGCGCCGGGAAAAAGTAAGCTATTTACTGAATATCTCCGAGAAAACCCTGGACAGGTACCTGGATTTTGTGGAAAAGGAATTGGCGTCTTTACTTTTTGGCCCTGCAGGTTTAAAAATTCTCATGCTTGTATGAAAATCTTGTACAAGAATTTCACATAAATTTTTCCAAAAATCCTCACGTTACAATTATATCAACAGTTACAAGGAACGGCCATTTTGTCTAAAAGTTGTCTCTATCGTGTCCAGTAATGGCATGATAGAATGGTAGCGTGAAAAGTTGTTGATAGTTGAGAGACTGTTTTTACTCCTTAAAAAAGCCCTTTGTGTATTCAGACACAACGGGCTTTTCAGTTTTTTCTTGGAGGTGATAATCATGATGGAGAACGAACAAAACACTCTTCCAGCAGAAGAGCTGGAAGAAACGACAGAAGCTACTGAAGAAATAAACAATTGAATAGTCACAGGCATTCAGGTAGTGGTGCAGCTACCTGAAGTTCCGATAGTCCATATGGTAGTGGCACCGGGTTGGTTACCTGGGTGATAGGTTCGATTCCTTTACTGTCGTTTTGGCCCATAACACATTGTGGGCAATGAGGACGGCCTGGCACAGTATAAGACCAGGCTTGCCCGTCCTCATGATAATAAGTTTGATTTTGCATAAGAACACGATTGCAACGTGACAGCCGGGACCAGTCCCCCGGCTTTTCTTATGCCTTTATTTATTTGGACTGGAAGTAAATTTAAAAGGACTGGTGATAATATGTTTGCTTATGACAGAATTAGGTTGGAGTTTGACGATTATTATAAAATCGTAGAGTGGTACTTGTTAAACGAAAATAAATTTAATGAAATATTATTCCCATTAACTCAAGGGGTAATTGAGATACGCAATAAAGATACCAACAAATTCAATAATGGATTAATATTTAAAGTCAATAACTCCTTTTGTGAAATTAAACAATATTTTAATTTTGAAGAGGATTGGGCTAAGTTTGAATATTATTATAAGGGCCCAGATGAAAAAAATATTACCATCCGTTTAATTGATAAAAGCCGTGATTTTAAAGAAATATGCAAAAACTATGAAACACCTGAAATGGTAACTTTAATTTATGCCACTGACACCCTTAAAGCAGTTTTAATGTATATGGCTTTAATGCCAAAAGAATTTGAACACGATGAAGAACCAACCATGAACGATAATAGAATTAAACGGGCAAAAAGACACAATCAATATAATCCAAATAATCAAATTAAATTAACCCGTAAGATTTATAACCTTATAAACCCAACATTTAGAAATATTGATAAAAAAGAATATAACAGAGTAGCACAAAGTTGGGGAGTAAGAGGTCATTTTCGACAATATAAATCGGGCTTAAAAATTTGGGTCAAACCTTTTCAAAAAGGAACTGGAAATTTAAAACATAAAAATTACATAATTACCGCATAACAATTAATAACACCCTGCCCCCCACGATAATGAGGTGATATTATGCCATCAAAGCCTAAGCGTCCATGTAGACACATTGGATGCACTGCGTTAACGACAGAAGGCTATTGTGAAGCGCATTTGAAAATACAGCAGGAGAAGCGCAAAGAACAATACAAAAACAGACCAGCTTATCATAGCTGGTATAGCACCACTAGATGGAAGGCTTTAAGGATTCAATATTTAAAGGCACATCCTCTATGTGTTGAGTGCTTAAAAGCAGATAGGATTCAGCCTTCAACAGTGGTTGACCACAAACGGCCCCATCGAGGAAATCAAGTGCTGTTTTGGGACCTGAATAACTTCGAAGCTTTATGTAAAAAGTGCCATGACTTAAAGACGAATAAAGAAGATGGTGGCTTTGGAAACAAAGTTAAACATTAAGAAAATAGGGTAGCTCCCGACAAGCAGGCAACTCCAAGCCTGCTTTTTCTTATGCAATTTTGGAGAATAAATATTGTGGAGGATATTTAAATGCCAGCAAAAAGAGATTTGTCAGGGTTGATATTTGGGAAGTTAAGGGTTGAGTTTGAAACCGAAAAAAGAACAAAAGCAGGGCATATTATTTGGGTGTGCCAATGCGAATGCGGTAATCGAACTGAATTGGCTTTAGACTGTCTTAGAGACAAACATACAACTACTTGTGGAAAATGTACAAACAACAAATATTATGAACATCCTGAAGGCTATATGGTTGGGGTTACATTTGATAATAAAGAATTCGTATTCGATAAAAAGGATTATGAATTAATAAAGCCACATACCTGGTGCTTTGATAATAGCGGCTATGTTTGTAAGAGTAATGTAAGGCTTCACAGATTCATATTGAATCCAAAAAGAAATCAAGTAGTTGATCATATAGACCACGATAAATCCAATTGTTTGAGAAGTAATCTTAGAGTATGCACACAATCTCAAAACATGATGAACCAACTTAAACAAAAAGGAAGTACATCATCCAAATATAAAGGTGTTACAAGATACCCAAACAAATGGAGGGCATCAATAGGCTATCAGAACAGAACGATTCATATAGGCTACTATGATTCAGAGAAAGAAGCAGCAAGAGCATATAACAATGCAGCCATTAAGATGTTTAATGACTACGCACTTTTAAATGATTTATAAAGGAATTTAAGGGTACATAATACCGGGGGAGGTCAAATCCCCGCCACAGCAATACTGAAAGC
>Ga0213917_1000177_pt1 | contig 12718 bp, 15 predicted proteins | sample McNCre117MG_FD_161051 | JGI IMG/M metagenome (GOLD analysis project Ga0213917, IMG submission 161051) | Freshwater microbial communities from McNutts Creek, Athens, Georgia, United States - 1-17 MG | ecosystem: Environmental > Aquatic > Freshwater > Creek | place: USA: Georgia | collected... | reverse complement strand
CAAGCACGCTTAATCGAGTTTACACCTACCGTGTTTTCTGACTTATAAAACGACTTGTCTTTTATTGAGTCAACAAGCACACGGTAAACAGGCTCTAAATCATCAACCCCACGCCCTGTGCCGCCTGAACTCGCCTTTTTATCTATGCTTGCTATGCTTCCCGTGCTAATTAAAGCACGCTCGTCTGTGTTTAAACGCGCACGATTGGCCGGCTTCTTAATCGTACTTGCTGTGCTTTGCTTTGGCAAACCATCCGTATCAACAAACTTATACTTTCCCGTTTCAGACAGTGGGGGGCGTGGCTCGTTTCTATTATCAAGAAACGCAGGATTTAATTCATAATCTTCTGCGCTCGGTCTTGCTGCAACAATTTCATTTTGTGACTGCGCAGTGGTGGGGCGTTGCCATATTCTTTGCTCTGGATGTTGTGAGTGTGGGGCAGGGGTTAGGCTTTCTTCTGCGTGCCTGACAAAATCGCTCACTTTTTTACGGCGTTTATCATCCGCCAAGGTAACGACAACGCCGCCAAAGAACGCCACTGTTGCAATAAAGAAAGCCTTCACCCACCGCCACATGGATTGCGCATCTAACGCCATTTCTTCACCGCCTAAAAATAAAGAGGCAAATTTTTTGGCATAATCAGGTGCTTTTTTCCAATCGCCTTGCTCAGTTTCACGAACCGCTGTTAAGGCCTCTTTCATTGCATCGGTCGCTTTGTTCTTTGCTTCGATTTGCATTCTAATATCGTCACTACCTGCGCGAGCTTTGCTTTTGCATCCCCAAGACCACACATGTTTGCACTTTGCGGCCTCTTTTTCCATTGCCACTAATTGGGCGGTGGCGGCTTGTGTGTCAACATTAACGCCGCTAGATTGCTTTGTAATCGCTTGGGCAATTTGCAACTTTAATGCGTTAGTTTGTGATGCGGTTGATTCATTAGCTAGTCGCGCATCAGATTGGGTTTCATAAAACTGATAACCGACCGCAGAAAAGACATATAGCCCAAATCCCAATGCGAAAATTGGCAAGTGGACAGGTTTAGCCCCGCGCACAGCATAATCAGCAATTAACACAGGAAAGATAACCGCGCCAAAACACTCAAGTGCGATAGAGGAGGTGATAAGGTTTAGCGCATCGTACCAAGTAACAGTTGTTGTTAGGTTAAAGGCAATCGAGCCGGTAAACAGAACTGCTACAGCGGCAGCCGAGGCTATTAATGCAATCAAGCTTTTCATCTTGCCACCTCAATTCCCCAGTGACAAAGAAACAAAACCAGCTCTTTGCAATGCTGGTTAAAATTTACCCAGTCGGCAAAGCCGCACAATGCAATAACAGCAATTAAATATTTTAAGTATTGTGTTGCCATAACTTGACTCCTTCATATTCCACCGCATTTACTTCTGCTTCTTTGCACTTGTCGAGTCTTTTATATTGACCCCGTTCAAAAGGCTCTAAATATTCGTGAAAAATTTGACAATATATGCGGGCATATTTAGAACGAGCATAGCAACATGTCCTACAGCTCTGTTCATTCGATTTGATTTCTATTACTATTTTCATTTTTTTCTCCAAAAAAAACCGTTAGATTTTCTTCCTCTGCCATGACTAGCATTGCCTCGATTAGCAGTACCGGCGATTCCCGCCGCTATCATTCTTTGCGCTTCTAGTGCGATATTTTTAGCCGCGTTAATATCGCGGTCGTGAATTTTTTCGCATTTATCGCACTTCCAAGTGCGTATATTTAATGGCAATGATTTAACTACATTACCACAGCAAGAACAGGATTTTATTTTTGGGCAGGTTTATCTTAAGCTTTTGGTTTTGAGCGACCAAACGCCTGCGGATGCTTTTAAGAAAGCACAGGATGACTGGGAAAAGTTTAAACGGTCATCCTTTAAAACCTTAATTTGTCATTCCTTCGTGGCGATAATCTCATCTAGATATTCAATGACATCAAGTAATGTTTTTTTAAACATTACTGCATTGTCAGCATAAACAGTGCCTAAATCAATACTGATGCCTCCTGTTTTTATTTTAAAAACATATAAACCACATATCGATTTTTTAAACTCAAACGTTATGTCATTCATTATTTTTACCCCCCAAGCGGGTCGCACGACCAACTTTCATAAACCGCTCCAGCCTTAACACAATCCGACTGCGTGCTATAAATAGCGACGTATTTCAGAACGCCACCCACATAAACACTGAGCTGATAATCTGCCTTAGCATTGCTTGCCATTGCCGCGCAAAACGCGGCTATTAGTAATGTGTATTTCATTTTATACCACCTGTTTTTAGTAACTTCCATTGCCGAACTAATTGTTTTAGTGCGCCGCGCGGCTGTTTGCCTGTTGCTACACAAAACGCGGCTAGTAGTAAGGTATGTTTCATTTTAACATACCTCGCTATATTGTCAGTTGTAACGACTCAGCGCAAAATCGAACGGCATCACGGGCCGAGATGTTGCCCTCTTTGAGTTGTTCTTGCGCAAATCTTATTATTCCTATTGCACAAGATAAATTGTCATTTATCGCGCTTGCTAGAGCCAATTCTTTAACTGTAACAACAGTTTTATAATTTTTGTTTGCTCTTGCAACTAAAATAGCAATTGCTTTTGCTAAGAGCAAAAAAGCCTCGTTTGTGTTCATTTTTAATCCTCTACAACCCTCTTAATTTGATTATTTTTTTAGGTTTATCGCTAAAAAGCGTGTTTCGCAGCAACATATTCTTTCTGTTTCTCTACTGCTTCGGCATGGCTAATACTGGGCCGCACCTTGTCAAATCCAAAAGAATAAATGCTTGGCTCTCCTTGAGTCACGTTAAAAAGGTTTGTAAGAGACGCTGTGAACGTTGCCGCATTTCCGTCGAAAGGTTTTTTTGTGACGGTGACCAGTGGAGGGAACCTTCCTGCTTTTCGGCTTAAAGTGCCTACACATACTTTGTCCATCCAAAACCAGTCTCCGTGTTTGTTTCGTAACGCAGCCCAACCTGCTGCCTCTAGCTGTGTTTGAGTGGCAGCTGGGCTGCCAATGCGAGCAGCCCGTGTGAAGTTATTTTTTTTCATATTGTTCTCTCTTAATTTGATTATTTTTTTAGGTTTATCGCTAAACCGTGATAAAAATTATAATTTAAAAAATATTTTTTTGCAACAATTATTTTTACGCTTTAAAAAAATAATTATAAATGCTAGTATAAGGCTTTATTTTAAAGGGAAAAATATTATGAATGAAGAATTATTTAACAATTTACATGTTAATACCCGTATCTCGCATATTATGGGGATTCAACTGTCGCAATTGCTGACAAAAATCGAAGGCCTAGAGAAAGGCAAAAATCCAATTATTAAGAGAGGAGAGAAGGCTCCAGTTTTGTTTGAGCCAGAATATATAGCGGCTCAAATGGCTTTTTATAGCCAGCTCGCAGAAATTGCGGAATTTAAACTAAAAGAATTGGAGGAAAATAAAAACTGATAGACAAACAAAAGCCCTGATTGAGTTTCCTCAATCAGGGCTTTAAATTTATACGGACGTAAAAACGAACCGCCTCAATTATCACACACGCCGACCAAAGCAACGTGATAAGAGGCACACCCACAGAAATCGGCAATAATTTAAGTGAGCCTAGCTATTCTATCATCAATTCAGACATTCCAAAGCATAATTTAAAATCGAACACAGCAGCTTTAACAGCGTTTAAAGATGTTAAACGCGCATTAACAGCGTTTTCATACTGTTCTACATAAGCTACTTCGTCAATAACAAGGGCATTTAATTCATCAATTCGAGACTGCAACTGATGTAATGGCAATTCTGATAAGTTGCACCCCATCGCTGCAATATCATTAACCCATTGTGCGCGTTCTACTTTTTCTATTGCTTGTAAGACACAATCTATAATTAAATCTAAATCGGATTTGATGAAAGAAAGGCTATACTCTTGCGACATTAAATCGGATAATTCATCTCTTGCTTTAATTCTTTTTTTATCTTCATTCATGATTTTGCTCCTGTTATTTGAAAATCCATCTGTTCCCACCACTTCTAAGCCTTGTCAGCACGTCTATTCTTGCAACTTCGTCAAATGTATTAAGTAAAGATAAAAGAGACAAGAACTCCATCTGATTCAAACTGCCTTTATATTGATTCGTTTTGTCGCTGGTAATCGTCAAATTCTCAACCCCAAACGAACCACCACGACTAATTGGGGTTTTATGGTCAATCTGGATGTCATCTAATTTAATTCTCTCGCCTGTGTACTCACAGCGAAGATAAAGCCGCTTACGGTACGTTTCGAGTTTTGGCTCATAAGTCATCAGCCAAAGATAAAATTCATTCGGCATAGGCACGCTTAAGCGGTCTATATCTAGCTTATCAGCACGAACAAGGCAGTTGTTACGAAAATTAGCCGCTTTAGCTTTTGCGATTGTGGCGAATTGGGTTTTTAACAAATCAGACTGAATCATGTTTTGCGTTCTCATCAAAAACCACATGACTAATTTTATTAGTCCTTATCCATTCCATAACTCCACGCGAATAATCAAAGGTTGAGCCGAACGGGTAAACAATCAGCTCGCCTTTTTCATTAAAGGTTTTTACGTTTTGCAGTAGTTTGACCCTTTGCATTAAGAATAATACCACTGTCCATCAGTCGCTTTATAAATTGCCTTTCCATCTTGAGAAATTGCTGTTTCGCCCGTCGGCTGTGGTGGTTGATAGGCTGGTTGCACTGGAGCTGGTGACTGTGATTGCGCTGACAACACCTTAAAATTCCAGATTGTATTTCGGTCTGAATATTCATCCGTGCCTTTACTAATGCCCACATTAGCAATAAATTCCTTATCCATTGCCGACATTAAAATCTGAATCATATTGCCTTGTAACGGCGTATTTGTTGCCAGTGCTAACGCCTTGACTTGACTGCGACTAAATTCAGCGTGCGGCATAAAATCTATAAAAACTTTACGCCCGCTTTGCTTTTCATCCGTAATCGTAAAATGGCAATTGTAACGCGGCTTTCCCACGTTATTGCCACTTTTTACTGTTTCTTGATTGATTTTCTCAAGGGATGCTTTGTAATCCCCCTTAGGGATTAGGGTTCTTTCCGGTTGTTCTTCTACGTTATCCCAATCGCTAAAATCATCTTGTGGTGTGTAAGCTTGCGGTTGTGGCTGTCCATGAAACTGGGGAGGTGGGGGGGTGTATTGGTTCATTTTGTTTCCTTTTTCGCATAAAAAAAACCGCATTAATCAGAACTCGGAAGAGGCGAAAGATTAGCCCAGCTCTAAATCAATAACGGTTTTTTTTAATCTTTCTTTTGCGGCTTCCGACCGTAGTTTAAATTGTACCGCTAAAATTGACTTTAGTCAAAACACAAATAATAATCCTCATAATCCGCCTTAACGCCATTATCAATAATCTCTTCCCAGTCTGCCTGAAACCGTAAAAATAGCTTAACTGATACCGACTCAAGCTGATAACCAGCTTTTCCTTTTAATCGGCTCGCCTTTTCAGCAAGCTCATAAGCTGCCGCTTGCCCTTTAAATCCTGCATCCATATCAGAGACAATGATTAACTCCCTGACCGTTTTCGGACAATCCCATTTAGCCATGTTCCCCGCGTTATCCAGACTCCACGTTGGTATTTTTGTTTGCTCATAATGCTGCAATGCTTTTTCAATCCCCTCACACACTGCCAGCCTTCCACTTTGCGCATAATAATCAAATAGTTTGATTGAGCAACCGTTAAAATCGCGTTCAATTGGCATACATTTCTTAACCGCTGTTACGTTCGCTTTTTTTCCGTCTGATGTTAAAAATATCTGTTTCCACGTTACCCGTTGATAACAGCGTGAGTCATCATCTAAGCTACCATTGTCCATCCTTGCCACTAAGCAAGGGTGGTTAGTGCCATCTTGAAAATAGGCAGGATGATAGCGAATAGTCGGCGGAATGATTGAAATGCCGCGACTTTGCAAGTAAAGTGATACGGGGTCGCCTTGTGTTACATTTAAAAATTCACGCTCTTTACTATCTATAAAACTTCTGTTCTTCTGCCGCTCTGCCTCAGCCTTTTTCTGTTCTTGATAAGCCAAAGCGTTGTTTGAGGTCGGTTGCCAATTCATTTTTTTATCCTCGATTCCTAAAATATTTTTTGTAATTTTCACGACTTCAATAAACGAATAACCGAAGTATTCCATTGCTAGCTTAATAAAGTCACCGCCTTCAGGTGTGCAGGTTGAACAGATAAAGCCGCCGTTACCTTTATAATCAGTAAATCTCCACCTGTCGCGGCCTGCTTTGCATAAAGGACAGTCGCGATGTTTTTTCCCCATATATTCAATGGGGAATCCCATTGATTGCAAAATATACTTTCCTTTTCCTTGCGCTATTTCTCTAATTTTTATCATGACCTTTCACCTTAAAAATCAACTCAATATTAGGAAATTTAGGAGTTTTAGTGTTCGGCACAACATCAAATTCAATCGGCATTTCATATTCAAGTCGTTCCAGTTCATATTCTTGACTTTTTAAAAAGTAATATTTGATGAATTTGTCATTTAAAACCGCCTTAAAGCCCTCCTTTCCCGCTTTAGATGTGTGTGACTTTAAAACGCAACTTCTTACTTTATGCCTTTTAACCCCATTTTCTAATCTTGTCGGCGCATTATCCACTGAAATTTGAACCTCCACAGTTTCACCCTGCACAAATTCAATTTCATTTTTAGGTCGCTCCCAGTCGCAGTTATCACACGATTGAAACGGAAAAAACAAAACAGATTGACACTCTGGGCATGTCTTTTCTTCCTTTTCCTCTTTAGTTTTTTCTTTCGGTGGATTTTTAGGTTTTAAACTATCCACGCCGTTATAGTACAAATCCACCCAATCATCGTAAAATCTAAGAAAATTACCGCTGTGGCAGTTATGTACTAACAATCCCTCACAAGTGAAGCTATTTGTTGGTCCGCAGTCGAGTATGTCCCATACTTCCCTTTCGGTTTCATCGAGGGCTTGTGATACCTTTCTATTACCTCTAAATCTGTCATTCCACTCCAGAAAAATCTTTTTAACGTACCGTCTGAATAACGAATATCTGGATAATCTAGTCTGAACTTGTGCATCTTTGCCACACTTTGATTCCCTTTCTTGTTGCATTGATTTAGACTTAGTGTTATCCATCTCAGATTCCCCGGCTCGTAATGACCATAAGGATTTATCCTGTCTAAATTTATTTGCGACCTTTCCTCTATACTTGAAAATTCTGGAATACCAAGATTCTCCATTATCCAAACAGTTCCATCCTTTACACCATTGAATTTGAATAAAATACCCTTTTCTCCATAGTTGTGATAATTGTTGTCGTTTTTGTTTGTACACCTTGCTTTCATTGATTGAACCCTGTTGTATAGCCATAAAGGATATACAGGAGGTGGGTTGTTGCAATCTTTGCAACCCTTTGTTCTTCCATTTTCTAAGTTGTGAAGACTGATAATAGCTCGATAGCCACATCCTAAACATTCGCACATAACGTGAATTATTCGCCTGTTCTTTTGCCCAAGCCAAAAAATAGTTGGCTCTATAATTTTTACCGAGCCGTACTGGACTCCTACCAATTCCGGTCTGTACGATTCTGATTTGTTTGGTGGCACACTCCCCAAAGGTGCGCCAACCATCTTTAGTTCTGACAAGGTGGTTTTTTGTTGCAGTAAGCCCTTGATAAGTGATTGTTTTTTGATAGCCATTGCATATTGCTCCGTTATGAGACACAAAGTTAGTTCCATCCCATATTTTATGCTCTTTACTAACTTTGTCAATAGCCACTAGACCTTTATTTGTTAGAACCTTACTTCCTTTGGCAATACAAATCCACAAGGCGAAAGATTTATCAGGATATGAACGCATAGCCCGCCCCATTTGCTGAACGTGACTTGAAAACGATTTACTGAACGGTCTAACAGACACGCCCGCTAAAACATCAGGGAAATCCGCTCCCTTGGTTAAAACGTCTGTAGCAATCAGTCCCATTATTGAGCTGTTAGACTTACTAAACTCAGCTAGAATTTTTTCTTTCTCACTTTCTTTGTCTAAATAACTAATCGAAACAAAGTTAAATCCCTTTGCTTGAAATTCAGCCGCTAACGCCTGTCCATGTTTTACTCCTGCACTAAATACAATTGTTTTAACGGGCTTGCCAAAAAACTCAATCGTTCGTTTTTGCCATTCTTTAACCACGTCACCCGTGATTTTCATTGCGCGCTGTTCCGCTTCTCCCTCACTCCATTCGCCATAGATTTTTTTGGCTCCGGTCATATCGACCTCTTTAGCGACAAAAACCTTTAGTGGAGCTAATAGCTTTTGCTCCACCAGTTCGTTTGTAGTGACAAACGAGACTACTCCTTGATAAATATCAGCTAGTCCGTCAATAAAAGGGCTTGCGCTTAATCCAACAACATAGCCACCAGACTTTTTAATCAAGTCAATTGTCGATTTCTTTGAAGAATGTGCCTCATCCAAAATCCACAACTTAACACCATCTAAACCACCGCGACTTGCTAGAGTTTGTTCAGATACAATCTGAATCAACGCATCAGGGTTATTTTTAGCATGTCCAGCCATTAACACACCATGCTCAATCCCGTATTTATCTAGCCGTGCGCTGGTCTGGTTGACCAACACGCGCCTATCCATGAGCATTGCGCATTTATTTCCATTTTTTGATGCTAACAACATTTTATAAAATGCCATTTCGGTTTTACCTGTTCCCGTGGGAGCGTAAAGAATCTGCCACATCACTTTTTTTCTGAAATTTTCGGCGACTTTGTCAATACCTATTGATTGATTGCCTCTGAGTGATATTTCGCTCATTAAGCACCTATACCAATAAATGAAAATAAGGAGTCGCCCCATATGTTATTTTGAAAATATACGGGCATCGCGTTTTTTGATAGTTTTTCATGATTTAGCTCCGCTTTTAAGCATTGTTAATTATCATACATAAACCGCTTACTGTAAAGCATTTTGCATCAAATATATTAATTTTGCTTTGTTTTTTTGCTTTATGCTATAATTTGCAAAATTAACCAAAGGAGAAAAACATAATGAGTTTTTTAGCGCACGTTACAAAAGAGGATGTTTTAAAGAGGTTTGGCAGTGCTACCGCTGCTGCTGAGGCTGCCACAAGATACGGTTATCCCGTGGCGGCTTCATCAGTTAATCGCTGGTCTGAATTACCAGAAGAATGGGCTTTAGTTTTTACCATGCTGATTTATAAAGAGGCGCAGCTTGATTTAGAAAGAACAAGCGGTGTTGCTGATTTTATTGGAGGATAAAATGGAAAATTATTTAGTTTATAAGCATACCTGCCCAGACGGGAAGTCTTACATAGGAATTACATCTAATTATGAAAACAGATGTTTTCAGCATCAAAAATCAAAAAGTTGTAGAGCGTTTTCTGAGGCGGTTATGTTTTTTGGCTGGGATAATATAAAACATGAAATCTTAATGGAAAACTTAAGCAAAGACGATGCTTTGTCTTATGAGTCAAATCTTATTCACTCTTATAAAACTTTACTTCCAAACGGGTATAACATGAAAGTAAGGAGCGCAAACTTAGAGGAAAAATACGCATTAAAAAAAGAAATAAAAAACCGAGTTGTTACAGCATCAAATAACAATCAAAATAAAACCGCGATTAAAAAAAGTGGGAGAATGACAAAAAAAGACGTTATAAAACACTTTGGTGGATATTCAAATGCTGCTAGATTGGCTACAAAGTATGGTAAGCCAATATCACCGCAAGCTATCAGGCAATGGAATGATGGTGAAATTGATGTGTTGTGGGCTGCTTTTTTTTATTTAATACAACAAAAGCAGCAATTGTCTATTGATATGGTTTTTAAAAGCACGGGAATTGACAATGAGCAATGATGACCGTAAGGAGAGAGCTTTAAACAAAAGCGTTAAAAAAACCGTTTTAGATGTCGAAAAACGATACAGTAATGTTAATTTAGTAAAGCATTTGCCAGATGACCACATCCTAAAAAAAATAGCGTTAAGCATCGAAAATTTTAAATGTGTTGCTTATCCATCAAGCACCGCTTTTTTAATTATCGCGGGCGTTTTAAGTGGCTTTACGACTCGATGCCATCGAGTCGCTAGATTTTCAGGCGATGAAAAAGGCGTTCCGACTAACTTATATGTGGCATCTGAACAAACAAGCGGGTCTGCAAAGGACTTGTGCATTGAGTTAGTACCCAATATTTTTTTAGATATTTATTTAGATTTGTTGGAAAAAGCAAGAAAGAATGAAATGGAGTTAAAAAATGAAAAAGAAAATTTTACTAAAGATAGCGAGGATTATAAAGATGCTGTAGATTTATATAAATCGGCTCAATCTTTTCTTGAAGCGATTTCTACTTACGAGCTGGTTATGTCAGATGCAACAATCGAGGGCGCAGAAACGTCATGTTGCGATACAGGAGGGCATTTTATCCTTGCAAGTTCAGAGCAGGAGCTAATGTCCGTTTTGTTGGGAGAAGTTTATGGAGGCCAAGGCGGTAAAAAAAACAAAGGTCTGATACTAAAGGCCTTTGATGGCGGCTATGTGTCCGTAAAAAGAGCCGGTAATAATCGCAAAACTTTCAAAGGTATCGCCACTGGATGTATTGCCGCCTTTGCGCAAGATGGTTTATTTAGGATGCTTTTTAATGCCAGTGAATCATCAGGATTAAGAGAGCGTTTTTTGCTTATTTTAGAGCCTAATCGCGGTGGGGAGCGTGATTTTGTGAATGGCAATAACTTTGACTGGAAACTTAAGGATGAGCTTAAAGATTGTTTACAGCCTTTGATTGACAGTATTTTTTCTGATGACAATATTCGAGACCCCATTAGGTTTAGTAATCTGCCTATTTTAATGCCAACCGCCGCAGCATTTAGGCTTATAGACCATTTTCGCAATGAAATGGAAGCAACCATAGGGGTTAACGGAATTTATTCAAAATACAAGGATATTATGCAAGGAACGGTAACCAAATGTGATTTGCAAGTTCTGAAAATGGCCTCGGTTATTTATCTATCAAGTCGTGATTTTAATATGACTTGGAGCTTAGACATTCCTGATTTATATGTAAAAATTGCCATTAATCTCATTAGAGATATTTTATTAAGCTATAACAATCTTCTCGAAAACGAACAAGCAGCGGGTGATGCCGCTGATTTTTCTAAGATAACGGATTATCTATCAAAACAATCCAAGCCAAAAAATAGGCGCGAGGTACAGCAAGCACTAAGAACAAGTCCTCCCTTTAAAAATTATCCATCAAGCTACCAAAAAGTAGGAGAGGCTATTGAAAAAATGATTGCACATGACCTGTTAATTGAGATTTCTGAGCAACACACAAGCCGCGATGTGCTTATTTTAACTAATCCATGAAAAACAATAACTTATCTTTTTCTTGGCTGTGTAGTTAATTACAACACAGTCACTACACAGAACTACACAGCTAGTCTCTTTTTGTGTAATTTGTGTAGCGACTGTGTAGCTGTCAACTACACGGCTTGAAACTAGACGTATCAAGCGTTGCAAGGGTTTTGTGTAGCTGTGTAGCTGGTTTTTACAGTTTTTCCAATTGTGCTGCAAAACATCCACCAATAAATTATATTATAATGTATTAAAGAAAATTGTAATGCACTGAAATTTAAGGAAAATTTTTTCATAAACCGGCAAAAAAATAAACTTGTGACAGAATCACCGCACAAACAACACAGGAAAGATAGGCTCAATTATGAGCCGAGCTTCTTGGAAAGAAATGTTGATTAATTTTGAGTGTGTGATAGAATGAACTTGTTATTTCAATGCTGGCGGCAACCTTCAATTTGCGATACAATGACAACGTGGCTAGGGAATCGAACCCGAAAATCCCTTGAACAAGGACAAGCCACTTTAATCTTCTGTTCAATAACCTACCGTTCAATAGGTCATCAAAATGCAATTATACAAACTCGATTTTCCCAATGGCAAAAGCTATATTGGGATAACATCAAAAACAGCTCAAGAAAGATTTAATCAGCATTGCTGCAAATCTAAAAACAAAAACCCTTGCCAGTCTGCCATTCAAAAATATGGCAAAGAAAATGTAAAATTAACAGTGATTTTTACCCTGAATGATTGGGAATTACTTTGCCTTGCCGAGCAGGAAGCTATTGAAAAATTTAATACTTTCAAGCCAAACGGCTACAACATAACAAAAGGCGGCGAAGGTGTTAAAGGTCTTGTTTTTTCTGAGCAGCATAAAAAAAGACTATCTGAATCTCACAAAGGGTATGTAAGAAGTGTTGAGTCTAAATTAAAACAATCAACATCTGCATCTAATAGAACGGAAGAGTTAAAAGAAAAAATCAGCTTGAAACAAAAAGAAATACAAAACAAACCCGCAGCAATAGAAATGCAAAGAAAATCTGCAATCGAACGGCGCAATAAACAAAAAGAAGAAAAAGAGCATAAAGAAAAAGAGCTGGCATCCCACAAAGCAGCAATTAGAACTAAAAGATTGTTGCGTGAAATAGCGGACAGCTTTAGATATAGTTATTACTAACCCACGATTATTCAGTGTTGCCGCACTGAGTGACACGGGTTTTTTAACTAGATGCGCGTAATTCCCCTTCCTTCAGGTGGGGGATATAAGCGCGTTGACTTTATTATGAATTGAATTTATAATAAAA
>Ga0213917_1000176_pt1 | contig 12720 bp, 15 predicted proteins | sample McNCre117MG_FD_161051 | JGI IMG/M metagenome (GOLD analysis project Ga0213917, IMG submission 161051) | Freshwater microbial communities from McNutts Creek, Athens, Georgia, United States - 1-17 MG | ecosystem: Environmental > Aquatic > Freshwater > Creek | place: USA: Georgia | collected... | reverse complement strand
AGTTCTGCTCGATGCCCGAATGATTGCGGCCCCTTATGGGCAGTGACGTGGAAAGAGGAGTGCCTTGAAGCGGAGGCAATGGTTGAAAAACTCGTTTTGGAGGCCAAGGAGAATAGCAATGGATAAGAGTGAAGCATCTGGCACCTATGCTTGCCCAATTTGCCAGAAAGGAATCCCGCATCACCATGATAAGAAAAGATGGATTGGGGTGGACTTCGACGGGACTTTGGCCCATGACCATTTTAACAGGCAGTCCCCTTATGACCTTGGTGAGCCAATTATGCCAATGGTATATCGAGTGCAAGACTGGATTGCCAAAGGGTTTCAGGTTCGCCTGATGACTGCCAGAATGTGCAGCAAGTCTTACACCACCGGGCAAGATAGAGACTTGATTAAGATGGAGTCGTGTTTAAGGGCGTGGTGCTTGAAGCATATTGGTGTTGAGCTTGAATGCACCGCCTCGAAAGATGGTTTGATGGAAGTGTTGTGGGACGACCGGGCGGTAAGGGTGATTCGTGACATTGGCCACCCAGAAGCCTCCCAATCAGCCGAGATCGAGAGGCTGCAAGCTGAGTCCGAAGCCCTGCGCCAGAGAGTGGCAGAGCTGGAGGCCAAGGTGCCAAATATTCCGCTCGCATCAGAAGAAGAAAAGCAGTCAGGCTGGACACTTGACTACAAATGGGTGTCAGCAATTGAAGACGCAGTTTACAGTGAGGAAGGTTGGCAAGTCGGGATGGAAGGTACTGAAGCGATTATTTGCAAAGCATTGAACATCCCGCGAACCCTCCCCACCACCCCGCAGGAGATGAAGGAATGAGCCTTATACCGAAGAATCTGCGCGATGAATTCTATGGCGCTATGGATGCGGCCAATGACGAGGATGCTCCCGATATTAGTGAGGCTTAGTCAATATACTAAATTTAGTACATTATGTAAATTTAGTGTCTCTACTAAGATGTACTTCGATTCGTTACTGCTACAAATAGGACCACTTTTACTTTTGTAGAGTAGTGTCTCAGTTTGAAATTTCGGAAGGCGGTAGCAGAGAAACCGCCCCAGCTAACGCATCTGGAGAGGGCCGGTACGCCCCGCAAACGCAAGTGGCAGCGGGCAACGTCACAATCCGGCAGTCCGTTCCGGCGAGAAATGGAACACTGCGACGGACGCCGAAATTTCAAACTGAGACACTACCCGACAATCTTCTAGGTTTATCTCGCAAGTAATTGATTAATGAAAGAATTATCCCGAAAATTTGCCGTTGCACCTATGATGGATTGGAGCTACTGAAAAATAAACCTATTGAAAACAATGTGGTAAGGCGTACCATTCCGGCTTGTAGCAATTCCGAATGCAATCAGGGAGGAAAAGGAATGCGCCAGGCCAAGCTATTCATCGAACTGGAATCAGCCCTCAAGGGCGTTTCACTGTGGGTTCTGGCCTACCAGATCGCCCTGTGCGCGATTGGCTTCTGGGCTTATCTGGCCGTCACCAGCCACGGCAAATCGCAGGAGGTCTATACCTACACCGCGAACGGTCAGGTCGATATGGGCGAGCTTCGCACTGCGATGTGGGACGTGTCCGAAAGGATCGGCGGGAACCTGCACTGGATGGGTGATGTGAACGTGGGCTACATGCCGAACGCGATCACGGTCAGGGTAGGGAGTTTTGCGGAATGGGATGCGGCGGCGATACCTTCGACCACTGACGCCTTGGCGAGCCACACGCACGGGGATGATCCGGGCTGCGAGATTGTCATCAAGCCGCTGTCGTTTATTTTGGGATGGGTCAACACTGGCCTGCTGGCTCACGAGCTGATGCACTGCACCGGGTCGTGGGCGCATTCACGCACGCCTTGGGATACGCTCTACCCTACCGCCGCCCTGAACGGGGTGACTCAGCACGATGCGCAGATGGTGCTTGCAAGCCCGACTTGGCCCGCAGTCAAAGCGCCAGGATTATGCCACGCCGCCCTTGACGCACAATGGAATCTGACCATACCCGAGATTGGCGGCTACTTTGCCCGGTTGCGGTACTTGGGTGGGTTGAGGTGGGAGCAGGTCGCGGTGTACCCGTTTTCCGGCATTGGCTGCGCCGGTAATGTGCTTTCAGGGGATAGCGTGACGCTTGGGGAAGTGAGAGCGCAGACTGGCGAGCGTTACCGGGCTTCGCTTCGTTGGGATGGGTCAGCATGGGTGGCGGTGTCTGCCCTGCCACTTTAAACCGGCTCCACAATCCCAAAGCTGCACTGCGGATTCGCTGGCCGCCTGACCTTGCCGTTTTCGTCCAGCAGGAAATACTTGCCCATTGTCGAAAGTGCTTGGGCCAGTTCTGGGTGATCCGCTGCCATTGCTCTAGCGCGGTCGCCGAGGTCGAAGCGGGTCAACAGGTTGATGTGGATGTAAGGCTGGCCTGTTTCGTCAACGATCAATTCCTTTTGTTCAACTAGCGCACCTTCGACTTCGGTAAACACGCCGGTTCCTTTCCACAACTGACCGTTACCAAAAACCAAGTCCCAATCGCAGCCGTTGATGCCGCAGATTCTCGGCTGGTTCGTGTCGTGATCCGTGAGCTCAGCAATGATGCCCAAGGATTTGCAGAGGGCGACCAGTTCGGGGAAGTCGTTCTGTTTGCAGCGGAGGAAGTAGGGTATCAACATTTTAGGTACTCAAGGCTTTAACAGAGGCGTCAGGCACTCTTGCGCCGTAATTTGCGAGAGATTGAATCCATCCATTGAAATAGTTGCCAGCATTTAGGGAGCCTATGGTCATTCTATCTACGGTGGGAATGGTGCCGCTTGAATCGGTCACAACCGTCCCGCCATCGGCATCGGCTGCAAAGTTATTTAATTGATAGGCGGTTGCTATTTTTGATAGCACCCCAATAGTCCAAGTCGCATTCAATGAATTGAACTGATTGACGCCGCCAACTATTACCTGAGATCGTGATTGCGCGGTAGATTGAAAGCGAGAAACTTCAATGAAGTTATTGGTCGTGCCATCTGAAACCGCAAATGCTCTACCCTGTGTAGCAGTAACACTATCAGCACCAATACCAGATACAACAAACGTCCCTTGTGCGCTATTGAACCAGCTAGAGAAGTTCGATCCGGTAATAGCACAGCTTGGGGCTGCACGTGTCACGGCGGCTGTGGTGGTGGGGATAAGAGGTGTCGGAAATGCGCCAGCTTCAATCTGCATACCTATCACAAGCATTCCGGTAGTGCCGTCAGCAACATTGGTTTTTATGCAATAGCCATCGCCTCGATTTCCAGGAGCCGTCGCAGTGGTAGTATATGACCATGTAAGCCGATAGAATCCATTGGCGCATTTTTGAATTGAAGTAGCGGTCAATCTGCCTGTTGCAGTCGGAGCGGTGCCATTGCCAGAAAGAGTGAAATCCCAAGTGCCACCACTCGCATTATCACGAATGCGGAAAGTAGTCGTGCCAGAAGGTTTGGCGAAAACTGATTGGGTATAGGAGGAATTATTGGAAAGCACAGTGCCGGGAGCGGTAAAGCCGTCCGAATTATCCCCTGTGTTTGCGCCAACATTTAGCGCCGCCAAATTGACCGATGTTACCCCGCTGATCGGGCTGCTTTGAGCAGATGCCGTTAATGTGGCATTGGTCGCCCCATAACCATGCGCTACCGTTATATCGTTGCTCCATATGGCGATATTCGTCCTCGCCTCCCAAAACGGATACCCCCTCAACACTAACGTAGAGGGGTCGTAGTCCAGAACCATCGTATCCACAGCAGCAGTCTGCAAAACACCGCTGGAGTTGAAGTACGTCAGGTTGCCGGATTGGGTGTAGGTGATGCCGCTGTAAACTCCAGCCGACGATAGCAGCATCCTCGCGCCATAGGCCGGATTGCTGGCACGGTTTATCGCCAGTGTTATCGGGCTCAACATTAGTACATCGCCACGATGTTGGAGGCGGTCGTGCTGGTGTTGTTCACTCGCACGGCCTGAACCGGCAGGATGGTGCCACCTAGTACGCCAGTGAACACTGTCGCATGGCTTGTGTCGCCGTCACCGACCATCACAACCGCAATGTTTCCGCCGGTTCCAATGTAAAGCGCTTTGGTGACACCGCCAGCCAGGGTCGTGGAATCGCTCGGCGTGACAGACTTGGCATTTGCTGCTGGGTACAAAGCATTGATTGCTGCTCTTGGTAATGACATTTCAGCCTCCTATCAGGCGTTTGAAATTTTGGTGATGGAAAAGGAGCAAAGCGCAGAGGCGAGATCAGGAACGCCATCTGTGTGAGGGCGCACAACATCGCCAGCGGTGAGCTTGATGACGCAACTGCATGGGGTAATTTCCAGTCCAGCCACAGCGCCATGCTTGGTGATCGCCTTGCGCGTCGATGCCGTGATCGAGTCAATATTTGTTGTGAGAGCTGCGGAGTTGACCGAAACTCCATGTGAACAGGTGCCGCCAGATGCGCCGTCGCCGTAGGTAATAGCGTAGAAGCCTGCCGTGTTGATCGTGAAAGAGGCGCCGTTGTTGGCGCTGTCGGCATAGGTGATCGCTGTGCCGGTATTCGTCAGCGTGGTCGAGAATCTGCGAATCTTGGTATTGGTAGCTCCGTGCCCGTTGCCAGTGTGGACTTCAACAATGTGATCGCCAGATTTTTGCGCGATGATGATGGCTTGGAAGTTCGTGCCATCACATGCAATCAGCGCGGATTCACCGCTACCCAATACGACAGTTGTAGAGCCGTTTATTGTCTCGGTGCCGTTCGGGTCGAGGGTAACAAGCCCGGTGCCGCTGTTTTTGTAGTAGCAGTACCATCCAGCGCCCAGCGTTGCCGCTGCTGTGAAGGTCTGGGAAAACGAATTGGCCGTAATGTCGATCAGGACAGCCTTGTCACCGGCAGCTAGAATTGTATTTGCTGTCCTCGCCGAATAGCCTATGTTTTGAGCGGCTGCTGCAAAACTTAAAGTACCAGCGCCGTTTGTGGTCAGGTAATAGTTAGCCGTGCCATCTGCGGCCGGATAGGTCAGTCCGCCAGCGATCAGTTGATTGATCGCATTCGGGACTGTGTGGAGGTCGTAACAGTCGTTCGTTGCGTTGTAGGTGACTGCGTAATGCTCGTTCTGCAAAATCGCATTGGCCACAAGTGCGGCGCTTCTGTGCTTGATCGTTTTCGCGCCAAGCCCGTCCACATTCAGCGTGCAAGTGCTGGTGTTGGTGAAGTTCGCTCTGAACACAATGAGAGACTGAGCCGCAAGTGAAGCGTGCGCGTTGTTCGTGGTAAGGACGTAAGCGTTGGCCGAGCCAGTCGTTACCAGCGTTCCTTGCGTGTCCTTGTAGAACTTCGCAATCGCGGCCATGCACTCGCGGATGCAATCGTTCACCGAGGCGGGTGACATGCCCTCTGGTGCGCCGTTTGGCGGGGATGCGTTGTTACTTGCCGCTGTGGTTGACCATGCGGAAATATTCGACATTGTGAAATCCTGAAAACAAAAAAGGCGCCGAAGCGCCTTTAGTGGGAATTGTGGGGTTTACTTTTCTAGCGCCCTGTACTTCTCGGCGAAATCCTTTTGCATCATCAGGTCATCGACCACGCCGCTGATTGATATGTGCGGATTGCGGAATGCGCGATCCAGTCGCCGCGCTGCGGACGGGCCGAAGTATTCGGGGTCAGCCGCCACCTTTTGCACGACTCGTTCAACGCGGGTGTCGCTGGTCATGTCATTGATTACCGAGATCACGGCAGAACGCGGAACGGCAGAAATAGCGTCGGCGATTTTCGGAAACGCTGCAGCGGGAAGGCGTCCCATACCGGCAAGACCTGACAACAAGCCAGCACCAACAGCCAGAGCTGTTTTGGAGTAACCAGCCTTCAGGGACTCCATCGGGGAGTTGGGGCCACCGGGGGCCACTTCCTTGATTGCCTGGTAAACGCCAGCGGTAGCCAGAGCCGCGAGCGAGAAGTTGATCCCGAAGTTCTGCATTGGCGACAACTTGCCGCTCGTCATGCCTGACAGGAAGGTCAAGCCAACACTGCCAGCCGCTTGCGCTCCTGCTGAATAGGCGGCGGTCTGTGACGGGTCGCCATCAGTCAGCACGCCAAGTACAGCACCTTCAAGCCCTGCCTCTGCCGGCCTGCCTGCGGCCTTCATCATGCCTTTCCAGCCACCGGCCCTCTGCGTCATCACTTGCAGGAAGTCGGGAACCTCGCCGATAAACTTCAGGTCAGCCTGTGACTGGTTTGCCTTGTCTGCCAGAATCGAAAGCGCCTGTTTCCTTACTTCTGGCGCAACCATCAAATCATTGCCGAGCGTTGTCAGCTTCTCCGGTGCCAGCGCCGACACTTCGCGGGATAACGCGGCAGCGTTGCGGCCTTTGGCAAAGGGGCTTCGTACAGTGAGCAGCGTGGCAATATCGCCAGCGGCGCTACCCATTGCAGTGGCGACAGGATGATCCTGTGCCATCGACTCGGTACGAAGCCGGCTGCCCTCGGTATTCATCAGCGATTCCATTGGCGTGGCTGCATTGGGATTTTTTGAGAACTGCCCGAAATCCAAATTTTTAGCTGCTGCCGCCACTTCGCCCAGTCTGTCGCCCGCCGCTAGCACATCGGCGCCATTAGGAACAAACGGAAGCGTCCTCTCTGATAGAGCCGGCCCGGAAAGGTTTTGTATTTGGCCAGCAATGTCCTGCTGCTGCTGAGTAAACGGAATGACGTTGGCCGACTGGCTCTTGATCTCGTTGATGCCAACATTCGACACAGTATTTTTGATTGCGTCAGGAATGCCTGTCACGGCGTCGGCAAACTTCCCAACCCCCGCACGCATGAATGCAGGCCAATAGCCCACATCGCTGCCGGTTTCGCGTGGCACAGGCTCACGGAGTATCTGTGGGAGCGCCTGCCCCAGCAATGCCTGTTTGAGTTCCAGCAAGCGGCGCAAGCGAACCTCTGGTGCCAGCCCTTTCATCTGGCTTTCAAGGGCGCCTATATCCTCGGCTGTCGCAAGGTAGTCCACTCGCGGCATATCTGCCAAAAGACTCTTGGGGCCGTAGTCGTGTACTGCATCTTCTGCCATTACTTAGACCCCATGTTTTTCATTGCTTGCTGAATCTGCTCGGGTGTGTACTCCTTGAGCAGAGATTCCACGTTATTCAATGCGCTACTGGCCGCCGCTTTTGCTTTCGTGCTGATCTGTGTTGGCAGGTCGGTGTTGTTCAGGTCTTGCTCGATGATTGCCTGCTTGGCGCGCAAATCCTGGGACAGCTTCCGGTACTTGGCGGCATCCGGGATGGTGTAGCCGTTAATGTCTGCAACATCGAGCTGATGGTCGATCACATCGGCCACAACACCATAGTTGGCATATGGCATGTTTTTCATATTGGGCAAGCCTGACTGAATTGCCTGCAACTTGGCGTCGGTCTGGTTATTGCCGGACACCTGCGACAACTGCTGCATCGTCAGGCGTGCAATTTCCTTTTGTGTTGCATCAAACAGGCCGGAAGCAGCTTTCAGGCGAGACGCATCAAGCCCGAACGCATTGGCACCGAATACAACGCCACCAGCCACATTGCGCCATGCCTGCGGGAGTGCCATACCGCTTTCAAGCATGGTGCCCTCAAGTTTCTGAGTCTTGTCCGCAATGGCTGCGGCAGACTGTAGATTCTCGTTGATGTTCAGCTTGTTGCTGTTTTCTTCACGCGCTTGATCCCTGATCGTCTTGATCTGGTCGCGTTTGGCGTTTTCGAGTGCCAGATCGGCGGCGGACTTCTGAACCGCATAGAGTGCCTGCTGGTTCGGGTCGAGCCGCTTGTCGGTCAGCCACTTATTGAAGCCAGCCTCGAATTGCGGAGTGCCCATTACCTGACCGGGATTGAGCAGCGCGTAGGTTTCCAAGTCTGACGGCAGGCTGCGCGGCGCTTTCTGTGCCAGCAGTCCAGCGGCTACCTGTTCCGGCGCCATCTGGGCCAGCAGACCCATCATTTGCGCCTGACCTTGCGGGGTCTGGTAAGGCATTGACGGAGGAGTGCCGGGAACAACCGTAAGCTCGTGCAGGCCGGATGTGACGGTGACAGGTTTCGCTCCGGGCGACTGAACGAACAGGCTCTGCAACTTCGCTGCGGCCTGCTGTTTCTGCTGCTGGTCGGCAATCTTGCTGCGGATAAGGTCAAGCTCGACTCGCTGCTGATCGCGCTGGTTGGCGTACTGCATCGCCCCGCCGAAGGCTTGGCCAAGCGAAACAGGTGTCGCGGAGTATCCAGAATGCGCGAGCAGGCCGGTTGCAATGTCGGCCATGCGAGGATCTGAGAGAAGGCCCATTAACGACGCCATTAGCCCCACCCTCCAAGCAAGCCGCCTGCAACGGCTCCGATGCCAGTGCCCATAGGGCCGAACTTGGAGCCCAATTCAGCGCCGCCCATCGCGCCGCCCAAAATGCCGGCGCCTTGATTCCGGTAAAGCGTGCCATTCTGTTGCTGACCCATCAGCGAGCCCCAAGGGATACCCTGCGTGGCTGCAAGCAACATCTGCTGCGCGGTAATCGGCGCCATCAGTTTCGACTGGTCGTAAGTGAATGCGCTGTCCTTGTTTGCCTGCTCCATGTTGGCGACATTGCCCTGCGCATTGAGCGCGGTCATGCCGATCTGTGTTGGCAGGCCGAGCGCGGTCAATTGACGCTGGCGCTCTTGACTGAGGTTATTGCCAAGGTCGGAAATTGCCTGATTGCGCACTTGCTGTGTTTGAACACCAAGGCCGCCAAGGGTGCCGGCGGCGCCAATCTGCTGGCCTTGACCGGACAGTTGGAACTGGCCCAACTGGTCAGCGGCGCTCAACTGCCTGTTGCGCTCGTCGCCGTACAGCCGCGCAAAGGCATCGGATGCGGCCTGCTGCATGGCAGTCTGGGCAAGACCAGAATGGACAGCGCCAGAGCCACCCTGTGCAAAGCTGCCGAGAATCTGCGGCCTCGCTTGGCGGATAGAGGCATCTACCGCTGCATTGAATCCGGGGGAGCCGTACAGGTAGTCGCCATTCGCGGTGCTACGTAATGCACCTTGCGCAGTCGGATCTAGCGAAAACGGATTCTGCGCGTAGTTGGTCAGTGTGTTTGTAGCGGCACCAGGCACAAACTGGCCATTAATGGCCTGATTGATGCCTTGCTCATAAGTGCCAACATTGCGATCTACAAAGCCATTGCCGGCCTGCTGGAAATTGTTGACGCCGCGCAGTGAGTTGGTAATCAGCCCGTTGGGGTCGAGAGCAGCAGACACCATTTTCTGGTACTGCATCTGCCCCGGCGTCATGCCAGTGTCGTACTTGGCAACAAGCTGATCGGCGCCAGCGTTTTGCAATTGGCCGTTGAGTGAGGTAAGCGCGTTTTGGCCGACATTCGCCTGAGTAGTCAGGTACGGCTTCAGAAAGTCGGGAATCTGTGCCTGTGTCGTGGTGGTGGTTGGGGTAGTGCTGCCGCCCATGATTACAACTCCATCAAGATGGCTTTAGGTTTCCATCTGGTTAATTTCTTGGAGAGTCCGGGGCGGCATAGAGCCTCAATGGTGGTTGCCCCAACTTTGTGTTTGAACTCCTTGAGCAGCGGTTCGACTTGCTCGATCCAGCTATCAAGGTTTTTTCCTGCCAGCAGCTCCACGAATAACGCGGAGTGCTTCGGGTAGTGCTGAACTGAAAGGATGCCGGCGGCGATTACTTCGTCGCCTTCATGGCCGACCCACATCACCATCAGCTCAGCACTTACCTGTCGGTAATAGTAGTCTTCAGTCATGTGCTGACCGGCGCCGCGTCTGAGCGCTGCGAGAATTTGCGGACGCACTGCTGCCCACACCTGATCCAATGACTCAGGCGTGACGCGGCTTATGTTCACGAGATAATGTTTCTGTCCTGCACGCGGCGCCAGTTGGTGCCGTCACTGAATGCGAGCGTTTTCCCGCCAGCCTCGTTTGAGACGTAGATCAGCGACCCCTCCCAATCTGATGCGGTTGGCGCCGTGGCTACCGTGTAGGACTTCAGCGGTAGCGGGTATTCCATCGTCTTGCTGCCATCCGTAGGCAAGCCAGCGTTGGCGCGCATTGCAATTTGTCTGCGGTGCGCTGCCTCGTTGGAATGCTCAAGAGGAGCATCTGGCCGCTGCTTGATGTTAGGCACGGCCTTCCCCCTTCCTTATGTCGGCGGGGTCAATCTGCACGCCGATTGCATCAGTCCATGTATTGCCGGTGATGGTCAACTCGAAGCGGTGATAACGGGAATTTGCCCGCGTAGCGAATCGGCCAGAAGATGACTGTGAAATAGAGCTTCCCCACGACACATCGTCCGTCAGTCTGCGACGCGTGCCGACTCTGGCCGTAACCGTGCCGAGATCAACAAGGGGCCGGAAGGCGGTAACCGCTGCGTTGAATCCGGGATAAAGCTCACTCTCTTGTGTAGTCAGCGTTGCAGTCTTGTTGAGGCCACGAAAGAAGCCCATTTCATAGCTTGAATTGAACGCCGCGAACTGTGAGGCTGCCGCCTTGAACAAATCAGAGTCCAGCGACACATCCATCGTGTCGAGGTCGGTATAGCCAAGCCCCGGAAGCTCCTCAAGCGTGAGGCCGATACCCTTGGCCCTCATCAACAGCTCGACTTCCTCGTCGATCAATGACCACTTCCCAAAGGTGCGGTCATAGATGATGATTTTGTTGGGCGTGCCGTCCGTGTTCCCAGCGCCAGGATATGCCCATGCAATGCGGTTTGAGGTTGGATCGGCAATGCACGAAATGCGCGATAGATAGTCCGGGTCGAGGTCGTCGGCAAAGTAATGGTCAACCTTGCCCGCCCCTATCCGGTTGACGCCGGTCCCATTGCCCACAATCTCAATGAATCCTTGCGGTGAAATGAAATACACGTTGTCGCCGAGCCTGCAGCACGTGCCGGGGGCAATCGCTCCAATGTCAGGCAGTACCTCGTCGATCTGGAACACGATAGGCGAGCCGATATACGACATGCGGAAGGTCGAGCGTTCCGAAACGATGATGCCAACCTCGCCGCCGAGAATTTTCTGCACTGCCCCGCCTGTTGTCAGGTCGCGGTAGTCTGACAGCGTTGATGGAGAGACTGTCCAGTCTGTCGCATCACCAATGGCTGACCACCTGATGCGGTTCGGCACGTTTCCATCTGATCCGTCATAGGTGTTTCCCATGACAACGAAGTCTCGAACAACCGCAATGTGTCTTGCCTTGAGCGCGGTGGTCAGGTTGGCAAATGCAGCGCCGCCAATGTCAATTTTCTGCGGGTTGTCCGAGAAGTTCACCCCCAGCACTTGATTGCCCCACCGGCAGAACTCCCACACTTCACCGGCAGCGGTTGCATAGGTGGCGCCGGAAATATCCGTCCATGTCATGGTGCTGGTGTCGAGCTTGTAGAGGTTCGTCGTATCTCCGACATACTGGTAAGACGTACCGGAGTCGTCGTATTCCTCAATCGAGCCAAGCGGCCTACCTACCGTCGCGCCTGTGACAATCGACAACGCCTTGAATGGGCGATAGCCCTCACGCGATGGCAAGACGTTGGTTGCCGTAATCGCGCCAGCACTGCCGAGACTGGCAGCATCAGGCGTCCAGTCGGCGAAACCCAAGACAGGCATTTAAGGAGCGGCCCCGTAAGGACGCGATACAAGGGCGCCCATGTGCTTTTCCTGCCTGCGCGCCTGCGCGAGAGAGTCAACGCAGTCCTTGTACAGTTGACCCCATGTGACAATGCGCTCGTCGTTCATCAGGTATGGAGCCGTGGCAAGTAACGCGCCGTAGAGATAGGCATCGGGAGCGCGGGTCAAAATTGCATTGGTCGTGTTGCTGTCGCTGATGGCGGTGACAGCCTTGTAATACATCACTTCGCCGGAGTAGGAAGCGTCCGGCGCCTTGTCAAACTCGAATTGCGCGCCAATGGTGTACTTTGTTGGCTTCCCGGACGTTTCCGAGCGGTAGGACGCCATCTGATCCAGCGTCAAAAACTCCAGCCGCGTCACAGGGTCAGTCAGCAGGCGGAAGGTAATGCCTTCAAGGAATCCAGTAGGCAAATCCTCATAGCGACCATCGACAGTGATCGCGTACCGGGTAATCATTTCCCTGATCCGAATATCCCGCTTGTGGCGAGCCTCGGCCAAGTCGATGAACGTGTCGATTGAACTGGTCAGGTCGGTGCGGTCAAGATGATTGGCAATCTCAGTCTTGAGATCGGAGTAAGTATCAACGGCCACGAACAGTCACCACGCCGGGTCGGGTTCTGAAATAGCGGAAGTCCCTGCCGTTCAGCAATTCATTCCAGATGGCGAGAGATTTTTCCGACCTCTGATCCATCAATTCCTTGAAAGTGATCTGGTGAAGGCGGCACATTTCCTCTATTACAACAGCAGGAATATCTGCCACCTTCCCCATTTCAGACTTGCCGTAACTGGTGGGCGCGTCATTGAATGCGGCTTGGTTTTTTTTCAGGATGGGCTCTACATCCTGGATTCGCTCAACAACAATTTGATCTCTCCCGCCGTCACTGGTCAGCCAATGCTTTTCCAGCAGGCCAGCGGGTGAGACTTCAGCGCCCAGCAGCTTCATCAGACGGCCTCGACTTCTACTGTGAAGTAGTAGGTCGCCGTAGTGGAGCTGGCACCGTCAGAGTCAAGACGAATAACGTCCGTCGCGGTGAAGGTGTTGGCACCAGTGGGTGTTGCGGTCGCCACATCGCCAGCAGCGGCACCAGACTGCA
>Ga0213917_1000175_pt1 | contig 12724 bp, 29 predicted proteins | sample McNCre117MG_FD_161051 | JGI IMG/M metagenome (GOLD analysis project Ga0213917, IMG submission 161051) | Freshwater microbial communities from McNutts Creek, Athens, Georgia, United States - 1-17 MG | ecosystem: Environmental > Aquatic > Freshwater > Creek | place: USA: Georgia | collected... | reverse complement strand
CCGATGTCCATCGCTTCGTTGCGAACAGCGCTTCGCAACTGTCATCGTCGTCGGCGTAGAACATCTTGCAGCCAAAGCCATCGCCATGTACTTGGTTTTGCGGGTCGGTGTAGCGCGGGTGCGGCGTGAAGCGCGGGCCGGGTTCCTCATCGTCCGCATTCCAATCGACAATCACAAAGTATTCGCCGTCGCGCGTTGCGCCGGTATGGACTTCATCCTGCCGCGCGTCCATGCGGTTCTCAAGCCACACATGCCACGCCCAATCTGCGACCGGCGTCGGCAGTGGTTGACCGTTCGCTTCCTTCGGCTCGTCGGTATCAATGCCGGATACCAGCAGCCGCTCGGTGATTGCAGAGACGACGATCCTTGCCACGTTCATGACGAACGGCGAGAAACTGCGGTCATCGAACATGCCGCCGACGTATTGCGAGCGCGGGAGATCAATGCCGAGAAACTCTCGCAAGCGGTCGGTTAGTTCGACCGGCTGCCGGCCGTCGTGATAGTGTCGCGCCTTGACGATCGCGCGCTGATGGGCGCGCTCATCGTCGGCCAGGAATTGCGCATAAGAGAAGTCGGTCATCGTCTACTGCCTTTTCCAATATAGTTTGTACTGCCGGATGCGCTTGCGTTCGCAAGCATGTTGAACGCGCCGCTACTGCCATCGACAAGATCATCATGGTCGCCGGTCGGGAATGCGCACAGTTCGTCCAGATAGCGACCGTTCCATCCGGCGTCGATAATCTTCACGTTGCCCGCCTGTGCCTGGGCCTGGAAGGGTTCGGCGCGGCTTACTTTGTCGCGCGTTACCCGATCGGCATAGACTGAGTAGCCCGCGAGTTGCCGGACCAGATCCTCAGTCGGTTCTTTACTGAGGCCAGGCGCTTGTTCGATATAGGTCTGGACGTGGCCGAACGCCTGCTGATCGAGCGCCGCGCGCTGCGTAATGTTGGCGTTGCGCTCGCTCGCCGCCCATTGACCATGCTGCACATCGACGACGTAGTAATAGCCGTCACGATCGCGCGCCATCAGCACACCGGCCGTGTAGTCAGCGCCAGACGATACGCCACCCGCCAAGTCCCAATAGCGCACAAACGAGCAACCGACCGGCAGGGCGTCAACGATAGCGAACCACCCGCGCTTGAAGTAGTCGCCCTCCGGTGCGCGCGGCGTGCCTTGATAAAGCGCGTAGAACGACGATCCTTGCTTGCGCTTCATATCCTCAAGATAGGCGAGCGGGTAGCGCGGGCTGAGTAATTCGCCTAGATCGCGGCGCATGGGGTCATCGTCGCCGCCATCGGCAATCGCGGCAAAGCGCAGATACTCCCATCCGCCTTGCTGCAAAAGCCGCCCCGCGAGGTCGTTATCTTGCCAGCGATGAAACATCACAACGACATTGGTGTCCGGGTTCATACGCGGCAATACGACATCCGACCACCATCCCCACACCGATGCATTGATAACATCCGATAGCGCTTCCTGGCGATTTTTGTATGGATCATCGATGATAAGTGTATCGACGCCTAATCCCGTAAAGCCGGTGCCGAGGCCGAGCGCCTTGAACGACGGGTTTGCGTCTAGCAATGCCGCGCGCTTAGCGGTTGACCATTCTTCCGCGCCGACCCGTTCCGGCACGACCGCATCCGGGAACATCGTGTGATACTCGGCACTCTGCATAATCGACAGATTGACCTTGCTAAAGCGTTCGGCGTGCGTCAGATTGTAGCAGGCGAGCCGCACGCGGCCGAGTGGCTTTACGCCGAGCATCCAGGCAGGAAAGCGTTGCGAGATAATGATGCTCTTCCCCGCTTGCGGTGGACCGTGAATCAGAATGCGCTGTCCAGTCTCATCCTTCAAGCGCTCAAGCCGGGCGGCGATGATCTTCTGCCATGGCTCTAGCGTAATCTGCGTCGTTGCCTCAACAAACGCTGCCATGCTTGGCACGGCAGATTCACGCACGCTGGCACGCTTCGCCCGCCGCGCTAACGGCGGCGGCTCATGCTGGAGCTTATATCGACTATTCGCTACTAGGCTCATTCAGCAGATGCTCTACCCGCAATGCGAGCGCTTCAAGATCGGCGGCCGTTTTAGCAGCGTTCGTAATCAGCGATAATGACCCAGGCCCAACCTCCATCGTGTTCGTGGTCTTAATAACTTTTTGGAGTAGCAGCGCGGCGGCTTGAAACAATGCCTTGCCTAACTCGCCGTAGCGCTTGCGATAGTCAGCGAGATCGGCGCGATACTGATCCGATTGCGCTTGCGCGGCAAGTGTATAGACTGTTTGATCGTAATCAGCGGCGAGCGAAGTCCATTTATCCTCGCTGCTCCACATCTCTAAACGTCGAGCCGATCTCTTGCCGATCTTTTTCCGTACCGCTTCAAGACTCCGATCCGCGCCCATCAAAATATATTCAACGCGTGCCTGATAGCGTTCGGCGCGCTCATTGTCGAGGTGTGGGATTTCAATGTTCGGCATGGGACAACTCACATGTAAGACCTTCTGCCTCGGCGCGACGGAGGATAACATCGGCATAGCGCGGCGCGATCTCCATGCCGTAGCAGCGGCGTCCGGTGCGGTGGGCGGCGATCAGGGTTGTGCCAGAGCCGAGAAATGGGTCATAAACAGGATCATTCGTGTTAGTCCAGATTGGAATGCAATGCTCAGGAAATGCTACACTGAACACCGCTGGATGATCTCCGCCATCCACGCCACCGATCTGCCGATTGATCCGTATAACAGAATCGGCTACTTTTGTTGTGCCAGTCGGTTGCCCGTTGCCGGTGAACGGTTGCAACGAACCATCAGCATGACGAAATGTGCTATTGCGGATTTTACCAGCGCTGATCGTATCTTCGGTTTTGCCTGTATGTCGTGGTTTCTTTGCGAAATGAAAAAGAAACTCAAACGACGGCGCGAGTCGCCCCGCCCAGTCACCAGGCAATCCCCATCCCTGATCCCAAACATACCATCCATAGAGCGGATTGCCAGCACTTTCCATTCTCGCTATCCATCCATCCCAATAACGATCGACTCTTCCTCCGCTATGCACCATGCCAAGATTCACCAGCAGCGATGCGTTGGGCGTAAGATATTCAAATAGGCCTAGTGTCGCGCCATCCATCAGCATATCCCAATCGAACACGCCGATTTCATATTCGCGCTGCGCTGCATAGGGAGGTGAGGTAAAGCACAGTTGAGCGCGCTCCACACCCATCAGCCTGTCAACATTCGCCGGGTCGGTGCAATCGCCGACCAAGAGCCGATGTACCCCGCCGATGATCCACAGATCGCCAAGTTGCGCGCGGGTCGGTCCATCGTCCGGCGTGGTATCGAACTCATCCCCGCCCGCGCCGGATTCTGGCAGCGCGGGCATACTAACATCCGCCCATTCGATCGGCGTGAACAGTACCGACAGGTCAACGCCTTGCGCGGCAATCTCGGCCAGCACGCCCGGCTCCCAATCACTTAATTCATTCGTGCGGTTGTCGAACAGCGCCAGCTTCGTCTTTTGCTCGGCCGTCAGACCAGACCTCCGCACGGCGATAATCTCATCGCCGCTCGCTTCGATAATCCGCACGTTCTCAATCCCGGCTTGCGCAGCTGCTTCGATCAGCCCGTTCCCCGCGAGGATGACATTATCTTCGTCAATCACGATCGACCGCGCTGCGCCGACTTCGTTCAGGCTACGCTCGATCATGCCGATGTTGCGCGGGTTGTGCCGCCGCGCATTCTGCGGGTCGGGTGTAAGGTCGGAGATATGATACATATCGCTCAAATGTAAAACTCCGATGACAACATTATGCTCACAAATGTTGCTTTGGCTATCCGCTTACGGATTGATTCTACCCGATCGCGTGAGATTTTGCATCCGAAACGATTAACAGATCGGGCATGTTACACCCCATATCCGTGTGTCAATCCTTTTCAAAACAACCGTTCAACCTGAGAATGCTTGACGATCACGGCTTCTTGACTCCCCACGCGCTCGCCATATCCCCGCGCGCCATACTCTGCTGGTCAACGGCCATCTTCGCAAGCGCGCTGTGCTGATCGCAGCGATCGTCGTGCGCTGGAGCGCCGTAGACCGCGCCGATCGCGCACGCGCCGCGATAGTCGGTCGCTTTGATCGGACGCCAGTTCGTGCAGGTCGCGCATGTCGGCGCGAGTTTGCCGAGCAGGTAGAGATATTCATCCATCGGCGTTCACATTCACGAGCGCGGGAGGCCGCAACGCAAGCTCCAGCACCGCGACAAACTCATCACGAGCCTCGTCGGTTGTCGTACCAAACGCTGAGAGGCCCGGATATGCTGGCACGGTCGCAATGTATCCGCCATCCTCTTCGCTGTAACAGTAGTGAATAAAGAGTGCCGAATTATCCATATGTGCGAGATATTCATCCATTGGCATGCTCATTCAATACCGCTAAGAGCGCATCAACACGCTGTTCTTGTTTTGCGTTTGTCACTGCGAATGCCGATCGCGCATCCCAATCGGTTCGTTCGGAGACGACGATTGCAATAAGGTATTCAATATACATTTCCTGCATTCCTGATGGAATGCGGTTTTGCATTGCCATGCAATCTGACCAATTGGTACAGTAGCAAGGTATTTCAATAACGGTCATTGCGTCGGGGTTTGGCGGTAGTCCCATCCATCGATCCTCATCGCTCAGACCGACAACCACACGCCGCTTGCCAACCGAATACCAGCCCATCCACTTGGCTATCTTTGCGTCTTTCTTGCGCAGTTCGAGGTATGCTGACATCATTCTCCTCCCACAATCGCCCGCGCCACAGACGCCGCGCCCGCATCCGCGCACATCGCCGCTAGCACGACGTTGCCGCGTAGCTCGCGCAGTTCAGCCAGGAGACGCGCGGCGCACGGCTCGCAGAACGCGCCGACACGCAGCGGCGAGAGCCAGTGCTGGCAGATCGGGCAATGTTGCATGAGCAGATTACTATCCATATGTGTAATATTGTGCTTGACAATTCCCGTCTATGGGATTATAATACAGACAAGAAATGAACGAAACAATGAAAGGCCAAAGCAATGAAAATCCAGCACACAGACGGACAGATTTGCACCATCAGCAGCGACATCCACGCCGGGAAATTGGAAACAGTCACCTACGACAAGGTGCTGACCGACCATCTGAACAGCAGCCCGACCGAGGAAGTTCGCACCAAGTACATCAAGTCGCTTCGCATCAGCGGCAAGATCGTACGCTACGACAACCAGTACAGCCGAGATGAAAAGCCATGCTACCGAGTGTACAGCCGATGATGACCACTGCCGAAGCCGCCGCGCTCCTAACCGAGCGCGGCTTTTGCGATCGATCGGGCGGGCCTGTGCGACCCGACACTGTGAAACACTGGTGCGCACGGGGATTGCTGCCGGGCGCATACCAAGAACGCCGAGGCCCAGGCAGGGGCTATTGGCTAATTCCCGATGAAGCGATCGAGTCATTTAAGGCTCCCGATTGGGGTCGTCCATCACGAAATTAATGCTTCTCCGCTTGCTCAGGCTTCCATGATCCGACCGCGCTGCGCAGATGCGCAAACCAGCCCGGCTCGGCTGGCGCTTTGCAAACGTGGTCGGCCGGGACGATGACCGCGCCGCATTTGTCACAGCGCGGCGGGAAGGGCTTGGTGTCGCTACTCATCGCTGCCTCCACTAGACGATCGTAGAATGGACGGTCGGTGCGATCGTGTTGCGCTTCACGATGGTACGCTTTCGAGTGTGCTTCGCATACTGGGATGTGAGCAACAGTCGTGATAGCAATCGAATCGCAAAGAACGCAGCGCAGCGGGAATGGCTTCGAGTCGGTACTCATCGCTGTCTCCACCAATACACAATCGGCACAACCACAAAGACGATCGCCACTGTCCAAAGAATTATATCGACCATCGGAGCGCAACCACCGTTGCAACCACGAGTAGCACCGCGCCGAAGATGTAGAGTTGATTCCGCATCTGTCGCATATCGCGGCGAAACTCGTAAATGGCCTCTTCCATCCGCATTTGCCACGCCACATGACCTTGATAGCGATCGTCGGGACTCAGCGCGGCGAGCGTCTTTTCCGGTATCGGTTGATCGAGCGCATCCCGCAAGCGCGCAATTGCCGTGTTGATCTGACTAATCTCGGTCACGACGGCCGGGTCGGTCGCATAGCCGTCGCGCGCCTGCTGTAATTCAAGAACATTCAGCCGGGCTTGATGCGCGGCGAGTAATTCGCGCTGGTGACTTTTTTCAAGAAGGCCCATCGTCACCATCCCGCAGCACGATTCGATCGCGGTTGTCGCGTATCCAGCGGATTTCCTCAGTCAGCGCGCGGCGCTCATCGATACTCAACTCATCCGCGATCGTCTGGTCGCGCACGCGCGCAATCTCGTTTGTTAAAAAGACAATCTGCGCATTGAGTTGATCGAGCAATCCAAACCGCTGCATGGCTCCATCCTCGACCCGCCGCACGCGCTGATCGGTCTCTGCTAACGATGTTCTGAGACCATCCACCGTTTCCGCAATCGATGACAGTCCTGCCCGCACATCTTGAAAGCCGGCCTGGAGGCGCAGTTGACCGGCCCCCAGCCCTCCAATCTTTTCAACAACATCGTCTAACTCAGCTCCATAGTTATCGAGCCGGCTATCGAGATGTACGCGAAATTCTGTTCGCCAGTCCAGTGCGACCCGATCGGAGCGGTCAAGCCGAACCGCAAGATCTCCAATCTCGCGCTTGACGACGCTACCGAGTACCTGTTGCAAGGTCGGGATAAGCGTGGTTGACATGCCATTATTGAGCGCGGCGGCAAGATCCAGCGCGGCGGATGCGGCATCCGGATTCCCTGTCGCATCCGCCAACCTCTGTGCAGCTCGCTCAAGTTCCCATTTTGACCCACCCTCGCTCACAGCCCGCCGTCGTTTTCTGCTATACTTTGCATTAGCCTGCTACATTCACTAGCATGGTTAGCCGGTCGGGTTCGTTTGCTGCTAATCCGACCGGCGCTACCCCATCCTCTATCACGCAGCGCGGCAACCATCCGCCGCGCGTCAATACCCACTCTTCGCATTCCGCGCCGATCCACACCACATCGCCCGCGCGCAGCACTCCGACGCTCTCCGATGTGATCTTCGGCGTCTGCAAGAGTAGGCAGTCAACGGCGATGGTTGCGCGCATTACACATCCACCATCGGCACTATCACGCGCCGCGCACGACAACCGCCCGGCGTCTGTTCGACATAGCCGAGCCGAATCAATTCTTTCATCGCCGCGCCGACTTGCGACAATGCAATCTGACAGTCATCCGCCAACTCGCGGTAGCTGGCGTTCGGGCGCGCTGAGACTGCGCGCCACACCTCTCGCATGGTGGATTTTGCTGGTTGGCGTCGTTCATGCATACGCGGCGCGCGGCGTGCGGAGGTGAAAACTGAGTTGGTACGAAGTTTGTTGAGGAAGCCGCGCGCCGCATCGTTATCGTACCACGATCGCGCGTGATATGTCAATACGTCGCCATTTTTCGAGCAAACGAAACGACCGCTATTACTACATTTATTCTTATGAAGAAACTGTTATCACGTAAACGATTTAACCGTAATGATGAAGTCTAGACAACGGGGCGTTGGGCGGCTATCATAGGCGCTATGTTTTTCTTTTGACCGTCGTAGCTGCTCGCCGTGTCGCACGCAGCGCCAGTCCTGGCGCAGTCGCGACGATCGTGCAATCGCGTAGGAGCGTCGGCAATGCAGCTACATTATGAGACAGACGTCGATATCGATATCATTATCGAAATCTTAACCGAGGTTAGTGAAGTTCTTGGTTTGGGTGAAGAAGTAACGACTCGATCATCGTAAGGATCATATCCTCTTTCTCGGCGGTCAGGTTGGGCAATCGATCGATCACAGACCCCAAGCGCGGGCGCGCATGAACGATATCTGCCCGTCGTTGTGCGCGCTCATCCCCGTCGATACTCGCGCGAATCTCATAGCCCGCGCTTGGCGCAAGATCCGCAACGGTCACATCTAATGCCTTGGCCACCTTTGCAACGGTCTCCGGCTTTGGTCGCACGACCGGATCGGAGAACCAATTGCTAATCGTGCTGTGTGCAATGCTGGTTTGTTGATGCAACCAACTCGCATCCTTCCCCCGCGCCGCCAACAACTCCCGGACTTTTACGCCGAATGCTGACATGGCATTACTCCTAACTATCTATCGTAAAAAGACGATACGACGAACAGAAACGACTCTCATTATACCAAAAATACCCATTGCTTTTGACTGCGATGTATGCTATTATTTCGTTATAACGAAATCCACTACTGAGGTTTCCGCATGAATAAAGGCGTCAAGTATCCTCTTTTCCGGACATACCAACTAACAGACGATCAGGATTTGGTTGTGAAGCGCTACGCCGAACTCCTTAGCAAGCAGCACGGCCGGCGTGTCTCCGAGAATGCGGTAGTTCGACAAATGATCGAACACGCCGATACCTGTCATTTTTTCTTGACCGATATTTCGATAAACAAACCTATTTCGACAAAGGAGTAATGACATGCTCGTACTTCCCGACCAATTCCCATTCGCGCTGCGCACGACTGCGCGCGAATGGCTTGAGCGCAACCCTTTCGAGCCAATCGGCCCCCGCTGCGTTTGTGGCGAGCGGCGACACGACGGCGTGTACTGCATTGCCTGTCGCGCCCGCGTTGAGCGCGTCATTGCGAGCGTCGATGATCTCATTCAGCGCGCGACGATCCGTTGTCGTGAGTGCGGCGACGTTGCGCTGACTAGTCCATGCGCCGCGTGCGAGGGTTGGGGCGTCGATCCTTGGATCTAGTGGCGCAACGCCGCCGCCGCTATCAGTGCCGCATCGCGTCGGCCGGGGTCGTTCGGGGCGGCGTTGCGTGATGAGTATATGACATATCAAAACAAAGTTGAAGCGAGTTAGGCAGGAGTTAGGCCATGACGCAAAAACCACAACTACGGTGGGGTGCGGGAGAAGTTGTGGAGGGGATGAAAGCGGAGATCCGTGAGGCGTATTGCTACGCGGAAGATACTGATCCGTACAACCCGCAGAGCGTCAAGGAAGCCATGATCGCCATCCGCGAAAGCCTCCACCGCTTGACTGTCAGGATCGATACCGACCTACGCCCAATGTTACAGCGCGCCGACAAGCCCGAACCGACCCTCGCAGAGCGCGTTCGGGTTGTTGAAATCGAGTTAAAGGACGCCAAGGCATTGCTGTCAACACTCATGCAACTCTCAGGCCAAACACTATGACCGAATGGCGATCCTTTGTCGCAGCGGTGCGCGCGGCGTTCGATGACATGCCCGCGGAAGTTGCCGCGTATCTCGACACATTCGAGGTGGAGAGCCGCGCCAATCGTGAGGCGCGATCGGCGGCGTGGGCCGAACTGGATGCGGAAGAGCAAGATCGGATCTGCGAAATTCAAGCGGAGATCAATCCGCAATTGTGTCAATAATCCCCACGGCGCGCATGACACGCGCCGCAGGGAAGCGAGCGTAGGAGGCTCGCACGTATGATCGTAACACAACGAACGATCGATGGATGGATCGCCTATCGCGCAGAAACGCCAGGCGTGTTTCGCCGCCGCGCCACCGAGTTTGACTCGATCCGCGCACTGATCTCGTTTCTCATGGAGGCCGCGCGATGACCGAACACGAGTACTGGCGCGGCCCGAACGCGATCGGCTACGTGCGAATTTATTTCCGTAGTCGCAACGCGCAGAACCCGATCTACCGCAAGGCCAATCGTGCGCTCTGTCGCTACTGGATTCGGCAAGCGCGAAGAAGTATGGAGCAAACGACATGAGCAACCTTCCCGACCCGCGCTACATGCGCATCCTGGACGGCGGCATCCTGCTCTATTGCAGTACCGCCGATCGCTGGTACGCGCCGATGGCACCACAATACAGCGCCGATGGCACGGTCTATTACAGCAGGTGTCAACTCTGCAACGTCGCGCGCGGCACGGGCGCGCAGTACCGCGACGAGCCGCCGCAAGTGCATGGGTATCCGCTAAGAACGATGGATGTGGAATGAAAAAATGCTCAGTTTGCGGCAAAGAATATCCAAATACAAAAGATCATTTTTATTTGCTTCGCGGCAAACCAAGGTCACGTTGCAAAGACTGTTCTAAAAAAGACTTCGCTAAAGCAAAAAAGCCAGCAACTGTTGTTCGTGGTCGGCGTCAAGTTCGGCGCTGGCACGCGCGATCCGTCGCCTAGCGCGGCCCGATCGCAAACTATTGCTTGCGCATGTACATTGACAACTCAGCCTCAGCCCCGCATCGTGCGGGCACTGCGCGCAACGTAGCGCGCAGCAGATAGCGCCGGCCATGGCTGCCGGCGCTTTGTGCCGTGGAGGATTACTCATCGCTGCGAATAGCGGCGGAGATCCTATCCATAGCTGGCGCGCGGCTCGTCGCGTTCTCCATACAAATGGAGTTTCCACTCGCGGCACTTCGCATAGGCGGCGTCTACGCTCGATACGCCAAGTCCGATCTTATCGCTCACACTCACACTACACCAGCCGGTCTGATGCGGCTTGCAATGCTGCTTGCAATACACCCACGCGCCACGACCGAACGCAGCCACGTCAGGCTCTTCATCGCTTAGTGGCGCATTCAACAGCGCCATAACTGCGGCGATGCGATCACTCAACTCGCGCTTCTCAGATGCATAGTCGTCGCGTGCTTTGCGAAGATCCTCGATCTCGGCGGCTTGTCGCTCTTCAAAACTGAGCATAATTGTTCTCACTTTCTGCTATGATAGCATCGTATCGCGCCTCTGCTGCTCAGGCGTTCGGCGCGATGGTGCCGGATGGCGCACTCGGCTACATGCCAGCGCCATCCGGCACCATCGGCCCCGGCTTATCACCCTTCTCATATTTCGCAACAAAATCCCTAACGATCTTAACGATCTGCGCAGTCACATCCCGCTCTTCCTGAGATGCGATGTCGGATAAGCGCGCGTACAAATCGGGCGGAAACGCCACGGTTCGCTTATGCGACCGATCTATGCTTCCGCTGCCTTTTGGACGACCTCTCTTTTTCGGTTCCATTTTACCTCCGTAAATACTCTAGAAGTGTTATGAATAATATACAGCATAATAAACGAGTTGTCAATATGTATTTTATAGGTATTGACAAATACTAAGTTATCCTGTATACTTACTGCATACCTGATAAATACTTTCTAGACAACGGAGCCACCACAATGCAAAACTACCAAGCCTACGCAATTCTGCAAAACGGAACCGAGATCGCAGGCGAATTGACGCTATGGAAACAAGAGGCAATCCGCAACGCGGATGCGCTCAAAAACCGATACCCGAACGCGCGGGTAATCGTCGTGAATATCAACGATACGCCGGTTTACGAGGCGGAGTAATGTCGAACGACACCGCACAACGAGACGCCCGCAACGGCGCAGAGCTTGGCGATCTTCGCCGCCGACTGAACGACGCCGCGCTGAGCAAATACGTTCGCACGCCCGCAGAGCGAGCCCAGGCGCTTATCGACACGATGGATGCCGCCAAGTTGACCGGCGATCGTAGCCGGTTCTACGCCGCACAGCAAGCGCTACGGGCGCTCGTTGACGCGCTGTAAAGGAGACGACGATGATCGACCTATTCGAAATCGGCTTTGACCCGGAGGATGATAGGCCCACACCACGCACCGCCGAAGAAATCGAAGCGCTTAAGGCGAATTGGATCGCAGATCCGAATTGGGATATCGAGGATACGGAAGGCTTTGAGTATCACTACATGGAGTTACGCCGCTGGCGCGATGTGCAAGAGGAAGAGTTGCTACAGCGCAAAGAGGCAAAGATCGCAGCACGCGCAGATCAACTTGGTTTTAGTGTTACGCAGATGATGTTTATCGAAGGTCTAGAACAGCAGATCCGAGATCTAGCCAAGCGAGTTGCCTCGCTGGAAGAAAAGGACAATTGACATGAAATGGCGCATTCGACTTATCATCATCGCTGCGCTGCTGCTCGCCGCATTCGTCGTACTTGCGTGCGACGATGGGCGCGCGGGGTATTGCCGCGCGCCTGCAGCGTGCGGGCAGGCAGAGGGAGGTAATCCATGAACGACAAACCAGACAACAATGCAGAGCGCGTGGCTGAACTAGAGCAGATAGTCCGTGAGTTGCGCGCCGAACTTGCGCGCGTCAATGAGCGACTAGCCGAGTATCGCATGGTCAACAAATTGGCGACCAATACGATCGAGCGTTACGCCGCAAGGTTCGGCGCGCTGAGTTAGCGCCGCCGATCGGAATGTAGCAATGATTAGCAAGGAGAGACAAATGGAACACATCATCAAGAATCGATGGACGAATGCAACGATGCACACGGTAGAGGCAGAGACGATCAAAGACGCGATCGAACTATTGGTGAAGAGCAATGCTAATCTGAGTGATACCAATCTGCGCGGGGCCAATCTGCGCGGGGCCGATCTGCGTGATACCAATCTGCGCGAGGCAGATCTGAGCGGGGCCAATCTGAGCGGGGCCAATCTGCGCGAGGCCAATCTGTGCGAGGCCAATCTGCGCGAGGCAGATCTGAGCGGGGCCGATCTGCGCGAGGCCGATCTGCGCGAGGCCGATCTGCGCGGGGCCAATCTGCGATGGGCCAATCTGTGCGAGGCCAATCTGTGCGAGGCAGATCTGAGCGGGGCCGATCTGCGCGAGGCCGATCTGCGCGAGGCAGATC
>Ga0213917_1000174_pt1 | contig 12822 bp, 28 predicted proteins | sample McNCre117MG_FD_161051 | JGI IMG/M metagenome (GOLD analysis project Ga0213917, IMG submission 161051) | Freshwater microbial communities from McNutts Creek, Athens, Georgia, United States - 1-17 MG | ecosystem: Environmental > Aquatic > Freshwater > Creek | place: USA: Georgia | collected... | reverse complement strand
TATCTGACCGGGTCTGCCGCTCGCCCAGCCCGTACAACTCGCAATATCCAAGGCAAGAACCAAGCCTTCAAACTTTTCTGGCATGCGATGCCCCCAGATATGAGCCGTATTCGGCGCACCATTGATCAATGTCGGCTTCGGTCAAACCCTGCTCTTTCATCATGGCGCGGTACTCGTCGAGATCGATGTCGCCGCGACCAAGCTTGGTCAGGATAATCTCGATGCGCTCCGACTTGGTGAACGAGCGCGCCTTCTTCATGTGCCCTCGCTTCTATCCGGCCGAAGGCTATCAATGTGAACCCCACAGTAGCGGCAAATCTTGGCATCATGATCCGACGCCACATGGCCTGGACAGCTTTCCTCATCAAACCCGGCATCGGCCTCGCGTTCAAACGTCCGCGCCAGCGCCTCGAACGCGATCAGGATCGACTTGGCCGGGTCTTGCTTGGGATCGGGCGTGCGTCGCCGAAGGCTGTCGGCCGTCTCGCGGATCAGTTCGGCCACGCGGCGCGCATCTATCTGATGCATGACGCGATGATCCATCACCGCGACCTGCCGCGCTTCATCTGCTTGAGTGGTTTGTGCGGCTGGTTACGCTTCGCAACCTTCGCCTTCTCCCGTTGCGCTTGCTGCGCTCGCGCGAATTTCGCTTCCCTCAATTCCCGTTGCCGCTGTTCCTTCGGTCCCACCTGATCGTGACCCATCGATTGCTCCCTTGCTCATTAGCAGCGTCATCACGCGCCGCGCCTCGCTTTGAAAATCGAGACGGTGACATAGGCCGGTGTTCGGGCCGCGCTCGCACTTCAAACCGCAGCAAAGCGTGACTTCGATTTCAGACTGCCAAATCACCATCTCGATTTCCTTTTAGGCCACCCACGCCTAGGCGGTGCCGGCGGTTTCCTCGATCGCTGCCGGCTCGCCGATCTTCTCCGCAACGGCAGCCAGATCGGCACCGCTTACGCCCTTGAACTTCTGCCGCCTAGCGGCGGCTGCCGCTTTTTTTTCGGCGGGACTGATCTCGGCCCAGCCGAATAGGTTCAACTGCACGCGATCCTGCCGGGCAATGGCGATCTGCTTCATCTCGGCCGCGTCCTCGCGTTCGAGTTTGCCCATGATCTTTTTCATCGAGCGCTTGTGTTGCTCCAATTTGAGCAATGCCCGCATAGCGGTCTTCGGGATGCCATCCTGCTTCGCTTCTTCGAGAATGCCGGCAATGCTCTTGCGGACCTTGCCGCACGCATTCATGTGCGACCCGGTGAGGCTATCGAGTTTATCCCAGCACTCCGCGACCCGGTTGAGGTAGCGGTCGATGGTCACGCCGTCATAGGTGTTCTGCGTGATCGATGTTTCCTTCGCCGATTTTGCCATAGTCTCTCCTTGCGTTGCTGTTGATCGTTTGGTGGTAGATGCGATGGTGACCCGGACAATATGAACTCAATTTGCCCGCCGCCGTATTACCCTTCGCCTTGCCGCAGTAGACCGGGAAATTGTCCGGGCCGACCTTGGTCAAGACAGATTGACACATCCACCATTCAAGGTCGAGCAATCCGACGCCTTTCGTCGGGATCGTTCGCGATGCCGGCGGTCGTGGGTGATCCGCTTGAGGCCCCGGCGATTGCGCTCGCCGATCACACTATTGAGGGTCTTTCCGAGTTCCCTAGCGATCTCGGCATCAGACTTTCCATCGCGAAACATTTTGCGAAGGTTTGAGACCTCATCGTCCGTCCAAGGTGCTGCCATTATTGAAACCTCGCAAAGTCGCCATGCATTTTTGTGGCCGCAATGATGTAGGCCTTGTGGGCTTTCACGGCTGTCTTAAAGCGTCCCAGGAAGATGCTCTTGCCGTTTACCTTGATGTAGGATTGCCAGCATTTTTGCGCGCTATTCCAGTGAGCGCCTTTTAGGCCGGACTTGGAATTTCGAACCGGACCTGTGTTCGCATGGTTCTGGGAATGGGTGGCCAGCCTCAAGTTCGAGATGCGATTGTCATCCCGGTCCAGATTTTTGTGATCAACCGTCGCCGCTGGCCATTCCTTGCGGACAAAAAACCATGCCAGCCTACCTGCCAGATACTTCCTATAATCGATTGTCAGGCGGCGATAGCCGTTTTTCTCGACGAACCCCAGCGCTCCATCATTTCGATGCCTTACGCCCAACCTCTTGATCCTTGGTCGAAATATCCCGGTCAAAGGATCGTAGGTGACCAACTCAATTAGACGCTCATGTGTCAGGGCCATCTCGTTGTCCGGCCTGCTTTTTGTGCTCATGGTTCTTCGCTCTGCTCCTGCCTTCCCAGATGGTGGAGGCGACGCCGTATCTGATTTGCGGCTGATCTGGCTAGTCCCCTCTTGACGTTTTCCACCGGGTTGTATAGGTGTGGTCTTGCCCTAACCGGCAAGAGCAAAACGAGCAATTTTCACTAATGACTAGTTTGATGCGCCTAGTCCATCGATCATGCGCCGTTGCGGCGACGCATTCCGATGCATTTGTGCATCACAACTGGTCAATCCAGACCGAACAGCGTTCTTTGGAACGCAGAAAGGACGACCATGCCAAGCATGGAAAATAACGATATGCCGAAGGCCAAACAGGACTGCCTCGACAAGATCGTGGCTGTCTATGAGGCCGCAACCAGCGAAGACAAGGCTTTGATCAAACACCTTGTTGAAAAGGCGAAGGGCGGCGGCAGGTCAGCCGAAGTCATCAACCTGACGCCGGGTGCAGCGGCGATCCTTTTCATGGACCACAACAAGCAGAACCGCGAGTGGCGGCATTCTGTGAGTGAAGCCTATGCGGAGGAAATCAAGCACGGCCTTTGGGAGTTCACCAATCAAGGCATTGGTTTTCTCTCCAGCGGCGACACGGGAGACGGCCAACATCGTGAAGCTGGTATCGCTCTCTCTGGACAAACGGTCGAGGTAACGGTGACTTTCGGCATGAAGCCGGAAAGCATCATCGCTATCGACACCGGGCATCGTCGGCAGGCTTCTGACTTCCTTGGTATCGAGGGAGCCAGCGAGCCGAAACGAAAGCAAGCAATCCTGAAGCAGGGTTACGCCACGCTGAAGCGGCTTGCTTCCACCGACGAAGAAGCCCGACCGTATATCGTGACGACCAATCGCGACATCGTTCGGGAAATCAAGGCGCATGATCGCCTCTTGATGGAAGCCATGCAGATCGGAGACGACAGCGTCCGTGGACGCTCGAAGCCGACCTTCAAGGCCAATGAGGCGGCTGCGCTGTCGTTCCTGCTCATGCTAAAAGGCTGGCCGAAGGCAAAGGTGATCTCTGATCTCGACGTGTTCCAGTCGGGTGAAGATCGCGAAGGCGGCAACTCGCCGATCTTCGTCGCTGCCGACCAGTTGCAGAAGGATGCCAACAAGCGGGACGGTGCCACGGTTTCGGCACGGTTCGCGGCTGCCATCAAGGCGTTCGTTCTGCATGAGCAGGGCGTCAAGGCGGTGCGGATTGCTGACATCCGCAACGCCATGAAACCGAAAGCCGGGGTCGATGTGAACTTCCCCGGAACTCCCTCACCTACGCAACAGGCTGCGGAGTAGTACCACGTCTAGAGCCGGGGCGCGAATGCCCCGGCGTCTTTTTTGGAGCAATCGAAAATGACTACCGATATCGCAACCGTGTCATCACTCGATGACGAACGCACGATCCGAGACGGCGAAGCTTGCGTCACAAGGTTCGAGCGTTCGTTGAGTGATGCCCGTGAGCAGATCATCCCAATAGCGCGCGGACTTCTAGCGGCGCGCCGGAAGTATCCCTCTAATGAGGCTTTCGGTGAGTGGTTTCGTGGCTCGCCATATCACATCTTCAACCCGAATGACCGCGCCGCACTGATCAACATCGGTGAGTATGAGCAACAGATCGGGCCGTTCCTGAAGGACACGACGCTGACAGCACCGCAATTGATCTGGAGCACCTATGGTGGCGCTGCGAAAGCATTAGCTCCCATCGTCTTACTACCACCTAGTAAGACGACCGCCGCCGAGAACCTCCCCGAGATCGCGGCAGAACCAACGCCACAGCCGGAGAAAACATCACTCGAACCAATTGCGGAAGCCGTTCCGAAATCACCGGCATCATCAGAGCCAACCGAAAGGCCGACGAAGAAAGTTCGGCAATGGATGCTCGCTGGCCGACAGAATGCCGATCTGGTTTTCGATCACGTTACCAACACCGAGGTTCGTTCGTTCATCTCAACCACCGTCAGGCAGAAGGGCGGTGGTGCGGTTTGGGATATCTTGGTCGAGGCGATCAAGGGCGGCTTCTATGGCCCGCCGTCATCCGGCTCATCGACCACCAACTTGCTGATGATCCTGCCTTGGTTGAAGCGAACCAAATACGCGATGTCGTTCGATCTCACGAAGCCAGCATCGCGCCGGACCGTTCGCGAAGACCTGTTTCCGTTGCTGTTGGAGCAACCGGAATTGCGCGATCCCGATAAACAGCAAGGCATCGAACGGGCAATGGATCAGCGATGGCGAGCACGTGAGGAACAAAAACGACGCGACGCAATGATGTCGCGCCACGCAGGTCTCGTTGCAAAACATCAGTTCAAGGATGATGAGCAAGAGGTTATCGCGTTCGGGCGACCGCTGTGGCCGCATGACCTCACTCAACGCTATAGCTATGAGGAACTTCGATCTGCTTGCTGGTTCGTGGAATTTTTTCTTGGCATCAAAGCGCAAGCCAAATGGTCCGACAGGGAATGTGGGATGCAAGGCCGCCACTTGGTTAAATACATCGAGCCTGTTGCATCAGGATTGATGCATGCAATCCACGAAATTTTGAATGCCTACGAGCTAAACCCGACTGGTGAAAACAAATTTCCACCGAAACCGATAAGATGAATTGCAAACACCCAACTCGAACAACGGAGCCATGATCAATGTCGAAAAATCCGCGCAGTGTAACCAACGCTGACACCTTCACCGGCGAGCGCATCCGCGAGGCTCGCGTCGCCGCAGAACTTTCCCAAACTGCATTAGGCGAAGCGCTTGGCGTCAGCTTTCAACAGATACAAAAATACGAACAGGGCGTGAACCGCCTTTCGAGCAATCGACTGATGCAGGTCGCCAAGGCCACGAAGAAAGACGTGACATTCTTCCTGCCCGGCGATCACACCAAGCGCTCGATTGACGATCCGGCGATGTCGAAGTTCCTCACAACGAAGGAAGGTCAGCACATCGCATCGAACTTCTTCAAGATCGCGCCATCGATGCGCGCGACGTTGGTCGATCTCGTTTCGCATTTCGCGCGCGTCGGATGACCGCGCCGATCAACATCGAAGAAGGCTTGCGCCGCCTTGAAGCGCTGATCAAGCGCGGCACACTGGCGCATCAGGCCGGCAAGTACGACGTCGCAGCCGAATGCATCAGGGAGGCAAAGGCGCTCGTCAAAAAGATCGATCCTGATATCGAGCTACCGGAGATCAATTGATGGTTAGGTTGCATAAGTGATGACGAACGACGAAGCCGACTTGGCTATTCTCAGCCTCGCCAACGAAAAACTTAAATTTGCTCTTGAGATTGGAAGGCCCGCATTCGAAGGAACAGAAGACGCATACCTTCAACTTGCTCTTGAGCGCGGTATCGATGGTGAATGGTTCACGTTGGTCGATGTGTCTCCGGTTGCCGAATTTCCGGGGAGGCTATTCCGTATTTTCAGATTGACGGATGCTGGCGTCGCTCGATTGAAGCAACTCAAGGCCGAGATGCCATGACCGACGCGGAAGTCATCGAGCGGGCCGGAATGCTACTAGACGACGTCACCAAAGCATTGCGGCGCGGTGATCTCGCCGAAGCGCGGGAATATCTCAAAGCGGCGCAAGCTCTGATCGACGGCGTCGAGCATGAGCATGAGCAGAGAGGGAAGCGATGACGATCAAGGTTGGCGATCTGCTCTATGTTTCGACGGCGCTGCGCGGCTGGAAGGCAGCGAAGATCATGGGCGAGACCAAGGCATCATGGCTGATGCCGGACGGCGGCAAGGTCAGCAAGAAAACGATGTTGCAATCGCGGCGTCGCAATACGCCGCTTCGCTGGTTCGATAAGGCAGGCAAACTCGATCACGATTTCTGCGAGCGATGGGCGCGCGACATCGCTGGTTCGGTAGCCGTTTGCAAAGATGCGGAGAAGTTGGTGCAGATCGCGGCGATGGTGGGGTTCGATCTCAAATAGGACAAGCCGATGAAGAAGCCACGCCTTCCGATCACAAAACCCGGCATCGTAAGCGGAATTGATATCGCCGACTATCATAGCGGCGGCATCTGTGACGGGCCATCGGTGTCGTCGACGGGATTGCGACTGCTTTGGCGAACACAGAGCCCGGCACACTTTTGGACGGCATGGCGCTGCAATCCGAAGGCAGTTCGCGAACCACCGTCAGAGGCGATGGTGCTTGGATCGGCGGCCCATCACCTTCTCCTTGGGGAAGCGGATTTTTCGACGAAGTTCATCGCACGGCCTGATGCATTGAAGGATGAGGATGGCGATCTTCTGCCGTGGCATGGCTTGCGTAAAGTTTGCAAGGCATGGCTACGAGATCAGGAGAGAGCCGGGCGCACGGTGCTGACCATGCTACAGCTTGAAGCGATCCGAGGAATGGCCCGATCGCTCGCAAAAGACCCGCTGGTCAAAGCCGGCGCACTTTCGGGACAGATCGAATTGAGCATGTTCGCAAAGCATCCGAAGACCGGGATTTGGCTTTGCGCGCGCCCGGATGCGAAGCCGGTCTCTGACGGCGATTTCTGCGATCTCAAGTCTACCGAGGACATCACCGATGCGGGCATCTTTCGGATGCTGCGCAACAGCGGTGTGCAAATCCAAGGTGCCCTCACTTGGATGATCTGCGATTTGCTCAACGAACCGTTCACTTCCTTTAATTTGATCTTCGCGGAAACCAAGGAGCCATTCTGCGTTCGCGTCGTGCCACTAACTGACGACGATCTCTCGCTAGGTCGCCGTCAGATCGAATGGGGCCTCGATACGATCGCGAAGTGCATCAAAGAAAATCGCTGGATCGGTCCCGGTGCAAATGATCCACGCGCAATCGGGATGCCGGTTGCGGAGCGCGACTACATCAACAATAAACTGACGGCGATGGGGTTCTGAAATGGGCATCCCAGCTATGATACCGAAGGGCTCGCTTGAGAAGCCAGCGCACGGTTCGCCATGCAACCGATGCGGCCAGTGCTGTCAGGCGACAATCTGCCCGCTTGGACAGAATATCTTCGGCCGAAAGCTTGGACCATGCCCGGCGTTATCATTCGACGCGGAGCGTAAGTCGTGCTGCGGTCTCGTCGCTAATCCCATGGCCTATGCAATCGCCATCACGCTTGAACACGGTGTCGCGGCAGCGAGCGAGGCAGCCATCAGCCTGATCGGATCAGGAACGGGCTGCGATGCGCGCTTCAATGGAGAGACGCCAAACGAGGAATTTTATTCGAAGCTGCGCGAATGGGATCGCGCCAACGCCAGCAAGACGCGACGCGCGCGCAAGATTTGGAGAGTATGAGATGGCCGATAGAGCATTCCTGCAACGCTTATCGCGCGAACTGACAGATCAAGGCAAGCTGATCGAAGCGGGCTGGATCAGCTTGCGCATCGCATGCGAATTGGAAAACGCTCCACCCATACAGCTTCAAGAAATGCGCAATGCGTTCTTTGCTGGCGCGCAACATCTGTTTTCCAGCATCATGACAATCTTGGAGCCGGATGCGGAGCCAACCGACAAAGACCTTGAGCGCATGGACCTGATCGACAAAGAACTGAAAGCTTTCGTCAACGATTTTACGATCAGGAATATTCCGCCAGAGGGAAGCGCATGAAGAACCTACTTGATCCATCCATCGACGTTTATCGCGACCGCTCGCAATCCGCTCTCGACCACTTCGGCGAGATCGGCGACAAGGATTGCGGCCGGTTCTTCATACCGAGCACCGTTCTAAGCACGCCGATGTGCGTGATCGCATGCGGTGGCGCAGCCGGCGAAGGCTGGGATCACGTCAGCGTCTCGCTTCAATATCGCTGCCCGATCTGGGCAGAAATGGAAAAGGTCAAGCGGATGTTCTTCGAAGACGACGAGACCGTGATGCAATTGCATGTGCCGGTCGCCGATCACATCAACTTCAATCCTTTCGTGCTTCATCTCTGGCGTCCCCAGAATGTTGAAATCCCGCGTCCGCCGGGCTGGATGGTCGGACCAACCAAGGAGCAAGGCAAATGAACACCCATACGATCACCGACGACGTTGCCAGCGCGATCACGCGGCTTCGCTTCCTCGAACAGAAATCGCGCGACGATGACGCGTTGATCACATTGCTGATGCAGCAAAAGGACGATCTCGCGCAAGAACTCGCCGATGCCGAACACAATCATTCGGTCGAGATGTTCAAGGCGCAGACCGAACGCGATGCGGCGGTGAAGCGCGCCAACGATGTCCGCGATATCATCAACAAACTCGGCGCAACCTGCGCGGAAGGTCTACGGCGCATCAAGGAAGACGGCAACGAAGTGGAGCATCCGGCAACGGATGCGCCGCGCATCGTCAAGCATGCGGTGGCGGAAGAACATCACACGGCGGACAAACTGGAACCGCCGTCGTTCCTACGGCGCGAGCCGCAAGGCGATGAAGTTCGCATGCCCATCACTGCCGGCGATGAACGGCTGCCCGGCTATCGACAAGGATACCTCCGATGATCACCAAGGCTCTAGAGATCAGGGACGAAGGCACGTTCATTCCGATGCTGGCGGTGGATATGAACCCATCGCTTGATGATACCTTTTCAGGGCAGCATTACCTGCTTCGTCGCTGCGGTTATCCATGCGACGGAAGACCGAACATCCTGATCACCCGCCTGTCAGCGGACGGCACGCCGGCTTGGAACGATCCCTATGGTTGGGGCGGTCGCACCTTTCCGGTCGCGCACGAGTGGATCATCGAGCACTGGAATGAGCTACGCGACGGCGACGTCGTCGATGTTCAATTCATTCTCGGAGAAACCACGGCACCAAAGATTTCGGAGCGCATCAGCGAGCCGCTCTAGCCTTTCAAAAGGAGAAGCGATTATGGCATTCGACGTTGAGGCCATCGAGAAGAAGATCGATCACGTTACTGCCGCATCCATCGAGCTATCGGACGAGGGTTCTGGCATCGCCATCAAACGTCTCGTTGACGCAATGGAGATCGCGAAGCTGATGGCGGTTTCAAAACAGGCGGTGCCAATGTTCATGCGTGGCGAGCCCGGACTTTGCTACGCCTGCGTCGTGCGCGCGGTGCGATGGGGCATGGACCCGTTCTTTGTGGCGGAACAAAGCTACCTCGTTAAGAACCCGAAAAACGGGGAGGAACGGATCGCCTTCATGGCGCAACTCATCGTCGCGGTCATCAACGCCCGTGCGCCGCTGGAAAAGAAACTGCGCGCCGTCTATAGCGGCGAAGGCGACGACATGAAATGCACTATCTACGGCATCCCAAAGGGAGAAACCGAAGCGCTCGAATATGAGACGCCGACGCTCAAGCAACTGATCGCCATCAAAGGCCGCAACGAAGCAGGCTTCGTCAAGGGTTCGCCGCTCTATGACAATGATGCCAAGCAGGCGCTTTGGTACTACGGCGCACGCGGCTTCTGCCGCCGCCACTTTCCAGAAGTCCTCGGTGGCGTCTACGACCGCGACGAGTTCGAGCCGATCAAGGATGTCACACCGACCGCTGGCCTACAGGCGCGTCTCGCCGACGCCAGCAAGAACAAGAAGAAGCGACGCGGGTTCGATCCAGATCATGTCGAGCGCGAGGCTGGAACGGTCATTGATCAAGCCAACGGCAAGACCACAATCGACAACGATCAATATGATCTTGCCATTGAAGTCGCGCGCAGGATGGGAGCGGAAGCTGGCCCAGGCGCACCGCCGCCAGAATTTCTGCGCGTGCCAGAGCGCAAGGCCGAACTAGACGCATGGATCGAGGGCAATCACGTGGCAATCGGGAGGACAGGCGATGGCGATCAATCTGAAACAGCGGGAGGAACTTCGAGCGCTGGCGCAACGGATCAAGGAACGGGATGAACATATCAAAACGTTCGAGGGTAAGCGGCATCGCTTATTCCACAACGAAGTGCCTCTCGTCATCGACGCGCTATTGAAAGTCGCGGAGCTAGAGCCATGAAACATTCATCTCCTGTGATCGAGCGTGATGCAATCGAAAGCGTCATCACCGACCTCGTAAACGATGGCAAAATTCCATTTTTGCGCGTGCGCGATGGTCGCGTTATCGCTGATGCAATTCTAGCGAAACTCGATCTTGCCCAACAACAGGACCGCTCTGCCCTGACCAAGATCGCTGCGGAGTGCCACCGCGCAAAATGGGAATTTGATCTAAGCAGCGACTATAGGCCAACCGCAAAAGTCGCGCGTGACATGATTCCTCGCGCATTTAAGGCACTTCACGATATTGGCGACATGGCGCTGAAATTGCGGGATGCGTCAAAATCGGTCACATCGATTGACGGGGCCAAATCATGATCCTCGAAGAAAGCGAAAACCTCGATCTTCATCGAGTAGTCACGGTCAAATCAAATCGTGGCGATGAATATATCATCAATGCGGATGCAGCGATCGAAGCCCTAGTCCAATTGTTTTCAGACTACGATAACGAAAAACGGTTCGGCTGGGATCTCGGCGCTGGTTGGTTTGAGCAAGAATTCGCGAAGCTCCGCCGATGCTCGGTATCCTCTAACAACAGCGATGCAAAGTCATGACAGAAAACGCACGCGGATCAAGTCCCCATCTGCGCGCGTGCGCGGCGGTGGTGGCGCTGTTGCTATCAAACCCGGCAACGGCGTCAGCATCGTGCGCAACCAAGTCGGAAGCGCGAGCGCAATACGGTCAGCGGGCTTGGCTCTACTGGCATGGAGCAAGTCATTGCTGGGATGATCGGCGCGGTTCGCATCATCGTCGGTTATCGCGCGCAAAATCACATCCGGTCACGCCTGCGCAACTTCCTCCAACCAAGGAGAATGCCGAGATGACACCGCCGGGGAGCGAGCAGGCCGCTCCCCTCATCTCGCCACCGTCAGCCGAGATCGGCTTCGCTGATCGCTGGTATCGCTGGCCCGACGCTTCGCCAGTGCGCTCGCCGCTGTTATGGCTTCGCGAATTTATGGAGTTCAACCGATGAAGGCTTACACCGATCTAACGGAAGCACTCAAACGCAACGGAAGATGGGATATGGGGATCGTCACCCTCCCGTTGACGATGTTGCCAAGGGACGCGGTGACAATCGATGGCGGCGCAACTTATGTCGCCACGAAGTACATCAATCTCGCCTCCCCGGCGGATGTCCACGAAGCAATCGCGAACGGCGCATTGGTCAAGGAAGAAGGCGAATGACCGGGTATCGAGCGGCGGACCATCGTCAGTATCCTAAAGCCGTTCGCGGAGTTCGCCGACCCGCATCGCAGGTTGCCGCGCGACTTCGTCATCACGGCAGGATCGCCGATGGCCAAACGTCAACTGACGATGGGCGACTGCTACGATGCGGCCGATGCGCTCGCCTTCATTCAACGCCGGATGCTAGACTTCGATATGGGAGAACGCGGATGAGCTTCATTTTTAAAACCGAACCATGGAAACATTCCGTGACGCTAGGCCCAGGAGATACTTTCAAACTCGAAGGGCACATGGCAGACGCCATCAAAGTCGGCCACGGCGTCACCTTCCATTCATCGGCCGAAGTGCTCGATTGGGTTGCATCTGCGGAGAGGCGCGAGGTTACCTATGTCGACTTGCCGTTCCTCGGTGGCATCTTCGGTGGGGCTGCCCCGATCCGGCGCGAGGATCGATATTTTGCACCGGGGATCAAGCCATGACCGACGCACCGATCACGCTGCCGCCCGGCTGCACTGCCGAGCACGATACTTGCGGAAGCTGCAAGTTCTTCGAGCGCGACGGTTACGACTATTCTCGCATCTATGGCAAATGCCGAATTGTGCTGCCATCTAAAGTCGCCATGCAATATGACGTGCGGGCAATCGATCCAAAGCACAAGGATGACGAGTACACCGGCAACGAAGATCAGATACAGGACACCAACCGCTGCGATCTCTGGCGCAGCGACGGCAAGACTTACATCGTGCAGCGGAAGATTTTGCCGATGGTGAAGCCGTGAGTTTCAACGATTGGTTTCACTGGACGGTGATCACGATCGAGATCAGCGGCCTCGCGCTTCTGATCCTATTCCCAATCCGCACCAAGAAGGAGCGAGAGCAATGGCCCACCACAAAATGAGCGCAGAGACCGGCAAGCACGAAGTCACCGGCAACGAAGTCGGACGCAAGCGCGATTTGATCGGCGTCGAACCGACCGACACCGTGCAATATTGGACCGACGAATATCTCAAGACATCGCAGGAATTGCGCCGCGTCGAGTTCGAGCTAGACGCGATGAAGAAAGCCTTCGCCGACGTCGCCAGGGAACGCGACACTGCGCGCGGCACTGTCTTGATGTTCGTTCATGCATCCGGCGGCACGGTCTTGGTGCCGAAGGAAACGATGGATGCATTGAAGGGCAAGCGGTTCGCCTTGCAAAAGTTGCCCCAGGATGACGGCAGCGTGCTCTACATGACGACGGAGGTTGAGAAGAAATGAAAACGATCACAATGGAAGCCTCCGAACTTCACTTAGAGTTGGCACGCGACATCGCGACGATCTGTGCCAAGTTTCACAGAGAATACCCGGAGATCGATGCGTTGGAATTGGTCGCCATTCTCGGCGGCGTCATCGGCGCACAGATATCATCCAACCCGGACCCG
>Ga0213917_1000172_pt1 | contig 12938 bp, 30 predicted proteins | sample McNCre117MG_FD_161051 | JGI IMG/M metagenome (GOLD analysis project Ga0213917, IMG submission 161051) | Freshwater microbial communities from McNutts Creek, Athens, Georgia, United States - 1-17 MG | ecosystem: Environmental > Aquatic > Freshwater > Creek | place: USA: Georgia | collected... | reverse complement strand
GTCTGAACCACACCACATTGAAGAAAAACTTGACGGAAGCTGTATTGGAATTATTCTCCAAGACAAACCAGATGGACTCTATTGGGTCTTTGGGACAAGGGCCGGGGTGACTGATGTTTCCAAAATAGTTGATGTGTGGTTTGATGAACTGCGGGAAACTGACTTTGACCGCTACTGCGATTACGTCGACTTTATTCAAGACTGCATTGCAGATAGATTGACGCCTATCTTTGAATTCTGTTCAAGGCAGAACAAAGTTGTGATTGACTATCCAGTAGCTGATTTGATTCTGACTGGAATCCGGTGTATGGATACTGGAGAATATCAACATGCAATTAATCCTGGAAATTCAATCACTGTTGTCAAACAACGACACTTTGGAAATACTATTGAAGAAGTTGCAGCGTCAGTCAAACAACTGATTGGTGAAGAAGGCGTTGTTGTGAAGTTCTCTGATGGTCGTATATGTAAAATCAAAGGCGACCAATACGTGTCCCAACATAGGGCGCTGGACTCTGTGTTGCACGAAAAGAACATCTTGAAGCTGATTATTGAAGGTAAGCTGGATGATGTTCTGCCTCTTGTTACCCCTGAAATCCGAATCAAACTTGAGGCGTATCAGCAACAGGTCATCAAAGGGATCAACGATACTGAAACCAAGATTGTTGATCGGTTCAAGGAAATTGATTGTGAAGATAGAAAAGTTTTTGCTGAACGGGCGAAAGGCGCTATAATTAGTCCTTTCTTGTTTAGTTTAAAATCTGGTCGTGGAACTGGGTTGAAAGAATTTGTGTTGAAGAATTGCGGTTCCAGAACTGACGTTGAATCAATCCGGTGGATCATTGGGGAAGAATATTGAAATGGCAAATCATAGTCACATCTTGTTGTTGTTTTCAGAGTATGAACCTGATAAAATTCACGGCATTATTGGTCCAACCCATTCGATGACGAAACAAGAATTGGCAGATGCATTCAACTTGGCTAGAATTACTGGGTTGAAAAGTACATCGTATCAGACAAGCGGCCAAACGAAATTTCGCTACTATTTTGTCCCAACGGTTGATGGCAAATTTATTGGATTCTAAATGCAAAATTCAATCATGACAGCCGAATATCCGGCCTCTGAGCGCGTTGAAATTGATACTGAGGCATTCGCCTACGTTGACAAATTAAAGCGGCTTGTAGAGGCGTTTCGCGCCCTTCGCAGTTCTTTGAACGTTCAAGGTTCAAAGCGAATTCCGGTTTGCGCTTCATTCAACAATCCAGATGACTTGAAGTTCTTGATGGAAGCTGCCCCTATCATCAAATCAATGGCAAAGATCAGCGAATTGAAACTTCTCAATGAAGATGAATTTGCTATTGAATCCAAGGCAGCATCCGTTTCCGTTGTTGGTCAGATCAAGGTCTGCATCATCTTGGAGATTGACCTTGAAGCAGAACGGGAACGGTTGACCAAAGAAGCGTTGAGGTTGACAGTCGAGATTAAGAAGATTCAAAGCAAACTTGACAATGAAGCATTCGTTTCAAAAGCCCCTGCAAAGTTGGTTGAATCAGAACGAAACCGGGTTGCTGAATACGAAACGACTTTGCACAAGATCAACGAACAGATTAGCAGTCTATGAAAATTGTGAATCTGCACTTTGATCGAGAATTTCCAACCACGGTCTATTTGAAGTCAATCGAACTGAAACGGATGCCAGATGAAGAATGTGTTGCGATCTTGAACTTGGCGCGGTTGACTGAGGCGATCCCGATTCCATCAACCAAGTTTGACGGACTTTCTTATTACGCAATAGTGATTGATGATGATGCGAAATTTGTTCGATTTACCGAACCATTTGAAATCTTATGAACATTTATTTTGATGCAAGGTTCCCTGATAAGATTACCAGAGTTGTGCCAAGCGTTGGTCTTACTGGTGAAGAAGTCGATGCAATTTTCAATCTAGCAAGGATTTCTGGGGTACGGAGTCACCCTTCTGTTGAGTGGATTGATGAACGGTTCTACGTCGCAAGAATCTCTCTTGACGGAGAATTTGAAAATTTTGTGTAACAGTTTTACTTTTATTGAAAACTGAGTTATAATTACTTCATCGACAACTTAACTAGGAATTATCATGACACACTCTGAACTTTGCTCTATTGAATCTACAATGGGTCGTGCCGTTGGCGCAGCCAAAACCTTCGCCGATTCAACTGATAGTAAACAGATGAACGCAGGCATGTATTTGTTGGCAGAAGTTCGCAATGCCGGTAAGTTTCTTTGCGACGAAAATACTTCACCAGAACTTCGTCAGCAGATCATTGATACTCTGGTTGATGCTATTGTTCTTGGTAAAATGTAATTGGGGAATGAAATGACCGACAAAGAACTACTTGAGCTTGCTGCGAAGGCTCATGGCGGTATCTCAAGCGATGGGGTCGGCGGGTACCACAATTTAGAGCGGGAAACAGCCTGGAACTCACTCACAGATGACGGCGATGCGCTTCGGCTGGCTGTGAAGTTGAGCCTCCGTACTGACTGTCTACGAGCAGAAGGCTACGACAAAACAACGGCCTCCCAATGCTACGCGGGAAACGTCATCGTGAATGTCGGGATAGATGAGGGCTGTGGTGGTGACCCCTACGCAGCAACCCGCCGAGCTATCACACGCGCAGCGGCTGAACTTGGGAAACTATAAAATGACACAAATCTACGATTCAAGCGACTTACCGAAATTCAGGATTTCCAACACATGTCAATTCGTGTTAGACCTATATGAACATAATTCTGTTGGTAGGTTGATTATTCATTCAAAAGAGAATTTGGCATCACAAATTGCCCATAAAATAGTAGATGAAACGAAGTTCTTCGATGTGAAGGAAGAATTCGGTTATATGACCGTCAAAGCGAATTGTATTGTGATGACCGAACAGGAATTCCAGAATAAGATGCAAGAACAATTCAAGAAGGGACTTAATCACGCAAACGGATTTAGACCGAATTGGAGTATGAAATGACAGTCAAGACATGGCAAAATCGTACACATAAAAACCCAGGTTGGTATGATCAATCAAAAGCAATGCAAGCTGAGATTGATGATCTACGCAATGCGCTTGCTGCTTGGGAGAATCAGCCCGCAGTAGCGACCTCAACTGGCAGAAATACTGCTGATTTTTGGACAGAAATTGAAGTCGGAACAGACCTCTATGCGAAACCAAAGGAAGCAAAATGACTAGACACTACTCAAATTCAAATTTTGCTGAATCAATCCGTCTGAAATTCGGATTCCCACCAAAACCACATTCAGCTTCAATGGGAGGTTGGAACGAATATGAAACCGCGTGTAAGACTAAGAACAAGTTCATCAACTGGTTGACCAATGATGGGATTGATTCAGTCCAATACGCAATTGATCTACCAAAGAATTTTCTTCATTATATCGAATATAATTTCAGGAACTTCAAGAATCAAACCCATGTGCTGAGAACTTCAAACGGTAAGCCCGGTCAATGGTATGATCTCCCAGAACGAATCAACGATGCGTTGTTCACTGCTGTCATTGACTTTGTTGAAATTGAATGCGCCCATATGCATGCGATGTTTGATGAAGAACGTAAAAAGTTGTTGAAATCGGACAAGAAGAAGTACGGCAAGCGGTACGGTTATGCTTATCTGAATCGGTATGAAGGCGAAGAATTCGATGACGGAACCGATTGGACAGACTGGATTGCTGAGAATAATGAGATCAAGGCTATCTATGAATTTGCCAAGTCATACTTTGAATTTGACGCTTTCAAGATTGCCAAATCGCAGTTGAACTATGAACCAACGGGCGCAGTATTTGATATGAACGATGAGACTAGGACTTACTATGCGTTGGTTCGGGAACTGGAATCAGACATGTATTTGAAAGTGAACGATCACTTGATTCGATTGATCAAAATTAAAGATAGGATGTGGACATGAAATTCTCTATGATTGAGATTATTCTGGCCGCGATCATATTGATTGTTATTATCATACTCAGTCATACGTACGACTATGAATCTGACTTCAAACAGAAGTGTGAAGCTGCGGGCGGCATCAAAATCTCAGTTGGGAATGGCATTCGCTGTTTCAACAAATCTACTTTCATCGAGTTGAAATGACAGTCCTATTCTGTAAGAAATGTGGAACTGCCGTAACAAAGCAGATTCGACAAATTTCAAAGAAGTTCATCAATCTCCAGAAGAATTCGTACCAAGACTTTCGCGGTAAATTACCGAAATACTGGGGCGAGAATTTCCGAGTTCATCCAGATGCGATGGTTGATCAAGAACAGTTGAAATACAAGTCTGGTAACGGATGTTGTGGTAACTACGCTGAACCGTACAATTGTTCTTGTGGAACTACTATCGGCGAACAAAATCTTGACTGTTGGCAATCAAAGTCTGTCTGGTTAGGTTATAATAAGGTTCAACCTAACCACCGGAGATAAAATGACTCGAATAAACGTTGTCCCTGTCGAAGAACTACATCAGACCCATCTGGTCGCCGAGTATCGAGAATTGCCTCGAATTTTCAAGCTGGCAAAGGTCTACGCTGAGAAGCATGGAACCGCAGTCCCGAAAGGCGCTCCAGCCGAGTACGCGCTCGGCGCGGGCCACGTGAAGTTCTTTTATACCCGACTTGGGTACTGCGTTGAGCGCATGCAACAGCTTATCGCTGAAATGATCAAGCGGGGCTATAATCCTAAGTTCACTGACGTTTCGTTTGATATTGTCCCAGAGTGGAATGTGAATTACAAGCCAACCGAGGACGCGTTGGCGATTAACCGGGCGCGCATCAACGATAGGTTGGCGGCGTACTTTGAAAGGAAGAAAGCATGAACAAATTGACAATTATTCGAGGTATCCCTGGGTCTGGGAAGTCTACTCTGGCAAAGGCGTTGGTTACTTCTACAGGGGCAGCTTGGTTTGAGGCCGATCATTATTTTTATGAGAATGGCGTCTATAACTTCGATATCAACCGACTTAGGCAGGCACATGAGTGGTGCCAGGATAGCGTTCGCCGAGCGATGTGGGTCGAGGGGAAGGACGTTATCGTTTCCAACACATTCACAACCGTCAAAGAGTTGCGGCCGTACTTTGAGATCAGTCTGTTGGCAACTGGTCTATACCCAAGCGTTATTACTATGCAAAACGACTTTGGGAGTATTCACGGAGTTCCTGATGCGACTATGGAGGCAATGAAGAAGCGGTTCACGTTTGACTTGAGTCCTCTGTACTCCTAATTTACTTTTATTGAGAGTTACGCCATAATTGACTCCTACTGAAAGGGCTATCATGTATGCTGTTATCTTTGAAGACAATTACCAGACGAAAATCCTGTTCCAGGGGAGCAAGAAAGAATGTCAGGTTTACATTCGACTGAATCCAGAGTTCTGCGATTCTTATGTGTTTGTGCAAGAACTTGAGACCGTTTGATATGTCAATCAATCAATATAACGAGTTCTTGACCGAATTGGCTCGACAAGCTGGGGGACCGAAATGACCGAAGCTGAACAGTTATTGAAAGATTTGGCAACAGCGTTGGACAACGCTTTTATTTCGTCATGGCAATCAACCGCTGCTTGGCAAAAGCAACTTGAGGCCGCGCTGAACTACTTGGAGAACAAATGAACCTACTAATGAATTTCTTGATCTTTATTCCATTATCAGCTTTCAGCATCGCTTTGGCTATCGTTGCCAACGTGTTCTGCTGGTTGATTGCACTGTTCGTTGATGAATCTGGTAATCTCCCAAAGTATCTAAAATGGTTCCAGACTCCAGATGCAACTTGCTATGATGAAATGTGGGTTGCAGAACATCCTACTTGGTCAAAATACAAGATCGCATTGACTTGGATTGCAAGGAACCCGGCCTATGGATTCAGGAAGTGGTGTGGCTATAACGTCATCACAAAACCAAAAGTCTATGGTGATATCTATATTGCTGACGGTGAACATGGCAAAGCAGGTTGGTTCTTCATTGTTGATTCATATGGTATCTGGAATTTCAGCTTCATCATCAACCTTCATAACGGGTCTTGTGTGCGCGGTACTTGGGGTTGGAATCTGATTCCCTTTGTTAAGGGCTATGAATCGGTAAACCTTGGAATCCTTGAAACTGATCTGATCCGGTTCTACTCGTTTGGCGTGGTTGGGAAATAATTCGTTTTACTTTTATTGAAATTTGTGTTATAATTACCCTATCGTAACGTAAACTGGAGAACTGAAATGACTAATGAAGAATATCAAATTGATCTGATAAAATTCCTTGAACTTGCCTCAAAGACTAATCACGAGATTTCTGTCAGGGATGGGAAATTCCGATTGCATGGCTTGGCTTCTGGAAGAACCTTTGTTATATCTCTAAACTATGATGTTGCTTCTGAACGCATCATTGAAAATTTGACTTGGCCGCTGCGAGTAGAATACAATAAAATCCTAGAAGCAGAACGCAAATATCAATTGCAGAAATCTGCACGCGCAAAGTTGACCAAAGAAGAACTTGAAGCTCTTGGACTGTAAGGGGATTTGGAATGAGAATTCTATCAAAAGAAATTAAAATGAATCCAGAAACATTTGCCCCCGAAATGATTCTGAAAATTGCAATGACCCTAGAATTGGCCCAAGACATTGAGGGCGACGAACAAAAAGCATTCAAAGAAATGGGTGAACGGTTCGTCGCTGCGCTGAGCGAACATGGAAAATGATGAAGCAAAGCTACAGACTTTCATGATTTCAACTTGGTGCGGTCATCCAGACGCACCAAAGAACGTGGCAAGTCTGTTGATTAACGTTGTGATTCCAACGATCCGCAGTTATGGTTATTCTCTGTCAGAGATAGATGAATACACCTACGAATTCAGTTCGGTGTTGAGTGGCGTTTCAAACGCCATTGCACATAAAACCCTAACCAAAGGTCAAGCAAAAGAAATTCTGGTGGCAATTCTGACCACACATCCGGGGTTTGATGCTATGCAGGCAGCAATTGCATTAAACGTGTTCAAGAACGACGACGCGCTGAAATCAGTAATTGCATCTGTAATTGAACAAAATCAATCAGTCATTTCACAGTACAAAGCGGGCAATGAAAAGTCAATCAATTCGTTGATTGGAAAGGTTCTGAAACAGACAAAGGCAGAACCAGTGCAGATTCTCGAGACTATCAAAGAACTGATCGCCGCTTAAATAGAAATGGGTTCACTGGACAATCCCATTAAAAATTGTCCTGATTATACACTTCAAAATGAATCAATTGAAAGAAACGCTCTGCTGGTTTGAAGAGGCCGTTCGCGAGCCAACCCTTACTAATATGAATGTGCAGGTTGGCGTTTCCCTTGAGGAAACCGCCGAAATGATCGCCGCCCTCGGTTTGAGTTGCCCTGAACTAGATAAGCTGGCGACTGATCTGAAAGCTGGGACAGTCAAGATTGATATGGCTAAGGTCGACCGAAAAGAGTTGTTGGACGCCTGCTGTGATCAAATCGTCACCAATGTGGGCGTTGCTCGTATGTTTGACCTTGATATCATTGGTGGTATGACCGAAGTCAACCGAAGCAACTGGAGCAAGTTTGTCGATGGTAAGCCGATTTTCAATGAGAACGGGAAAATCGTCAAGGGTCCAAACTATACCCCGCCTGATCTGTCTGGGTTGTTCTGATGCAGCTTGATATTGGATCAGACCTACACCTTTGGTTCGATACTCAACAGGTTCGACTCCCCGCTGAACCAGGCGACGTTCTGGTTCTGGCAGGGGACATTATAGAGGTTGAGATTCTCCGAGCCAATAGTTCTCAACGAGAAATCAACAGGAAGAACGAGGTACTGGCTTTCTTCAGGGAAGCGGCGACCAAATACAAGAAAGTGATCTGGGTATTTGGGAACCATGAGTTCTATGGGTCCAATATCTATACTGCGGTTTACGAGGCGCGAGAGATTCTCAAGGACGAGGCGATCCCTATCGAAATCCTTGAGAACGATTACCTGATCGTCAATGATACGATGTTCTTTGGGGCGACTACCTGGACTGACCTGAGTAACCCGGTTTCGGCGTTAATCGCTCATGGTGGGATGTCAGACTATGAGTTGATCCAGAATGGTGGTTGGATTCTGACTCCAGCCGATACAACCCGATTGTTTCAGGAGACAAAGAAGCGGTTGATGGATTTTATTCAACTTGAGACAGACCTGAAGAAGGTCTATATCAGCCATCACGCTCCCTCCTCGTTATCAATCAAACCCCCTTACGTTGGGAGCAATCTGAACCCAGCGTATGCAAATGACCTTGGGACTGTGCTCGCATACTCTGATATCAAGCTGTCTGTTCACGGCCACATTCACGCGCCTAGTGATTATATGTTGGGCGATTGTCAGGTTATCGCAAATCCCCGAGGATACTATGGAAGCGAGCAGCGCGCAACCAACTTTGAGTTCAAACGTATCTGCCTATGAGGTTGACGATCTACGTCAAAGAACCGGCATTGTATTGGGTCAAGGGTGGGTTGAGTCAATACATACGGCGAACTGACGCTGAGACCCGAGAGCCAATTGAGGCAATAATCAGTCTGGCCAGAATCACCAACAACATTGTGGGCGAACGAATTGACGTTGAGGTCGATGACAAATTTAACTTTATTGAGTTCATATGAAGCACTTTAAAATCACATTCAAGAACAACGACTATCCAGAGGCCGATCAAGAGGAGTTCACTCTGATTGAGGCAGCGTCCGACAAAGAGGCGTTGGCACACTTTTATGAGTGTAACTCGATGTACGCTGATGTGGTTGTCATTTCAACCAAAGAAGTTGAATGGGACGCTGAATGACTCTATTTTACTTTTATTGAATTTCAGTTATAATTACCCTAACAAGAAAGGGTAATATGTACGACAAATTGGTTATGTGGAAATTCTGGAGCAACTCGCTCAAGAAAGAAATTCCAACTTCAACTCGTATCAATGAGGATACGGCTCAGTATAAACTCCCAAAGATTTATGAGAATGCAATCGAGGGTTCTGTGTTTTTTATTGACTTGACTGGAGATGAAAATGGTGTCAACTGAAATGATTATTATGCGCGAGATTGATCAGGAAACGATCGAATTGCGGGAGCGTAACCAGCAGCGTGCAGAAGAGGCAAAGCTGAAAATGGGTAAGAAATTTGTTCTGCACCCGGCCAATTCTCCCCGCAAAATCAAAGAAAAGCGAGCGTTGAAATGAGCGTTTATTCAATCATCCAATCAATCGCCGATACGTCGTCACTCAACGCAAAGCAGGCTATCCTTGAGTTCAATAAGGGTAATATGGCCCTGCGCGAGGCGTTCCGTCTGGCTGAGAACCGTCGAATCAATTTCTATATCCGTGAGGACGAAAGTCTGATCGCAGAACCGGCTATCACTGGGCGCGAGCTTACGCTTGAGGATATTCAGAAGCTGCTTGATTTGAACAATCGAGTTGTGACTGGGATGGCAGCGCGGCAATTCTTTCAGAGTATTCTGCAACCCCTCAATCAAGGTTCGCGAATTGTGATGTTGCGTATCCTTAATCGAGACCTGCGCTGTAACGCTGGCACCTCGCTGGCCAATAAGGTGTGGAAGGGATTGATTCCAGAGTACCCGGTTATGCTGGCCTCGAAGTTTGATGAGAAGGCAAAGAAACTCATTGCGACTGCTGGGGTAAATGGGCTGATCTCCCAGATGAAGTCTGATGGGGGTCGGTTAAGCGTACAAGTTGACTCTGAGGGCAACGTCACTTACCATTCGCGAAACGGTAATGAGTTGAAGCTGTTTGGTATTTTCGATGCTGAATTCTCCCAGTTCAAGGGTCGCGTTTTTGATGGTGAGCTGGTGATTTTCAACGAGTCTGGGGCTGTCTCTCGCAAAGAAAGCAATGGTATCTATACCAAAGCGGTTCGAGGTACTATCGCCAAAGAAGAGGCAAGCAGGTTCGGCTTTGTTACCTGGGATACTGTTAGTATGGAAGACTTTGTCTGCGGGTACTCGGCCGTTCCCTATTCAACCCGGCTATCAGAGTTGAATTGTATGGTTGGGAAGATGAGCGCAGGCTCAGGCGTGTCTGTTGTGAAAACCGAGACAATGTCAACCTTGGACGAGTGTATTGAGTTTTACGACAAGATGCGCGCCGCTGGGGAGGAAGGCTCAATCATCAAGTTTGCCAATATGCCATGGGAAGATAAGCGGTCAAAGCAAATGATCAAGCTGAAGGCAGAAGAGTCGGCTGACCTGTTGGTCGTTGGTGTTGAGGAAGGCTCAGGCAAATACGCTGGGATGATCGGAGCGCTGGTTGTGGAAACCTCCTGCGGCAAACTGCGTAGTTCTGTTGGTACTGGCTTTGACGATGAGGCTCGCAGCAAAGACCCATCAGAATACATTGGCCGTATTATTGAGGTTGCTTATAATGAGCGCATCACCTCAAAGGGTCGCGACACAGAAAGCCTCTTTCTGCCTGTGTTCAAGGGTATTCGGTATGACAAATCAGTTGCAAATTCTCTGAAGGAAATGAAATGAACGAAACGAGCTACACTCGAGAAACCGCTGAGGCTGCGCTGGCCTTTGGTATTCATAATGTCTGCTATTACAAGCTGGACGGCACGCTAACCGATATCAGGGCAACCCGCGATATCAACGCAATCCCAGCAGACAAGCGGCCTATTGGGGAGTTTGCCCGCCCTGCAAAGACTTCTACTGTGGTGACGGTTTACGACGTTGACGCAGATATTTGGAAGAGTTTTATTCTTGAAAACCTAGTAACCTTGGAGTAATTATGAGCGTACAATCAGTTGAAGACCGTAAAGCCATTCAGGACGCAATGCTCGAAATGAGCGCGTCGTTTTCTCGAGCAGAGGGAGAACGAGAGTTCCAGCGCGAGTGTATCAAGAATCTGGCTGAGAAGCTGAGTATCGAGAAGAGTATTCTGCGCAAAATGGCTCGAGTGTACCATGCGTCGAATTTCCATACCGTGTCTGCCGAGCAGGACGAGTTTGAGACCGTGTATCAAGAGGTATTTGGGGTCGCTGAGGATGTATAAACACGCAGGTTGGTTTGTTGAAATCAACGGTGACAAGATGACCCAGTGGTTTGCTCGCAAGGCAGACGCTGAGAAGTTTTGTGCTGACAATCAAATTGTCGGTTGGGCGCTCAAGGAAATGTTTATCCATGAGAGACCGCCCTGGATGAATGCATCAGAACTGGTGGCTGACGCGGCGGCGTAGTTTACTTTTATTGGCGATAGGTTATAATTACCTATCGCCATTTTGTTAGGGAATTATGGAAGAAACTGAAAAACCACAAACTGTTGAAGAAGCATACCGGGAAATGAAAGAAATTGACTGGGTCAAAGAACGGATGAAGTGGGTCAAGACCGAGTATGCGGATTTGCTTGAGCGACTGAAAACCATAGTATAATTACTGTTTTAGAATGAAATCCATAGTATAATTACTGTTTTAAGGAGTTAACATGACAACTGAAGTTCGCCGCGCCAATGCTCACCGTATCCTCAAGAAGGGGGCAAATGAGCCTGAATTGAACATTATGGACTATTCAACGTCCATGTTGAAGGCGCTCAATTACTACAACGTGAACCATGACAACAAGGAAAAGAAAGACTGGTTTGTTGATCACTTCGGTAAAAAACTCAACCTCAGCAACGTGCCAGATTACCAGTTCAGGGTCGCAGGCACGTTGTGTCGTATTATGGATAATGGCAATCAGTTGAGTGATAAGCACCTGATGACTCTGGACAAAGAGTATGATCTGATTGTTGAGTTGTCAAAGAAAGAGAAAATCGTTGTTGAGGAAACAAAGCCTGTTGTTTCAATCCAGGAAAAGATGGACGCAAAGGTTTCTGAGTTCCTTGGGGAGTTTGCCGGTATCGTTGATGAGTTCGTCACAACGGGGACTCATGCAAAGGTCGATCTGTTGATTCAGTCAATGAATATCCGAGGCCCAATGGTAAACAAGGTCATCGACCGGGTTCAGGGTACTATGGATGAACTGAAGGCAACGCTCAAGGGTGATGATAAGTTTCTGATTGAGGGGTACTCTAACTTCAAGAAAACTGAGCTCAAGAAACTCCTTGCCATCTACGAGGGCCTCGTTACCTCGTTGGGGCAGGCTAAGGTACTGGCACCCAAGAAACCCCGCGCTATCAAGGCAAAGCCTCCGGTTGTTGTGGCAAAGAATGTCAAATACAAGCGGCATGATGATGAGTTAGGCTTAAAGTCAGTTGAGGCGCACAAGCTCGTTAACTGTACCGAGGCTTGGTTTTATAATGTAAAAACTAAGAAGTTAAGCTGCTATGAGGCCGCTGCCGGGCAGCTCATCACTGTGAAGGGCACAAGCCTGGTGAACTTTGATACTGAGAAGTCAGTGATGAAGACAATTCGCAAGCCAAATGAGTTGGCTAAATTGTTAGGTTCGGGCGTTCGCTCGTACCGTAAATTCTTCAAGGAATTGAAGACAACAGAGAGTAACGGTAACGGCCGACTCAACGAGGAAACTATTATTATGGCGGTGTACTGATGATTTTAACTGACTGGAGCCAACTGGTTATTGCAGGGTCGTTTGCCTTCTCATCTGACTTTAAGAAGGGGCAGGATACCAGCAAGATGATTGATATTCTGCGCCACTGTACCCTGACCACAATCCTCTCATATAAGCGTAACTACGGGGCAGAGTACGGCGACCTGATATTCGCGGTTGATGGGCGTAACTACTGGCGCAAGGAGATATTTGAGCCGTATAAGGGGCATCGAAAGAAGAGCCGAGAGGAAAGCGATATTGATTGGAAGTCGATTTTCGCAATAGGCTCACAACTGCGCGATGAGTTCATTGAGGTTCTCCCCTACAAATTCGTCAGGTACGATCGGGCAGAGGCTGATGATATTGTGGCGGTGTTGACCAAGTACTGGCAAA
>Ga0213917_1000170_pt1 | contig 12946 bp, 17 predicted proteins | sample McNCre117MG_FD_161051 | JGI IMG/M metagenome (GOLD analysis project Ga0213917, IMG submission 161051) | Freshwater microbial communities from McNutts Creek, Athens, Georgia, United States - 1-17 MG | ecosystem: Environmental > Aquatic > Freshwater > Creek | place: USA: Georgia | collected... | reverse complement strand
AATAAACTTCAAATAGTTTTGTGCATGTACGGTTTCACCGTGTGTTTCAACAACTTTCGTTGTAAATTCTTCAATAGTCCCTTTAAAACAGCCACATACAACTTGTGTTTGGTCTTTAGACCAGTACACTGTTGTTTGATCGTTTCTTGAACCTATTTTTGATGAAACAATTCTTTCTGGGTTTTCTTGGAAATCACTGCAATCACTGCAACCCCTGCAACTACTGCAATAACTGCAATCACTGCAATCACTGCAACCCATGCAATCACTGCAACTACTGCAATCACTGCAACCCCTGCAACTACTGCAATCCCTGCAACTACTGCAATCCCTGCAATCCCTGCAACCCCTGCAACTACTGCAATCCCTGCAACTACTGCAATCCCTGCAACTACTGCAATCACTGCAACTACTGCAATAACTGCAATCACTGCAACCCCTGCAACTACTGCAATCCCTGCAATCCCTGCAATCACTGCAACCCCTGCAATAACTGCAAACACTGCAATAACTGCAAACACTGCAATCACTGCAACCCCTGCAACTACTGCAATCACTGCAACTACTGCAATCCCTGCAATCACTGCAATCACTGCAATCCCTGCAACTACTGCAATCACTACAATCCCTGCAATCACTGCAACCCCTGCAACTAATGCAATCACTGCAACTACTGCAATCCCTGCAACTACTGCAATCACTACAATCCCTGCAATTGATTAAACTTTTGCTTTTTTGTAAAGTGTCTTCCTCAGAATTAGAATATACATCCCATTTATTATTGTTTTCATCAATCCAAAAACCGTTTTCTTTTTTCATGATTATAAAAATTAAATTAATCTTTGTTTTCACTAATAAAACCCCATTATTTTGCAATAGTGAGGTGATGTTTTTTAGGGATTTAATTCAGGGTGTAATTTAAAAAATGTTTTTTCTACCTCATCTTCAATAATTTCAAAAGCTTTTTTCTTTAGGAATCTTTCCCAATTAACGTAAACCTCCAAATCTTCCCATTGATCCCGCAATTCTTTTCTTTCTGAGGAAAAAAGGGGAAAGATTTTATCTACTTGTTCTTTTTCTTTGTATGTCATAGCCTTTAATTATTAGTCTCAAAAAATATTTGTTTTGCTGTGTGTTCCGTTGTGTATTCTTTCAATACATCAAAACCATCATTCATAATTTGCATACCACCAGCCAACATTAAATAATTCATTTTTTTGGTGATGTCTTTAGGTGCTGATATGTGATTTGCAAACCGTGTAACACCGTTAAATAATGCCCAAATTGTTTGACCTTGCTCATTTATTGATTCCTGTAAAGCATCAGCAAAATCAACAATTTTGTTTTCTTTCTTGGTTGAAATGTCTGTTTTTGGTGTATCTTTATTAACCTTGAAAATCTTGTTCAATACTCTTTCAATTGCCTCATCTTTGAGAGGTAAATCGGCCATACGTTTGTAATCAATCATTAATAATTGATCTAAACCTATTGATTTTCTCATTTCTTCCTGAGCTAGTTCAATTTTAGCTTTCATTGTTAACGTATGGTGAAATCTCTTCAATTCCCCATAGGCTTTATAAAAAGTATTCTGACATACTACAACAGTGTTAGAACTTCCAAAGCCTATGGAAGTACTTCCATCATGAGAATTTAAGGAAGTTACCCATCTTTTTAAGTCAGAATTACCTATGGTTTCATCTGGTAAATTAGCTTGTAAGTAGATTTTTCTACCACCTTTAAGACTTCCACCGCGTGTAATGTCAATGTTTAAATCTTGTACAGCATTAAGTAAAATCATAGCTAATTCAGCATTTTGTAAAGGTTCGTATTCATTGCCTACAGTACCTAACCATCGATTATCAGTACTACGAAAAATACCGTGACTTTCTGTTTGTTTACCTGATACACTTTGCAAAGATTCTTTTTGCACTGACCAATTTATACCGGATTTTTCCAGCAAATCAAAACATTTTTCTTCAATTGTTTTCATACCCATGATTTTTTAGTTTATAAATGGTTTCTACCTATAAACCCCCCTTACCAATTAAGATAAGGAGGTATATAATTTTTATTGTATTTCTGCCATTAAATCCAATTCTTCGTCAGTAAATAAGGTGTAAAGATTTTGATACTCATCTTTAACAGCCTTATATGTTTTTTCAGCTATTTTTGAATTCTCATCATAACCATATTCACTACAAAAACATGCAAAGGTGCCATGATCATATTTTGTAAGACAGGTTAAAACATCATAACTATTAGGCTCTTTAGGTTTAATTATTTTATCTTTTATAGTTACACCACCATATATGGCAGTATAATTAATAAAATCATATATAGATTTACTTTTTAAATAATAATCACGTTTATCTTTGGGAATGTCTAAATTTATTTCTCTTCCACTTCCTAATTTGAATTTAAAACCGGAATTATTAATAGATTGACCAAAATTAAAGGAATAAGAATGGGAACCACGTTTTAAAGTTATTTTATAAATGTCCCTTTTATTTTTGTCATCAGCAAAGTAGTAATCATATTTTAAATATTCTACTTTAAATTCTGTATTAGTCTTTTCTAAAAAGTCTAATGCTTGTTTTTCATATTTATTTATCATGATTTCTAAATGTATGGTTAATATGTAGGCTTATCACCTACATTTCGACTATTAAAGTCTCATCAGTTAACCTATATAGGGTCATTCCCTATTTTAGCATTGCGAACAAAAAAACAAACTGCCACAAAGCAAATCACGTAAATAATTACAATTGTTCCCATAATATTAGTTTTTAAAGTTAATTGTATTGATAAAGGTAATATTCATCAGTCAAACAAAAATCAACATCAGAAAGTAAGTATTCAATACTATTGATAGTTGATGTTAGTTCGTTGTCTTCAACTTCCATTTTGTATAAATTTGGAAGTATATAACGTCCGTTTGTAAGAGTATCAAGATGTACTTTCGCTTTTTGTACATCATTTGGGTTAATAATAATTACTATAGTTTTCATGATTATAATTTATTTAAATCAATTGCTAAACCAAAAATATGTAAAGGTACAAACCTATAACGTACGTTTAACCTAAGCATGATTAACACACTTTTTTGAGTGTAGGACATAAGGGAGGTATCAGCGTAATACAAACGCATGTATTCTGCTTTTAGAAAAAGAGGTAATTCAGCTGAATTTTTTTCTTCATTTTTAGCGATATTTTTTGCCAAGCGTTTAATGTCTCTATTTAATTCTAGTTTTGTCATATACTTTATTTTTTAGTTCGGAAAACATTCAGTGTATAACCCACCACCATTAATTAAATGTGGGTATTTTGGAGTGATGTGTATTTCTTGTTCATCACATAAGTTTGTTAACTGTTCTATGATATTGTCATAAATAGGCACAGCAACAATATAGGAAATGTTTTGAGGAATGTTTACAAAAGGAATTAAATGCATCACTATTGAAAATTCCTCAGGGTTCATCATTTGGTTATATGCTTTCATAATATTCAAATGTTAATGGTTTCTACCACCAAAACCCAGTCATCCAATAAAGGAGCCGGGCATCAGTTTTTATACATTTCAGGCAAATTTAAGAAATTAACAAACCATTTGCACTAAGTAAAGAAGTAATTTTTTTCACGATTACATGAGCACTTCTTACTCCGTTTCCGTCAAAGTCACCTAATTGCTCTTTTACCTTTGCATTTAAAACATCAATGGTTAAATTAGGTGATTTGCACATAATTTCAATTGCAGTTCCATAAGCGGAAACTTTACGAGGTGTTTTCTTTGCCTTTGGTTCTCTTTTGATAAAACCCTTCAAACTAACAAAAGAATCGAAAACGTTTGTTTTGATGATTTCTTTTGTTTCTACTTTGTCTGCTTGTACTTCTTCGGCAATGTATGGAGTAGGTTCAATGACCTTTTTAGAAACTGTTACATCTTTTACTCTGCTTACTGGTTTAGCACTCTTTTTATTTTTTACTGTTGCTTCAATTGTTTTCATGATGTTTTTAAATTTGATTGAGACATAAAAATGTTTCGAGTATTAAACTCTCATCAGTCAACCTATAAAAAAGAAAGAAAAACAAGGGATCATCATCCAAGAGTAACCAACTAAATGCTGTTTCAATGATTAGAAACCCCTTGTTTTCTTTTATATGTACATCACTTCTATTTGAAGGTTTATCCTTTTTAACCGAAATCCCAGGTATAAGGAGTCTGGTCTGATGTATACGTCATCGGCGTGGGTTGATATTTGCTTTGAGTATGTGCGGGAGTAATCAACATCCCTACGTTTAATTATGATGTAAATATACAACCTAATAAATTGATGTGCAAATCAGCCTCTTTATATAAAGCCCAAAATTAAACGAATTAAAGAAATATTCTAAAATTGAAAATAGTTCATCAATTCAATAGAACGTTTAAAAACAAACAAAACAAGGCATGGCTAATAAAGTAAGTATACATCAATAAAGAACAAACAAAACCCGAACTCATATATACTATAGTCAATAGGTGTATATGCTTAAAAGAACATCAAAACAAAACAAACATAAGAAGTATATCGATATAGTATATTAGTATGTCTATATAAAAATCATTATAAAGATCATCAGTATATAAAAAGGATCACCCACCTATATATGTATGCTTATAGGAGTAATAAAGGTATATTAAATGATGTTTAATTGTATATAAAAAAAGGTCGTGCCCCCGTGTCTCTTGTGGTTGTTAAAAACGCGCATGGAAATATGTATATCATCACTATATAAATTGAAAGTACATCACAACATATGCACATTAAATGAAAGTAGCAGTTAACACAATAAAGATCATCCAGGTGTATACAGCATAAACATTGAATTGTCAAGTAATATATATTATGTTAAATAGAACAGTATCATCATATAGATGAACATATTAATGTAATATGTATACTGTGTATATGTACACGGGTGTATGCAATAGTGGTAAGATGTGAAAAGGCCCCGGCGCATCACAAAAGAAAAAGCCGGGGAAGACACCTCTTCAAATTATTCCAAATTTTTTCTGAAATTTCAAAATGAAAAAAATTTTGTTTCAATTTTTTCTGACACAAATCACTTCAAAAGTTCTTAATAGTATATATAGAGGAAGGAAAATAAAAAAAGGTAAACATCACGTTCGAATGCCTACCTTTTGAATATAGTATTAGGGGGGTTTTGTTATTCTCTTTTCATAATTGTTTTAGTTTTTTTATTTGTTCACACATCAATTCACCTTTTTTTACATCATCTAATTCAACTTTATAGTGAGGAAAAGTAGAGAAAACATCATTATAACGTTCTTCTAAAAATTGGATGTATTCTTGTTGTTTTAAAATCAAATCAATCAACTTTTGTCCTATGGGGGATGGCATTATAAATGGAAAATCTTCATACATCTCATCAGAAAATTGATAGCCTTCCAGTGATGCTTTCCAACATAACTTTTGTAAACTTTCATCATCAGTAAAAGTGATTTCTTGTTCTCGTAAATAAGTTTTGATTGTTTCTTCAAAATAAGTTATTTCCATCTTTTATAAAATTTTAGTTAATTTTTTTAAATCATTTAAACACTCAATTGTTGCATATTTTTTTCCTAAATACTTTGTAATGTCATTTTCTGATATAATTTGTGATGATAAAATTTTATCATATAATAAAATTTCGTTTTCCCATTTTTTAATTAGTTCTGATTTTGTCATCTTTAAAAAATTTTTTAGTTATTATTCGGCAAATATACAAATAAATAGTTTTAAAAAAATTTTAAATTTAAAAAATTTTATAAAATGTAGATTATTAAAATATTGAATGTAGATGAAATAAACTATTTTTGTGTATTAAAGATTTGCTTTGTTTATATTAAGAATTATAATATAATTTTACTGATAATTTTTATAAGTAAAATTTACAATGGAACGTACACGTAAAAGATTTGTAGAAAACAGGGAACCTTTGGTTCAAGGGGATTTGGATACTACACAAGTTCCATCTTTCGTAGAACGTTTGTTGTCTACCAATAGTACAAATGATCAAATTTTCAGTGCTAAGAGTGGAACACAAATAAAGTTTAAGAATGATTTTTGTAGGCAGGTATATTACTTATGTAGGTTAGGGGCAAGAAATCAAGACATCGCAGATTTTTTTAAAGTTTCACTACGTACTATAGAGGAATGGTCAGAGGGTCGCTCACAAGTTGCTAAAGATTTTCAGGATTCAGTTTTAGAGGGCCGTTGGATTTCCGATATGAAGGTCGCTGAAACTTTAGGAAAAAGAGCAATGGGGTATGATTTTACAGAAATTGAGATTGCTGAACACGTTACTCGCAATGGGGAAATTGTAGAAACAAAAAAAGTAACACACAAACATATGCCACCGGATACAGTGGCTATTATTTTTTGGTTGAAGAACCGGAGAAGGGATTTGTGGGCTGATGTAAATAAAACTGAGGTTGATGCAAAATATCAAATTGACATTTCTAAGAAATTAGATTTGTCCATCATGACAGAAGAAGAAAAAGCATTAATAAAGAGTATTGCAATTAAACAATTAGCACAAGTTCATGGAATATCTAACAACTGAGGATTTAAAACAAGTAAAAGTAGAGTTTAAAGAAGCTAAAGATGTAGTTCTGAAAGAGGCTTTGGAAAACCCTGTTGCTACGATTTTAAATCTAGGGGGTTTATCATTGTATGAATTTGTTGATGTTTTCTGGAATGAAATTGTTGATGACAAGTTCAAACCAAATTGGCATATACCATATTTATGCAAACAGTTAGAGGAAGTCGCAATAAGGGTAGCCAACAATGAACCAAAATTATATGATCTAATCATTAATATTCCTCCGGGGACAACAAAGACTTTAATATGCAGTGTTTTTTTTCCAGTTTGGTGCTGGACACAATGGCACTGGATGAAATTCATTACTGGTTCTTATTCGGATGATTTAGCCTTGGAAAGTGCTGAAAAATCACGTAATATTATGCGGTGTGACAAATTCAAAATGCTCTACCCAAATGTTGATATCAAACGTGACAAGGATACAAAATCAAATTATCAAATTGTAAAAGTTGTTCGTGATAGAAACAATCGTGTTTGTAGAATAGAACCCGGAGGTGGTCGTTTTAGTACATCAGTTGGTGGTACAATTACTGGATTTCATGGTCATATTAACATTTGGGATGATCCTATCAACCCAAAGCAAGCTGTTTCGGAGGCCCTTATTAATACAGCAAATAATTGGATTGACCAATCTGCATCAACCCGTAAGGCAGATAAGGAAGTTACAGTAACTATAATGGTTATGCAACGTTTACATCAAAATGATCCATCCGGGCACGTTCTTGAAAAGAAAGATAAAGTTATTCGCCATATATGTTTACCCGGTGAAATTCGAAATTACCGGGAACAATTAAATCCACCTGAATTAGCAGAATTTTACAAAGATGAGTTGTTAGATCCTGTTCGTTTAACATGGAAATCGTTAAAAGAAATGGAAGCTGATTTAGGTCAGTATGGGTATGCTGGACAGGTTGGGCAAAACCCAACCCCTCCTGGTGGTGGTATGTTTAAAGTAGATCATTTCCAAATGATGCAGACTTTACCAGGAAAACAACATTTTGTAACAATCGTTAGGTATTGGGATAAAGCAGCAACACAAGATGGGGGTAAACGTTCGGCAGGTGTAAAGATGGGACGATTGAAAAATGGTAGAATTGTTATTATGGACGTTAAAAAGGGGCAATGGGGAACTGATGAACGTGAAAGAATAATTAAAGAAACAGCTATTGCAGACGGGCGTGATGTCGAGGTGATAATTGAACAGGAGCCGGGAAGTGGGGGAAAAGATAGTGCTGCTGCTACGGTGAAGATGTTGGCCGGATTTGTAACTAGAAAAGACTTACCTAAAGGTGACAAAGTATATAGGGCCGATCCTTTTTCTGTACAAGTAAATGAAGGGAATGTTTCTTTGCTTATAGGAGATTGGAATAAAGAATTTATTGATGAATACAGATATTTTCCATTCGGTCGTTTTAAAGATCAGGTTGATGCCGGAAGTGGAGGCTTTAGTTATATAGTAGGGAAACGTACTGCTGGAATGGTAACTTAAAACTAAACATCATGATGTTAATTTATTTTTTGATTTTAATTATTAGTTTCGTTTATATTACTCATGACATCCTAGGGGATCAAATTACTTTTGATGATAGCTATTTTAAAAAATTTAAAGGAAATCAATACATTGATCCAATGTTATCATGGAAAAATAAAAATTTTAGTTGGTGGTTATACCCAATCGTCAGTATGTTTGGTGATTTGTTTCATTTTACTGGCACTATTGTTTTAACAGGGTATATGACGATTGTATTTTTTAGTTTTAAATGGTTTGATTTTTCTACACTATATTTGGAATTTACCATCATTGGGTTTTGTTTTCATGCAGTTGGATCATGGTTAGGGTATTGGCTATGGAGAAATTGGTTGAACGTTAAAAAAGAAGCTGAATGAAAATATATAACGTAGAATATGTAACTTTAGATTTAGAATTCATCAAGAATGATACAGTGGATTTTACGTTGCAAGTATATAAGAATAGAGTATTATTTGATATGACTGGAATGGTTCTTAATATGTGCGTGAAGGATATTACCACTGATGTAGAAATAATTAAGGTTTTTTCTAGTAATTCAGGAAGTCCTGCTCAAATAACTATAAACACTTCATCATTTAGAGTATTGGGTGATGGTTTTGATACTCCAGGATCTTATTTATATGATGTACAAGTAACGAATGGGTCTGAGATATTTACTATTATCAGAGGTAATTTGATTGTTTTAAAGAAATAACAATATGAGTCTATATACACTTAAACAATTAGATAAAAAGAGATTTATAGTGGTAGGAATACCGACGGTAATTATAAATACGAATATTTTTAATTATTTAATTGATAGTGTGTTTTTACAAGATGGTGTGTTTTTACAAGATTAAATAAAAAAGAGATGGCTAGAATAAATATACCAGGGACAAAAACAGATTGGTTAATTCTTAGAGGATATTTCAATGCAATGTTTACTGAGTTGTATGCTCATGTAACTTCTGCTGCATCTTGGTTTCTGCTTTTATTTAATCCTTCCGCCAAAATAGCTTTCCCAGGATCCGGTGTATTACAACCTACTCAAAATGGTCGAGTATATTATGATAAATTATATGCAGGTTCATTAGTTTTAAGTGTAGCTGAATGTAATTATAACGATTGGTGTCACGGAGTATTAATAGGGGATACTGAACCTGTGATTAGTAATGCAACAATGTTAGCTAATTCTGATCCGTTTACAGCGGGAAATATAATGATGTTTTATATTCAAAAATCAGCATCAGGTTTTGTTTATATGTATTTGGATTTTGGTCAAAGTGATAGTAGTGATATACCAGAAAGTTCTGATATTATTTTACCTGAAAGTAGTGATTTACCTATATCAGAATCTTCTGATTTTGTTCTTGAAAGTTCAGACTCTAGTTTAACTCAACTTTCGGCACCAACAGCTGGGATTATTACAAATATTACTCAGACAGGATTTAGAGCACCTGTCAGTGGAGTTGATGCAAATGCTAGTGGGTTAGATATTTTTATAGGAGGTGTTAAATACGGCTCAACCTTACCACGTATTACAACTTATGTAGATGTTACTAGTCGTACAGCAGGAACTAATTATGCAGTAACATTTAAGGCAATAGGAGACGGAGTTGCTTACTCTGACAGTAATATAAGTAATCAGGTTACTGTTGATACTTTAACTTTATTTATAGTTTCAACCACTATCTTACCAGCAACCTCAACTGATGGTACTTATTTAGATATTACTTTTAATAAAAATTGTGCCTCTGGCACTTCGGGAATTACTTTAAAAGTTGGTGGAGTTTCAAAAACATTTACTTATTCGGTAGTTTCAAACAAACTAAGGGTAACACCAACAGTTGCTTTTTTGTCAACAGATGTTATTACTTTGGATTATTCGTCAGGCAATGTGACAGCTAGTGATGGGACAAGTTTAGAGGTGTTTACTGAGAAGAGTGTAACTAACAATACGATTTTAGTTTATATAAATTGGGACTTATTTAGTAATATGCATTTTAATACTAATAAATTATATAACGATGCTACGGGTATTAATGGAGCAGCTTCATCACAAATTTTACAAGATGGTCAAGCTATATATATGCAGGGGTATGTTGGTATAAAAGATTATACTACATTAGGGTTATACTCAGCCCATAGTATTAGACAATATAATCAAATGTCATGTAGTATGACTATGACTAGTGGATTTTTATCTTATTATGATAGTTCTGCGGTAAAACAAACAACAGCAAATACCATGAATGCTACATATGGAGGAGTTCCATCTCATTTAGCATTAGCAAGAATAAGGAGGGCAGGAAATCAATATATTTTAGAATATCAATTTGATAATTCTTCCTGGTCTACTGTTTATACTTGGACTAATAATAATCCTTTATATATAGTAGCATGCATGGCTTATAGTTTAAATGATTATATATTAGAGCCTAAAGTATTTTAATTATGATGATACCTTTTTTATTAAAAGTTCAAAATAATAATGTTATTGCCGATTATTACGTAGATAGTAATTTAGGTAATGATTTAAATGCGGGTACAGTTGAATCCCCTTTGAAAACAATAACAACAGCTATATCAAAAAATGGAATGATCGTTGCTTTAAAATCTGGGTCTATATTTAACGAAAATATACTGTTACAAGGTATAGGAGGCTTAAAATTAATTAAGTATGGGGGTGGTAATAATCCTAAAATAACTGGTAAATATGATATCTTAAACACTAATTGGGTAAATGAGGGTAATAACATTTGGAGTTACCATAATACTGAAATGCCGGAAGAAATCACTAATGTTTTTAAAAATAATTTACCATTAACATTAGGGAGATACCCTAAAGAAGATTATATACTTAATGGAACGTGTACTATATCTTCTATCGCTCCTAATATTAATTATGCGGATGGATATTGGACAGGATCTGAATTATTTATTAAAAAAAATGGATATGCAGCTGCAACAGTAAGAGTTACAAATTATATTAATAATGTAATTTCTTTTCCAAATTTAGACATGATTCCATATTCCGGATGTGGATTCTTTTTTGAAAACCATATAAATTGTTTATCGGTACAAGACGAATGGGCATATAATAATACTACTAAAACACTATATATTTATTCAATAGATAATCCTTCGAATATATCTTATGCTAATAAGATAAATAATATAAAAATATTTAACTCTTCGGTTATTGAATTTAATAGTATTGATTTTGAGAAATCGTCCTTAGATGCTATTGATATTTTATTTTCGGACTATATTACAATAAAAAAGTGTAAATTTAAATACATAGGTAGTAATGCGATCAGATATAGAACAGTGACTAATTTGACAATAGATAATTGCACCTCAATAAATACAAATAATAATTTTGTAGATGGATGTTGGTTTAGTGCAAGAACTCCGTCAGTTGTAATGGCTCAAAAATCATCCCACGTTACAGTTACAAATAATAATATTAGCAAATGTGGGTTAACTCCCGGACGCTTAGTTAATTTTAATAATTTAACAGGAGATAGTTTTCATGGTGTGGGTATATCAACAGCTCTTACAGATAATGCAGTTATATCGGATAATATTATTGATAATGTTAGTTATTGTGGCATTATGTGGGAGACAACCGGCAACGCATTAATTGAGCGCAATAAAATAACAAATTTTATGCTTAATTTTAGAGACGGAGCGGCTATTTATACGTGGAGTAATAATGCGACATATAATGCTTCTTTTGGCATGACTACTCACGGCGGTATAGTTAAAGATAATTTAATATATCAAGGATTAAATGGCGTTGATTGTTTTAAAGGGGATGGATATACTAATACATTTGCTAGCCCAACAAGTAATTTTGCTTTTGGTATCTATAATGATAATAACAGTCATGATATTATTGTTGATAATAATACTATTTTAGATGTTGATTTTGGTATATTTAATAATCAAGGTAAGGATGGAGGAGTTACAACCAGAATTGATACAATAAATAATACTATTTTTATTAATGGTAAACAAGGGGATAATTATAATTATTATGGTATACTTAATGCGTCAAATGATTATACCATATCAGGTAATATTATAGCAATGTTGTTAAATGATGCCGAAAATTTAATTGCTATGTCATCAATAACGAGTACTTCATATGCTATTAATAATAATAAATATTTATCTCCATTTAATTCAATTAAATTTAATTTTGATGGTGTTAATAAATCATTTAGTCAATGGAGTGTTATTTCTAATATTACTTATGAGTTATTGAATTCTAATTTATTTAGCAATTCTGTCAAACCTAAAGTTGATTATGTAAAAATAATACTTAATTCTACAAAAAATAGTATTATAATAAATAATACATCTTTACCTTATCAAGATTATGTTGATATAGATGGTATAGATTTCGGAACAAGTAGAACTATTTTGCCTTATAAATCATTAATATTAGTGCGAAAAGAAAATTAAATTTAAACAGTTAAATATGAGGACAATTTTAACAGGCACATTACTTTTTTTACTCGTGAGCTTATCCGCTCAAACGACAGTTTACATTGATCCATCAGCTTCGGCTAATGGTGTAGGCACTATTACAAATCCCTATAACGGGAGTACATTTAATGTTCAATATGGACAACCTTGGACAAGTAATACAACATATCTTTTTAAAAGGGGAACTACCTTTACGCCCAATTACGGAATTGGTATTATAGCTAAAAATGATGTATTTATTGGGGCTTATGGGGTTGGTTTAGCTCCAAAAATCACATCAACATCAGTACCGTT
>Ga0213917_1000166_pt1 | contig 13274 bp, 14 predicted proteins | sample McNCre117MG_FD_161051 | JGI IMG/M metagenome (GOLD analysis project Ga0213917, IMG submission 161051) | Freshwater microbial communities from McNutts Creek, Athens, Georgia, United States - 1-17 MG | ecosystem: Environmental > Aquatic > Freshwater > Creek | place: USA: Georgia | collected... | reverse complement strand
TTCATCAGTAAGTGTGAGTTCTATTACTGATGAATCATTATTGAGTGTGAATACTGTAGAGTCCTTATCGATGAAGATACTACGGATAGACAGGGTCTCTTTCTTTAATCCTTTAGTTAACTCACCAACATCATCAGTAGGTAACACAGACATACTGATTGTCATCTGACTTAGTTCTTTATTGATATAATCCTTAGTTACCCCGATGATAGTCTCAGGGTCCAAGTATGTTAGAATTTTATAGTAGTTGTCTTTATGTTTAATAACTTTATCGATTAACATATCTACTCCTTAGTATTTGTTAAGAACGTATGTTTGTTAGCAAAACCTTCAGGAACACTACCACCTTCAGTTAGGACAAATAAGACAGGGACTTTACACTTATCATCTTGCCCATCACCTTCACCATCAGTAAAGTATATCAATCCGTCCCATTTATCTTCATCTTTAATTAGATTGAAGATTGGAGCAAAGTCAGTTCCGCCTCTACCATCTATATCAAGTTTAGACTTCTTATCAAACTTGAATCTTTTGGTAATCTCAGTATCACATAAAGCTACCTCGATGTCAACACCTAATTCATATAGTTTAGTTATCTCAGCATAAAAGGAAGCTAAGTCACTTTCAGTGACGGACCCTGACGTATCGATAGCAACTAATAGATTAAGTTCCGGATGTTTCTTCATTCCTGGATACATTATACCGTATCGTCTATTCCGTTTTTTTCTTGTTGATTCTTGTTTAATCTTAATACATTGTTCTTTAAACCTACTAAGTTGTTGTTTCCAATTAACGACACTCTTAGATAGAGAGTCTAAGCATTCTTTCATATCTCCAGGAAGATGACCCTTGTTCTTTTCTTTGACATTCTCTAAAGCTTTCTTCACTACCATGTCACGAGCTTCAGTATTTGACTCAGACTCTTTCCACATTTCATGGTCACCTTCAAACATATCGCCTTCGAACACGTCTCCTTCTCCATCTTCATCTTTAACTCTTTTCAGATTATCTTTTAAGAATTGATAGTAGTATTCCATAGATTCATAGTCTAGTATTTTCTTATTAGGGAGTGCATCTTGAAAATTCTTCTTAGTTACAGGACGCATTATATATTTATCTTCGGGGGTTTTTTGTTTAAAGTGCGTTAACGTCGCAGCACTAAGTCCCTTTAAGCTTATAGTAGACTCATCGGATATATGAGCATACGAACTCTTAATCATCTCATTGATTGCTCTATCTGCAGCATAGTTGAATGCTTTATTCATTCGAGCTGAATGTTTCTTAAGTCTACCGATATGGTCATGAGTAATATGCTTACATTCATGAATTAATATACCTACACGTTCAATTAACTGAAGTTGATTATATACTTCAGGATTAATGTATAGGTTAATGGTTCTTGTAATAGAGACTGCAGCAATAGCAACTTTTGTAGTGAATCTTTTATTCATAGCACTAACAAGAAGCCCGTATCCGGGCTCCTTTTGTAACAACTCAGTAATTGCTTCTTCTAATGGATTGAAATTATGCATTGTCCTCGTCCTCATCTTTTTGTTTAGCTTTTGGAGTTCTTAAAGGTTTAAGCATTCTATCAAGATAATCTTTTTGAGATTCTAAAATATCACACACAGACTTGATATAGTTTTTATCATTAGGGGCAAGATATACCGACTTATATAAACAAAGTCCGATATCAATTGGTAATAGATTGATAAACTCAGATAATGCTTTTGTTTGACTCTCAGTTAATGGAGTTGTCTTACATGTAGCAAAGATATGATTACGTAAGTTATCACAACTAACAGTAAGTAAATCATGTCGACCTTCAGTGTATGTAGCATACTTAGTCGCTCTAACTTTACTTTCACTCCATGAATCTAATATCTCAGTTCCTGATAATGGTCGGTCTCTATTTTTTTCTAAATAAGCAACAAACTGTGATGCAGCTTCCATTCCTACCATACCTGAGATTGTCTCTAATAAAATTGATTGGGGTAGTCCAAGACTTAATAACCTATCAACAGTAGACCAACTACGTTTAGACGGCTTAACCTCTAAAGAGAAATCAGCAAGCTTAGCTGACAATACTTCAGGGTTGAGTCGTAAGAAATCAAGCAAGTCTTTATTCATAGATGATGATTCACAATATTGAAAGTATTCTTCATTAGTCGGAGTAAATTTAACCCATAGGAATCTATCTTTCAATGCTTCACTAACAAACGATGTCACGCTGTAATCTTCTGTATCAGGATTCATAGCACAAGCAACAATCCAACCTTTAGGTAATACCATTTCGTGAAGTTTTCTATCTAAAACCAATTGGAATACTGCTTGTAATACATCTTGACGAGCTAAGTTGATTTCATCAAGAAACAAGATACCTTTAGAATTTTTTTCTAATGGAAACCAATTTGGTGGTTTAAATTCAGTTTTAATATTATTACCGTTAGCATCTTTTTTGAAATCAGCCAAACCTAATAAGTCACCGATATCACATTGACCTAAACGTAAGTCAACAAGTTTCATATCATTTTCCTTAGCATACTGAACGAAGGTCTGTGACTTACCTACACCATGGGGACCAACTACTGCTAAAGTTACATTAGCTTTATGTGCTAACGGGATTAATTGTTTTAATTCTTGAATGTTCATGTGTTCCTTCTCCTTTTATTTATAATATAAGTATAACACTAATTTTTTATTATTGCAAATAATTATTCAAAAATTTCTTTCCATGTCTCAGTTAGAGAATTAATATCGCCAATAGCAACTTTATTAGCCGATACTCCATGGTTAATACCAACTACTTCCATAGTATTAGCATCGAATGTTGGTCCTCCGCTCATACCACCGAACATTCTACCATTACCAACAAAGAAAAAAGATTCGCCAACTATGTCAGTAACTTCTGTGCATCCGAGTGATGGTCTCATTTTAGGATATCCACATGAGATAGCTTTAGTTGGTAAATCGTTTACATTTATACCGAAATTCTTAACTTTAAGTGGAGTATAAGAACTGAAATCACCAAACAATAATGCCACATCAGATTGGGGGTCTATGCGAGTTACCCGAGCTACAATCTTTTTATCTAAAACATATCCTTTAGGAATCAATCCTAATGTCGGATGAACTTTAATACAATGTAGTGCTGTCATTGCATAGTGCTTTGATATAATAAATGCTGTGCACCATTCAACTTCAGTATCACCAAACCTTACTATCGAATTAGTTTGTTCGGGAGTGAGGTTGAATCTATTAATACCACTCTTATGGGTTCCATATATTAAAACGATAGCAACGGTTAATACCATCGCTACTCCTGCTATAAAATCTAATATTTTTGTTTTCATTATCTCTCCTTACTATTAAAGTTTAACACCCTCAGGTTTTTTTGTCAAGCTAATTTTTAATACATCTTTTATATTATCAACAAAGTGAAACGTAATATCTTTAGCTATTTCTTCAGGAATATCCTTAACGTCTTTTTTATTCGACTTAGGTAGTATAACTTCTTTAATCCCTCCGCGATGAGCTGAGATTACTTTTTCTTTAACTCCTCCGATAGCTAAAACTTTTCCTCTGATAGTTACTTCGCCTGTCATACTTAAAGTATTTTTAACAGGGGTTTCAGTTAAGCATGAAACAAACGCAGTCACTAAAGCTATCCCTGCAGAAGGACCATCTTTCGGTGTAGCTCCATCAGGAAAGTGAACATGGATATTTATTTTATCAATAAGCTTTTCATCAGTAATTAAAGACTTAGCACAAGTAAACGCTACATTAGTAGATTCTTTCATTACTTCACCAAGTTTACCTGTAGATAATACTGCTCCCGTTCCGCCAATAGATTTCACAGCTTCGACTTGAAGTAAATCTCCACCACCTTCACTATATGCCATTCCATTTACAAGACCGACTTGAGGTGTCTTCTCAATTGTTCCCCATTCAATCTTTTTGTAGTCTAAATACTCATTAACTAATTTAGGAGTAACTGTTATAGATTTAATCTTAGTCTTAGTTGTTGCTACTTGTTTAGCTATCTTACGGTAGATAGTTTTAACTTTACGTTCAAGATTTCTTACTCCGCCTTCAGCAGTATAACCCCGCACAAGCTCAACTAACGCTTCGTTAGTAAAGTTGATACTAACATGACTTAAACCGCATTCAACTTGCAATTTCTTACAGAAGTAATCGCGAGCGATAGCAATCTTCTCAGTCTCTAAATAATTATCAACTTTAATTACTTCCATTCTATCTACTAAAGGTTTTTGGATATTACCAATATAGTTTGATGTAGCAACAAACAATACTTTAGATAAGTCAAAGTCTAAATCTAAATAATGGTCTACAAATTCTTTATTTTGAACAGGGTCTAACACTTCGAGCATCGCTGAAGATGGGTCACCTTTAAAATCATTAGACATCTTATCAATCTCATCCAAAAGAATAAGAGGATTCATTGTCTTAGACTTTTTAAAAGCCGCTATAATTTTTCCCGGAAGAGAACCAACATAAGTTCTTCTATGCCCGCGAATTTCAGATTCATCTCTTACCCCACCTAAAGAGACACGAACAAATTCTCTTCCAAGGGATTTAGCGATTGATTTAGCGATGGAACTTTTCCCTGTTCCGGCAGAGCCATCCAATAGTAGAGTAATACCATTAGCATTCTTATTTAACGACATTATAGCAAGTTGCTCAATGATACGGTCTTTTACTTTATCCATACCAAAGTGTTCGTTATCTAAAATACTCCGAGCATTATCCAAGTCGAAATTATCAACGCTTTCTTTCCCCCAAGGAAGAGAGAGGATAGTATCTAAATAACTACGAATCACCCCTGCTTCTGAACTCATAGGCTGAAGTCCTTTCAATCTTTTAAGTTCTTTTAAGCATTTAGATTTAACATCTTCAGGCAATTCAACTGAAGTTATTTTATTTTTAATTTCATCTATTTCTGATGGCTCTCCACCTAAATCACTAAGCTCTTTTTCGATGGCAGCTTTTTGTTCTTCTAAGAAATATATCTTTTGAGATTTACTAATATTATCGTCAACTTGTTTGTGAATTTTACTTTGCGTCTCGGCAATTTCAATTTGATTTTTGATTTGTTGTAAGGCAGACTGTGCTCTGTCTAATACTTTAGAGTTAGACAAACAATTTAATCTATCTTGAAACTTCAAGAAGACATAAGATGAGATTAAGTCTGTTACTGTAGATAAATTATTAGAAACTAATACTTTAGCTTTGATGTCGTTAGGTATTGATTGTAATTTACCAAGTTTGTCGAAGCTACGTTTTAATTCTTTTAAGAAAGCAGATTCTGAAACTTTTTCGTTTGTTTGGATTATATCAGGAATAACAGTATAGTTACAAGTAATGATGTCGTCAACTTGAAATGATGTAATAGTTACCCGACTAATGGATTCAAATAATACTCGCATAGAACCATCAGGCATATCCATAACTTGGACTATATTACACAATACACCAACATTATATAAATCTTCAGGAGCTATTTCAAGCTTTAATCCTTCTTTCTGTGGTGCTAAAATAATTTGTCCTGATGTATGATAAGCTTCAAGGACCGCAGCAACAGATTTAGTTCTACCGACACTTATTTGTTCGGTGAGTGATGGAAGTATAATGGTTTCTCTTAAAGGTAAAACAGGTAGATTCTTATTCACAAGTGGCTCCTTTTAGTTTAAAATTTCTTCGCGAGACATTTCAATGTATATTAGATTTCCTGTAATTCCCGTTCGTAGATAACGACAAGTAATATTGAAATCTTTTCCATCAAAATTCTTTGTAAAGATAATTTCATTATAAGAGACTTCTCGAGTATCCGACTCGGGCAACTTTATCATCGAATCATCTTTTAATCTAATTGTGAGTTCCACCAAGTTTCCTTTCGCAACGTTTAACGTCGTCGATTGTAGGTTTCTTATTAGATGTTATCATACAATTCGTGTATCTGTCAATACATTTTAATTTTGTTTCATCTTTTATTTCTAAATTTGAGAAAGAACATAATATTGCAATAGTTTTAATTACCTCAGTCATTAAGCCTCCTTTAGCCAATGAAGTTCCTTATCGGCAGGGATAAAGAGTTCACCATCAAATCCTGTTGAGATATACTGACCCTGTTCATTCTTCTTATGCCAATATACATATAAAGTAACTCCTTCTTTATCTTCAGCTATTACTTTCTTAATCTTGATAGCTGAGTTATCTTTATCGAACATGTTACGATATATACAAAGATTCTTAAATTGATACCTACCCAAGTGTTGCTCCTCTCGAAATTAAAGCATTCAAGCATTTGTTTACTAACTCATCCATAGTTCCGTTATTTTCTAATACAATATCAAATGGGGTATTATCTAAATCTCGTTCTGACCCATCTTTAGATTTGGAATCATACCTATTGATTCGAATCGATACTAAGTCGTTACCATATCTATTTCTTAATTCGCTTAGTTCACTTCGATATCTTAAATCGGTAATAATCGAAAGCTTACCATAACCATTTCCTATATCCAATATAGTTTTGTTTACCCAATAGTGAGGATTTATAGACCGCATGGTTGAACCTAAAAGGATAGCTAAGCTTCTTGGTGTATGGTGAGGCTTCTTATTTAGAAGTTTAAACTCTCCATCCATAAAAGTATTAACATGAGTCGAAAATGAATCTAAATTTTTAATTGGGAAGTCGATAAGAGGTGAGTCTTTTTTATCTCTATCATTGAAAAAATTAAGAGGAACTCCTGTAAGGGAGCTTACCGTCTCTTTTAATGCAGAAGCAAAAGCATATTTAGTTGTTGGGAATGATAAGTTCTTTTTGATAAGTTCATCAGCGAGCGTATCTTTACCCGAACCCGCATAACCACTAATAGCTAAAACCATTTCAACCTCCATTTCGTTAATAATAACACGTATTTTTAGATAACACAATAACTATTTTAACATTATTATCAACGACAATTGAAACAAATGTTCGCAAAGAGCGATGCTCACAGTCTGAGGACACATAAAGGCGATACTACGGATTAAAAGTTGTTAAGAAAATGAGGTATTTATGATGGAATTTTTGAAAAATCAAAAGATTCATGTATGTTTATTAGTATTATTATCGCTCCGTTCATTATTTATGTTTGACTTCGCTCAAGCTATCGCTCTTATATGCGTAACTTCAGTTTATTTGTTCCAATTATTCTTGGATGATAAGAAAGAAACGTTACAACGTCAAGAAGAGTTGAGTAAAATCAATTTGCATGCTGAATTTAAAGAAGAAATTGAAAAAATGAAGAATCAAATTAGTAATTTAGGAGTTAAAACTACAGTTAAGTCTGACGTTCCTAACAAGAGGTTCTTCTAATGTCAAAGATTTTGTCAATTGAGGACTTGCGTAAAGAATTCCTCGCTAAAAAAGATTCTCCTGAGTTCATCGATAAGTTACAACTTCGATTAGAAGAACTTGTCGTTGAAAATAACAGATTAAAAGAAGAACTTTCAACTAAAGGGTCAATATTCTCAAAAGAAGTCACCCCTGAAGAAATTATTTGTATAGAACAAATTAAAATACTACAACAACAATCAAAAAATAGGGAGTTAGCGTTAGACGAGGTTAAGAAGTTTGATATTTTGAATAAAAGTCTACGACTTATCAGAAATCAAGCTACTGAAAACGTCAATCCTACATACCGTGATGTATCTGAGGATGATTTACTTAAGATTGCGCTAAATAAAAACTAATGTCCGAAATAAAAAAACCTAATATCAGTAGAACCGAAGCCGTCAATAGACTTTGGAGGATTCCTAATTTAACTTATAAGCTCGACGATACTCAGCGTGAGATGTATGTCGATTTAATGGACATCAATAAACCTAAATTGAGAGTCGTTGCTTGTGCTCGTGGTCTTGGTAAGAGTTATATGTTGCTCGTTATTGCGATAGAATGTTGTTTACGTAAGGCGGGAGCTACCGTTAAGTATGTCGCACCCACTATCAAGGATTTGAAGAACATTGTTATCCCTAATTTTAATTCTATAACCGCTGACTGCCCTCCTGACTTGATTCCTAAGTATAATAAAGCTGATGGTAAGATAGTTTTTACTAATGGTAGCGAGATACAGCTCGGAAGTGCTGAGAATGGAGCAGATTCAATACGGGGGGTTACGGCTGACCTATGCCTCGTTGATGAGGCAGGCTTCTGTAAGGGTCTTTCTTATCTCTGTACGGGAGTCTTACTACCTTCGTTACGTCCAAAAGATGAAAATGACTCAAGTCGTAATAAAAAACTTATATTAGCATCTACCCCGTCGAAGTCTAACGACCACGATTTCATTGGGTACATGAAACAAGCTGAATTCGAAGGTCATCTCCTTAAGAAAACCGTGTACGATAACGGCAGGATTATTGGAATGGCTAAAGCTGATGGTTACAACGACGTAAATCAATTTGTTCAAGATACAATAGCGATAAATTACGTTGGTGGAGTTAATTCTACAGGATTCAAACGAGAATACCTATGTTCAATCATTTCTGAAGAGACTGACATGGTTGTTCCTGAATTTAATACCGAATTACAGGGTAAAATAATCCAAAATTGGGAACAGCCACTAAGTTATGATGGTTATGTCTCAATGGACATAGGATTTAGAGATTTGACTGTAGTTTTGTTCGCATATTATGATTTTGTTAATGCCAAGCTCGTCGTTTGTGACGAATTAGTCCTTTCAGGAGCTAAGATGTTGACGTCTAATCTTGCAACGGAAGTTAATGCTAAAGAAACTGTATGTTTTTCTGAATTCGACGGTTCAAAGAAGGAACCATATCTTAGAATCTCAGATAATAATAATTTAATCTTACTACAGGACTTAAGTGTTCAACACAATATACATTTTAGGGCGACAGCTAAGGATAACTTAGATGCGGCTATCAATGCTATGAGATATCGTATGGCGAGTGAGAATATAATCATTACTCCCAACTGTAAGACTTTGATTTCCCATTTAAAAGGGGCGACTTGGAATAAACAACGAACAACTTTTGATAGAGCAGGCGGACATCACTATGATGCTGTGAGTTCTTTGATATATCTTGTTCGAAACGTTAATTGGAATAGGAATCCTTTTCCTTCACAACCTCGAAATCCTGAATATCACTACAATAATTCAACTAAACAAGAGAGACAGGCTCCAACAACAAACTTTGAGCGTCATATGGTCGATACCTTTAAGCTTAAATTAGGTCGTAATCGACGTAGATGGTAGGGTTAGGGTCTTTGTAGCTACCCTCGATTTTAAATTCAACCTTGGTGCCTTTCTGTTCGTTTAAACCGTAATCTCGAAGTCCTCGACATCTTGTCTTATTACTTGTTCAAGATTATGGACTTGTTCCCATATTGAATCAATCATGTCTTTCTCGTCATCCAACAACGGCATAACCCATGTCTTACCTCTTTCAAATCTTGCTCTTGTTGAGTATACGAATACTAAATCCTGAATATCTAACTTCATCATCATCAACGCTATTAGCTTCTCCATGTAAGACAATTCACTACCTTTTTCTTTTAGCGCAACTTTTCTTTTTGGTTCTTCCTTCATCATAGCTACAGGGGTAGTGTGTGTCAGTTCCTCAGACTGTGAGTTCTCATCAGAAGTTCGAGGATGAGCCAAAAGCGAAGACGATGAACTATAAACTCTGAATTGTTTATAAATATCTTCGAATAGTTTATTTTTCTTACTTCCGTAAGAAGAATATAAGTTACTTATACTTATCTTATTACTAATACTCATGTTATCTTGTATGTTATCTTGTATGTTATCTTGTATGTTATCTTGTATGTTAAGTCCTACAAATTGATGTAATTGTTCTTTCTGAAATGATTCATCAACACCCTCTAAAGACACTAACAAGTCAGAATCTTTTACTTTAAATCCATAAGCAAACGGACCCTGAGGTTTTTGTATAATTTCAATCAAACCTACAGATTCTAATTTATCAATAATCTTAGTATATTCTGATGACTGTAGTGTTACTTTTTTTAGATTGTTATCACTATTAAACAACTCTTTTAATGTTGTTGCTGAAAAACTGAAATAAATTCTTCTTTGAGTTAAAATTGAGTTCACAATGCTGCAAATCATTCTTGCTTTTTTATTACTACTTTTATAATCTTCAAAAAAATCAATATACTCAGGAAATGCATCTTTGTATTCTTTTAAGTCTGTGGTCTCTTTTAAGATAATAGTTTTGGATCCGAGTGTCGGTTGTTGATTTATATTTTTAAGTCTTGTTAGTTTTTGTGTTATCATATTAACCTTAGGTGTTTTGTCCATCTTCTTTATTCCTTTCTTCTTGTTGTAAAATTTCATTATATTTTGTCTCGAGTAGATGACTTATTAATTGTCCCATTTTAAATCTCTCTAAGAGAAATTCATATTTTTTATTAAATTCCTCATTGTTTGGTAATTGTATTGATATTCTCATTTTTTGTTTATTTTTTTCTCTAAGCATTTGAACTCCTTTTAATTAATATTCTCACATAGTTTTCTAAATGTATACTAAAATGTTTGAAAGTATCAAAATAATACTCAATGTTGTTATTTTAACATTATTAATTGATTAATTTAAATAAGGATATAACATGAGTACTGACACTAAATACTTCGCCGCTGATGAACCTAAAGTAACGGCACGTAAGATTCTTACCAAAGCTAATGATTGGTATCAAAGATTATATAATAATAATTATTTCAATACTTTAGAGCGTTCTTGGCTCGCATACCACGGTATGTATAATAATGATAGTCATACTATAACATTCGGCGGTGAACAAGGTGAGAATGCTCAAATATCATTGAATCACTATCGTAATATCTCTCAACATATCCTAACAATGATTACATCGACTAAACCGTCATTTATAGCTAAGTCAGCTAATGGTGATAGTAAGTCTACAATCCAAGCAAAGCTTGCGACTTCATTACTTGAGTACTACTTAAGAGATAAATCTTTAGAACGTATCTTAAAGAAGGCTGTTGAATATGCATTAGTTCTTGGTTCAGGGTATATCAAGATGGAATGGAACACTTCTGTCGGCAACGTATATGAATATGATGAAGATACCGGGGAAGAAGTTCGAGAGGGTGATGTTCAGTTTAAGAACTTATCACCATATGACGTATTATTTGACGTATCAAGAGAAGCTGAGAATCAAGATTGGGTTGTATGTCGAACATTTAAGAATAAGTTTGATATTATAACTAAGTACCCTGATATGGCTGATAGAATTCAAGGTTTAAAAACTAAAGACCAATTCTATACACTTAGAACGGTAAGGAATAGTTTTGATGAGTCTGACGACATCCCTGTTTATGAGTTCTACCATAAAAAAACAGAGACTTTACCTAATGGTCGATACCTTTTATTTTTAGAAGATGAAATAGTTTTAATTGACCAAGACATGCCATACCCTGACCTTCCTATATTTAGGATTGCGGGAGCTGATATATTAGGAACGTCATATGGTTATTCTCCAATGTTCCCATTACTTGAAATACAAGATGCTTTAAATTCTACACATAGTGCTATATTAACAAATCAGAATGCTTTTGCAGTACAATCAATATTTGTTAAACGTGGTAGTGATATAAATCCAAAATCATTAGAAGGTGGGATGAATATCATAGAAGGTAATGAAGCTCCTGTACCAATAAACTTCACGCAAACCCCTGGAGAAGTTTTTAACTATGCTAAAATGTTAGAACAACAAATGGAAACTATTTCAGGGGTAAATTCTGTAGCTCGAGGCAACCCTGAAGCATCGTTAAAGTCAGGAACAGCATTAGCGTTAGTTCAAGCTTCATCATTACAATATATGTCCGGTCTACAACAACAATATATTCGACTAATGGAAGACGTTGCTACGGGACTAATCAATATGTTGAAAGTTTTCGCTAAGGTCCCAAGGATTGTTGCCCTCGGAGGAATAACGAACCGCAGTAATATGATGAAAGAGTTTAGTGGTGATGATGTTTCAGATATTAATCGGATCACAATCGAAGTTGGTAATCCGATGGCTAATACTCACGCAGGACGAGTACAAATGGCTTCAGATTTATTGCAATATCAACTAATCAAATCCCCTGAACAATATATTTCTGTAATGACTACAGGGCGTTTAGATGTAATGACTGATACTATTGAAAGAAATAATGATTTAGTTAGAGCCGAGAATGAGAGAATGTTATTAGGACTCGATACTCCCGTTTTAGCTACCGATAATCATGTTCAACATATTCAAGAACATCAAGCTATGCTTGCCGATTTGAATGTTAGAACTGACGAACAAATGAATGGTATTATATTAAATCATATAAATGAACATATCAGATTAATGAGAGAGACTGACCCGGGACTATTACAAGTATTGGGTATCCCTGCTCTTCCGCCTTTGCCACCGCCTCCACAGCCACAACAACCAGAACAACAGCAAGATATGGGACAACGGCTACCTCATAGCAAAGCTCCTGACGCTGAAGGTGGTCCAATGGGTGAAGTTCCTCCTGCAGCGCAAGTAGCAAATGTTCCACAACCTGCGAAAGTCGATGGGAATCTTTTGAGTAACCCGGACTTGCAGCAAAATTCCATGGGAAATGTTAAGTAATGGCAACAAATACAGGTGATAAATTAAGTCCAGGTAATATAGTAAAGCAAGTTTACGATAACGTAAATGAAGCTATCAAAATTACAGGAACAGTAAGTACTACAGTCGATACTACAGGATTAGCTACTGATACAGGACAAACTACCGGAAATAATACATTAGCGTCTATAAACTCGAAGATAACGACAGTTAATACTAACTCGGTAACAGTGACGTCTACTGTACTTCCTACCGGAGCGGCAACTTCAGCTAATCAAACTACTTCAAATGCTTCATTAGCATCGATAGATTCAAAAGTTACACCACTGAGTACAATAACTAATACAAATAATTCAGGTAAAGTGTCATTAGATGTTAACGTTACTGATATAACACTCAATGCTAATGGTGATAGTGTAGAAACTCGTAATATACCTGAAGCTGTTAAAATCGACTTTGCATCATCAACCTCATTCATATACAAAGCTTTTGCTCCAGTAAACACTGCAGCGACTGCTTCTGGATGGAAAATTTGTAAGATTTCATTAGCTGATGCTGATGCGGGGACAACAACTTGGGCAAATGGCTCGGCAGCATATTCCTTTATATGGAATAATAG
>Ga0213917_1000165_pt1 | contig 13276 bp, 25 predicted proteins | sample McNCre117MG_FD_161051 | JGI IMG/M metagenome (GOLD analysis project Ga0213917, IMG submission 161051) | Freshwater microbial communities from McNutts Creek, Athens, Georgia, United States - 1-17 MG | ecosystem: Environmental > Aquatic > Freshwater > Creek | place: USA: Georgia | collected... | reverse complement strand
CTAAGGTTAAGAGAACCTCCAACACTCAAATTATCTGGCAATGAAGTGATAGAAGTACCTCTAAGGTTAAGAGAACCTCCAACACTCAAATTATCTGGCAATGAAGTGATAGAAGTACCTTCAAGGTAAAGATAACCTCTAACACTCAAATTATCTGGTAATGAAGTGATAGAAGTACCTCTAAGGTCAAGATAACCTCCAACACTCAAATTATCTGGCAATGAAGTGATAGAAGTACCTTCAAGGTCAAGATAACCTCCAACACTCAAATTATCTGGCAATGAAGTGATAGAAGTACCTTCAAGGTAAAGAGAACCTCCAACACTCAAATTATCTGGCAATGAAGTGATAGAAGTACCTTCAAGGTAAAGATAACCTCCAACACTCAAATTATCTGGCAATGAAGTGATAGAAGTACCTTCAAGGTCAAGATAACCTCCAACACTCAAATTATCTGGCAATGAAGTGATAGAAGTACCTCTAAGGTTAAGAGAACCTCCAACACTCAAATTATTTGGCAATGAAGTGATAGAAGTACCTCTAAGGTTAAGAGAACCTCCAACACTCAAATTATCTGGCAATGAAGTGATAGAAGTACCTCTAAGGTTAAGAGAACCTCCAACACTCAAATTATCTGGCAATGAAGTGATAGAAGTACCTCTAAGGTTAAGAGAACCTCCAACACTCAAATTATCTGGCAATGAAGTGAATAAAATATAATTTGCTTCTAAATATGTAATTAAGTCCATAATTTTTATTGATTTAAAAAAATGTCATGTATTTGGGTATTTCCTGTTTTGCTTTTTCCACTCCTTCAAAATTGCCATATACTTTTTACGTCCTTGTTCAATCATCTGTTTTGGTGCTTCATAGACAAAAACATTATCTTTCTTTCGAGTCTTAGAAATTGCTATGAAAGTGAAGTTTTTTGCACCGATAGAGTCCAAATAAAAAGCTCCTTGCCTATCGTATCTATATTCAAGACAAGACTTCTTGAAAGATTCTAATGAGCTACAAGCTGTTGTTTTGAGGTCAAGTACGTCAGTTTTGAAAATAATATCCAGCTTTGACTTTAATAATAATCCTTGATGCTCCCAAAGTACAATCTGCTCTTTCTTTGTTTGCTCGTGATTGATTAGCCAATTTAGATACTCATTTTTGAGTGAAGACTGCAAGACTCTATCAAATAGTTCCTTATCTACCGACTCGTGAAGCTCATTTTGCAAGTGAGGTTCAAGTAGTTGTTCATGTATGCCAGTGCCAAATTCAAGTGCAGGCTTTGAGTATTTAACTTGACTTTTTGCAAACAGTGACCGCTCAAAAGTTGATAGGTCACTGTTTGAAATTCTTGGTAATAATCGGTATTCGTCGTTAGTTAATCCGTTTAGGTATTCCATTTTGGCAGTTTTGAATATCTTCTATGGTTACATATCCTAATTTCATAAGACTGTCGTAGATAATTGCTTTTTGTTCTAGTTTAGCTAAAACATCTTTGTCGATACTGATTGAATTAACTCTTACTTTCTCAAGTGCTTCTCGTCTTTCAGATTCAATTCTTCTTTCTTCTTGTCGCTGTTTCTCGAACTCCTCTTGCTGTTTTTTTCGTTGGGATTCGGTTTCCTTTTTGATTCTTTCAATCTCTGCGTTTCGTTCCTCTTCGGCTTTAAGTCTTGCTTGCTCTGCTTCGGCTTTGAGTCTATCTTGTTCTGCTTTGGCTTCTGCTTGCTGTTGTCTAAGCTTATCAGCATTTTCTTTAGCTTTTCTTTCGGCTTCCTCTTGTTGCTTTCTGAGTTTTTCAGCGTTTTCTTTAGCTTGTTGCTCTGCTTCGGCTTTGAGTCTGTCGTTTTCAAGGCGTTGGGTTTCGGCTTCTTTTCTAAGGCGTTCTTGCTCTTTTTCATGCTCTAATAATGTATCTTCTAACTCATTATAAACTGCAAGGAATTCTAATTCAGTGATTAATCCATAATTCCTTGTTTGTTCTTCTTGAGTCATTATGAACCAGAATTGCAGTAATTGCTCTTTTCGTTTTTCATGCAAAGTGTCTTGTTCCTCTTTCAATTTTCTTGCTTCCTCAGCTTCTGCAAATGCTTTAGCTTCTTCCTCAAACTTAATTCTCAAACCCAACAAGTAAGACTCAAAAATTTCATCTGTCATATCGGCCACTAAAGCGGCTGAAACTTCTCCATAAATACTTGCACGTTCTACACGGTTTGCTGTTCGTTCTGCTTTTACTTTTGCTTCGTATATTTCAACAAACTTGGCTTTTTGTTCGAGGTCTTCTTCCAGCGGAGCGACAAGGCCAGTAAGTAGTTTTGCAATTTCGTCGATTGCCTTGCCTTCTTTGAGTGATTCCTCCTTGAGTGATTTTCGAGTCTTTTCGATGTCAATTCTGATATTCTTAATTGACTTGTAAGCCTCTTTTGCCATTGCAATCTCAGGCTTCTGGCTTATGTCTGTGATGATAAGTGCAGCAGATTTCTGTTTCCATTCTTCTACAATCTGAAAGACTGGATTGAACTTTTCTTTGAGTGCTACTGACTTTTGTTCGTCAAGATTAGATTTTTCGAGTGCTACAATTAGCGGATTTTCTGTGATGGTTGTCATTTACTAAAAAGATAAAAGATGAATAAATTTAGTATTAATGTGCCACAGGTTAAACTTTCGTAAATACACTGCAAATACAATCCATTTTTGGCTGTTCTTATCGTAACAGACATAATAGATAGATTCGTCTAAGAAAATAAACTGTTCGATGAAAAGGAATTTTGCAGAAGAAAATCCAGCATGATATACTTGCGAATGTTCAACATACGGCAATGTTGTAACGTCCTGAGTAAATGCTGGTAACTGCTTAGTTTCGGGGTTGACAGTTTGGGTAAATGCCGAAACAGAGATAAGGAAAAATAGGATTGTGAATAGTGTTTTCATGGTTGTGGATTTGGTCACGACTGCAATATCGTGACCAGTGGGGTTATTGATTGATAGCTTCCTTTTCGCTTGAAGGTTCTAAGGCTAATACTCCTTCAAAATAATGAGATTTAACAAGTCCTAAAACTGCATTATCGTTTACGGTTTCTTTTCTGAAAATCTTGAAATCTTCATCAAATTGACTAAGTTGCTTTGTCACTTCTTCGTCTGCAAGGTCTGAAGTGAGTTCAACTACATACCATGATTTTGAAGGGTCTTTCTTAGATGTTACTTGAGTCGGAGTAGCCGTAATAACCAAATCTGTAAGGGTAATTCCCTCATAAAGACATTCAGTTCTAAGTAGTGTTTCAAAGGGTTCTACATTAGTACCGTTAAACATAATCGCCGAAATATGACCTCGTTCATCTGCAAAGAATATTTCAATCCATCTTTCTACACGTTCACGGCCAAACATTTGGTCAGTGAAAAACCTGAAAGAAATTGGTTGAAAAGTGAAGTTTTTCACTGGAGAACCTTTCTTATCGAGTAATGGCTTTTTGCCTTCGATATTAAACTGACCCGTTCTTGCGTCGAAACGGTAGCCCTTTGGCATTCCAGGAAAATATAAGAACTTGTCTTTTACTTCGCCTGTTTCTTCGTTTACTGTTTGATATGCTCGCATTATATTGTTTGTGTTAATTGTGAGTACGACTGAGATAATTTTTGGTTGAAAGACACGAGCGAAGGAACTCTATTCTTTAATGCGTGTCTAAACTGTAATGCCCAAACTGGAGGGTTTTTTAAGCTGTTAAGGGTTTCAAGAAACGATTGCTTTGTTTCTTTGTCGAGTTCTGAAAATTGGTTGATTGTCATTCGTTTAGGAGTTTTAAGATGAACGGTAAGCATTTTTTGAATGCGTAAAGTGAAATGATTAAGCAGCTAAGTACTACGACTACTGCTTGAAAAAAGCCTTCTGGGCTGTCTTGATTATAGTTTTTTATAGTCTTTTGATTCCATTCCAATACATAAACTCTTCTTCTTCTCTGTAAAGCTCTTCACACTCTTGAGCGATAACTGCCATGCGTTCAGCTCCTATCCAGTTGGTAATGTCTCTGCCAGAAACTATTACTTTCTTTACTTTGCCGATACTAATGTGGCTGGCTTCATACTGGACTTTTGCCGTAAGTGATTTACGAGTTCCGATTTGTCTATGTAGTTGAATTTCGTACATTGATTATTATTTGATATGCAAATATAAATAAATGTTTACTAATTGCAAAATATTTATTTATAAAATTGTAAATATTTGTTTATTGAGACTTAAATACTTATTTCTTAAAGTTCATTGGAGGTAATTGAAGTATATTATAGGGGAAACATGAAGGGATTAGATAAAATAGTTTGAAAATAATTAAAAATAGCGCAAGCATATACTTGCATATATGGAAATAAAGGCGTAACTTTGATTCAACAATAAGGGAATAAGCTCTTATTGAAACTAAAAAATACTAAGACAATGAAATTTACATTAGAAACTATCGCATCAATTAATGAAAAAGCTTTAGACCTTGGATTGGAAACAATTGAAATTGTAAAAGAAAAGCTTACGCCAATCAAAGAAGGTGCTGATTTGCTTGAAATTGAAAGAATTTCAATTGAAGACTTAAAAGTTAAATCAGTTGATTATTTTTTTGGGGATGAAGAACATAAAAAAATAGCTGTTACGATTATGGTAAGAAGAGCAGCGAAAATGATGCAAGTTTGGGAGGAATATAAAAAATAATTAAAAAGCCCCTCAAATTTGCTCGCAACAACTAAGAGGGTCTTAAATACTAAGACGATGCAAGATAATCAATTAAGCTGGAAACAGCGTTTTGCCCGAATGAAAAAACATTATGGGTTTTCGTACAAAGATATGGCTGAACTATTGGGAGTTCAAGCCAATTCGATAAGGTCGAATGTTACAAAGAGTGGAGACGATAAGTTTCCGAAAGCTTGGGGATTAGCGGTGATTGTGTTTGAAATGGAGAATGGATTGATTGAAAAAAAAAGCCTGTAAATGCTTTCACACTTACAGGCTTAAAACTATACCTAAATAGTTTGACATCAGAAATCAAAGATACTAAAAAAAAGATTGTATTACATTTTTATTTAATCTTTTTCCATAGGCATTTAATTCATCGACAGAACTATAGCCTACTATCTTGATAAGGTCAAAAGGATTGAGAATCTCTTTTTTCACGAAATCATTCTTTTTTTTCATTTTTTTCTGGATTTTATAAATATTTATTTATTTATTATAAACTTTTGTTATATATTTGCATAAACAATAAGCAAATATATAAATAATATTTACTTATGCAATAACAAATGTTTGCTTATTTATTAAACGGTAATATGTATGGATGAAAAATTAGAAAAACTGCTTGCTCAATTGCCAAAAAGATTTGGTGTTTCTCAGAAAATTGTAGATAGATTAAATAAAAATGGAACGATGACCAAGTACAATAGAAAGTATACTATTCAAAATGTTAGAAATATTTTGAATGGTATTCATCAGGACGATAATGTCGTCCTTGAGTTAGTAAGTCTTGTAAAGGAATATAAGACAAATAAATTGTCAATAAGTAAGAAAATAGAGAGTGCATTAGTATAAAATGACTGGGTTATGGATACCCGATGAAATACTAAGGATTGATGGGCTTGATTTTCTTAGTAAGGGTCTTTACTCGCAAATAATAGCTCTTTCAGAGACAAAGCCATGTTATGCCTCAAACTCATATTTTGCTGAATTGTTTGGTGTGAGTACAAGAACGATAAGTTCGTGCATAGCAAATTTAGAAAGAATAGGATTTATAACTTATAAAATTGATAAAGTGAATGGGAATTCAAGAATCATAATACCTATGGAAAATTCTTCTATACCTATGGAAAATTCTTCTATACCTATGGAAAATTCTTCTATACCTATGGAAAATTCTTCTATACCTATGGAAAATTCTTCTATACCTATGGAAAATTCTTCTATACCTATGGAAAAATTTTCCTCTCATATAAAGGAAGAAAACAAAGTAGAAAACAAAGTAGAAAACAAATTAAAAACAAACAGTATAGACCGAGTTTTAAAAAAATCTTTAGAAAGTAAAAAAGAAAAAGCTCCGCACACTGGGGCCCCGCCGAACGAAAGTAATTTCCCTTTTGAGATAATCTGGGGAATGTACGGAAAGAAAGGAAGTGCGAAAGTATCAAAGCAGCGTTACGAAAAACTGAAAGAGAATATCCGGGAGGTGATTTTTGAACACGTGCCAAGATATGTAGCCAGTACGCCAGAACTAAAGTTTAGAAAGAATTTTGAAGTGTACCTAAATCAAGAAACTTATAATGACCAAATAATTGAACATGGAAGCAGTAGTACAAAAACAGTTTACAGAAGTTCAAAAAACGAAAGCTCAGAACAATATCTTGGCAGAGTCGGCTCAGAGCTTGACGAAATATTTGAACGGCGTTTCGGCAAGTCAAGCAATGAAGCTTCCGACACAGCAAGCTATGAATTTGATCAATATACAGACTTCAAGGACGTTTGAGCTTTGCCATCAGTCACCAAAAGTTTTTCAGCTTGATACTGAGTTCTCCTTGAAAATGACTTGTTCAGTGATTGCGATGTTTAATGATTCTCTGAAAGTAACGACTGAAAAAATGAACGGCATAGAGATTTATGAAACGGCCATTATGTTTTGTCAGAAATATACTCATGAATCAATTTCTGATTTGATGCTTTGTTTGAAAATGGCGAAAGCTGGGGAACTTGGAACGATATACAACCGATTTGACACTGCGACGCTTTTCCAGTTCTTCAATACTTACTTAGAAATGAAATGGGCGAGATATGAATCAAAGTTGGCATCAATCAAAACAGAAAACGACGGTTCGGTGAATACAGAATACAATACGGCTGTAATTGCGAAGGAGCGGTTTGAGAAAAACAAAGTGACGGATGAAAAGTGGAAAGAAGCCGTAAGGATGCAAGAAGTACTGGATATGAAACGAGAATTAAACGCACTGAAGAATGACAAGGAGTTATCGTAAAAAAACCTACGAAGATAATCCGACGGCGAACGAAACGACAAAGCGAGTGATAGAGTTTTTACTGGCGAATGGGTACCATGCTTGGCGGAATAATACTTATGGCATTTGGGACGAAAAAGCAAAGAAATACTTGCCGTTGCAGTATCAGCAAAGAGGAGTAGCGGACATACTGGGCTTCTCGCTTCAAGAAGGGCGGTTTTTAGCCATCGAAATCAAAGCTGGCGAGGATATACTATCCAAAGAGCAAATTGAGTTCTTAGGCGTTGTTCATAGCTCAAACGCAATTGCAATGATGGTGCATGATTTTTCGGACTTTTTGAAGAAATGGGAAAGGAGGTTTCCGAATGCCAAAGCAGAGCAGTAACATAGATTTTATTTGTAGCGTGTTGAAGGCTTGCGGAATTGAGTATCTGACAGAGTTTAAATTTGATACGATGCGAAAGTTTAGGTTTGACATAGCGATACCGAGCATCAAAGTAGCGATTGAGTATGAGGGTATCAAGTCGGAAAAGTCTGGGCATACGTCAATTACTGGTTATACGAAAGATTGCGAGAAATATAACTTAGCAATAATGCACGGCTGGCGAGTACTGAGATATACGACTTTGAACTATCAACATTTCTATCGGGACTTAAACAAAATTATTTACGGATGAAAGAACTATTAGAACTTATGCTAAGTATCATTTTCCTGATTTCGGGAATATGGTTAGCAATAAAAGTGACAAAGCATGAAGCTAAAAGACCTTGAAGAATTTTTCGATAGTGTAGAGCTACCAACTGAGTATGTCAGGCTGAACGAAGGAGAGATATGTCACGATGCAAAATTGATGGTAGAGTCTCATTTGAGATGCTTGAAAGAAAATCCCAGAAACAAGAACTTTCTGCCACACTACAACAGATTAATAACATTAGTAAATTATATCAAACAAAAGCAACAATGAGCAAACAAAAATTAGAACCGAATCAAGAGTACATCACAATTGAAGAAAAGTTATCAGTTGAAGAACTCGAAAAGTGCAGCCGTAGATTGGCTGAATTGGTAGCCGAGCATGACGATGTGAAGGCTGAGAAAGCAGACGTAAATAAAACATTCAGCGACCGACTGAAAAATCTTGAAGCTTCTATGACAATTGTCGCCGAACAAGTGAATACAGCTATTCGTAAAACTGAAACGCTTGTGACGAAAAAAGAGAGCCGAGCGGAAGGTATAATTGAGTTTGTCGCAGAAGATGGTACGGTGTTGAAAAAAGAAACATTACTGATAGGGCCAGGCACTCAGTTACATATTGAAGATGCCGTAGTGGAAGAATGTAATTGCCAAGATACTGATTGTACTTTTTGTAAGCAAGAACAAGAATTACAAGATGCCGAAGTAGTTGAATAATTAATATGCTCCTGAGTGATTGCTCGGGAGCTCAAAACTGGAAGAATGAAGCAATTTAGCACAGGATTTTTGTATATATTTTTCTTAGCAATCAACACGGTATTTTTAGGAAAAAGTAACTACTGGGGAGCTTTTACGGTATCAATTATTATCGGCTACTTATGGACTGGAAATGTAAAAAGAGTGCATATTTCTACCGAAAAAGAGCGAATGTTCTACTGTATTGGTAGTGGCTTTGGGGCAATTGTAGGGCTTTTTTTTACTCAGTATTGTAAAGTTTGGATTAACATTGAAAAGCTGATTGATATAGCTAATTTACTAACGAATTGATATGCCTAAAATCTCAAATAGAATATTAGAATCTCAACAATATTTCCTCCAAAATATAGTCTTGAAAGAGATTGAGGAAAATAGGAAAAAGCCTGTAAGACTCCAGCGAAAGATTACGCAGATAGTTCGAGAACTGGCTTTTACTTACGCACATTCTGAACAAAGTATTTGGGTATGGCTTAGAGAACATAAACGCAAAAAACAAACAGAGATATTTCCATGAAACCATTATTCTTAATCTTATTTTTCATCTATTTTTCAAGCCTTGCGATGGCTGAAGATGAACCAGTATATAAAACTGGAAAAATTGAAGAGTGGATACAAATCGACTCAATTCCATTTCCAGACTACCAGTATATCAAAAAATGGAGCAAAGATTCAACTGTTAGGCTCTATTGTTTCCGCCAAAATAATATGTTGTTTTGTGTCGGGGCAAAATATTTGATGGCTGATAAATTTCTGTGGAATCCGAAATACTTAAACCGTGCTAATTTACCGTGAGAGGTTGTTCAGATGAAGTCTTGAGAGAAGGGATTCTTAGAGATTATCAAACGATGTCATTCAAAAACATAGGTCTGAAATATAAAGCAGGTGAAAAGCGAGTTCGGGAAATGGCCAAAATGCTTGGAGTAAAAAAAGACCTTCGCTTGATATGGAATGATGAAACTGAGCAGTATTTGAAGGATACGTTTTCTAACACAAATTCCGAAGAAATAGCAAAAGTACTTGGGTTCACCGTTTCTTCTATTTGTACAAAAGCCAGTAAACTGAATCTCAAAAAATCAAAGGAGTTTTTGAGGAATAATAATAAGGCATCTTGGAAGAAAGGACACAAAACTTGGAATAAAGGTATGAAAGGTTTGCGGTTTGAAGGCTCTGAAAAAGGGTATTTCAAGAAAGGAAGCAAACCAACGAATACTAAAGAACTTAATTCTTCAAGTTTTAGAAAGGATAAAGACGGAAAGGTACACGAGTTTATCAAGATTTCAGATAGGAATTGGAGGCTTAAAAAGCATATTGTCTGGGAACAATTTTACGGTGAAATTCCTAAAGATATGTGTATTAGGACTAAAGATGGCAACAGTCTAAATACTGATATTTCAAACTTGGAGCTTGTTAGTAGGAAGGATAATAGAATTATGAATTCTGGATGTACTTCTTTGACAGATAAGTATATAGCCAGAAGATTAGCTCCTAAAGATAACAATCTTATGGAAAAGATACTTGAAAATAAGGACTTACTTGAATTACAAAGAACAATTTATAAAGCCAATCGTATATGCAACCAACAGTCACAACCAAAGTAAATTTACTCGAATTAGTAGATGATTATGTAATTCCTCAAGGATTAATTGATTTCAAGACTCCTGCTGAGATGGTATTGCATTACATGAAATTAGTGCAAGAAAAACCAGAAGATAAGGAGCTAAAAGACACTCTTCGGGTGATGTGCGATGCAGCCAGAACGGTAGTGGCGGCGGGAATCGGACAAAATGAACAGGCAAAAGTATTTATACAGTTGCTGGAGGTTAATAAGAAACTTAGATTAAATCAATAAAAAAGGATAGGCAAGATAAGAACTGAGAGCTAACAGCCGAGTCTTTGAGCCTACCTTTAGCTAATATGACAGATAACCGACTTCCATTCTTCATAATTTCATTTATTATTATAGTCTTTTTTCTGGTTATTATGCCAAGGAAAAAGAAGCGGAAACCAACTTTTAGAGATATTGATTTGACTAAATTAGTAGTAACTTATCTCCCAAATCAAAATCTTATTGGTATCAATTACAATAATACTATTACTCAGATTTTTCCAGTAAGAGGATTAAATCCATTGCTAATTACTAATGTTAATATCAATTATGTGCCAGTTGAAATTACTATCTATTATAGCATAAAATTTGATTGTTATATGTTTTCTGTTGAAAATGATATGAATTATAGGACTGGCGATGTAATTGTAGATTATTCAGAATAAAGAAATAATAGTCTCTGTGTATTCCGAAGCTTTACGTTGTGCGTAGAAGGTTGATGTAGGATACACGGGGCTATTTGTGTAAGCTAAAGTATATTATCTATTATAAATTTAACACTAAGAATATGAAAGCAACAAAAATTATTTACAGCTCATCAATTGAAGAACACGGAACTTCAAAAATTGAGATTGAATTACAAGATTATAGTGTGGAAGTATTAATTGTTTTGTTTGATAAAATCAAGACTTTGCTTTTGAGTGAAAATTATCATAATAATAAAAGTATTACTGCAATTATGAAAAAGAAAGATCTTCTTGAAAAAGAACTAAGCGATATTAAGTTACGTCAGAAAAATAAAGATATTCTTAATGAAGAGTTAATTTATATTGGGGAAGAATATTTTAGTAGTAATAAAAATAAAATCACAAAAAAGCTTGACAAATGACAGTAAATAATCGTAGGTTTGCGTTCCCAATTATTACAACGGCGGTGCAACCGTCAAACAGTTTGTCGGTTTTTTTTTATGTCTTTTCAACACTATTGATAGGTTAAGGATTAGCTACCCTTTTCCAAAAGATGAGTGCTGTAACTGCTGATAATTGTTTGAACACAATTGCCATTGTAATGGTTGGGAGTCAGTAAGTGCAGCACTCTTTTTTTGTTGCATCATGTTTCATTTTAAATCCCAATAATTACAATGCCAAATCAAAAATTACGTCTCCCAAGCGGAAACACTCCCCACAAGGTACAAGTACCACCTTTCTTGCTTGAATTCACAGCAGATTTAGATTTATTCCTTGATGTCAAACGTAGTCTTAACGATATGTTTGTTGAATGGATTCTTTCCGAAAACTATAAAGGACGAGTTGAAAGCGAATATTCATCTGATTTATTTTTGTACGTAAATGAGCTACTGGATGAACTCCACAAAGCACAACGGAACGGAAGTACTGAGATTATTTTATCAATGAACTTGAACTAAGATGCAAGGAATAATTAAAGTAACTACCAATGAACAAGGTTCAAAGGTGGTGTCTGCAAGAGAGTTATATGAGTTTTTAGGTTTTGAGCCTACAAATTGGAAAAGATGGTCCATAAAGAATATTGAACAGAATCCATTTGCTCTTGAAAATACTGATTGGGTAGGGTTCGTCATAATGAAGAACGGTAATGAAACCAAGGATTACGCTTTATCGCTTGACTTTTCAAAACGTTTAGCCATGATGGCGAGAACCGAAAAAGGAGAAGAAGCCCGTCAATACTTCTTAGAGTGCGAGCGGAAACTGACAAAACCTTTGTCCATGGAGGAAATAATGATAGGACAGTTGCAGGCCATGATTGAAGCAAAGAAAGATATTGCAGAAGTAAAGCAGAAAGTTGAAATGATAGAAGCCAGAACTACAACACGACCAGACTTTTTTACCGTTGCAGGATACGCAAAGTTGAATAAGCTGGAAGCAAGTATAAAAGTTTGTTCTGCCGTCGGAGTAAAGGCTGCTAAAATCTGCAAAGAAAGAGGGTATCAGATTGACAGATGTGAAGACCCACGTTTTGGTACTGTGAATATGTATCCGAGGAGTGTTTTGAGTGAAGTGTTTAATTGTAAACTGTAATAAGATGATAATATCAAATGAAGAATTACAAAGATTAGTTAGTCTTTTTGATAAAGTAGATATGGAAATTGATAGATGGGATTTTCCTTTAACTGATTTTGATAATAGAGTTATTTTTATTGATACTAATTTATATCCAGCTATATCTAAATTTAAAGATGTAGTTACTGTTCAGTATCGTTATAAAGATATAAAATCATTATTGCTTAACTATAAGCATTTTTGCTTTGAGGAAGAGTTAAAGTATATTTTTATTGAGCTTAATAGAGTTATAGAAATTAGGAAGAATGATTATAAGCGTGGATATGCCAGTAAGCAATTAATAGAGTTTATCTACAAATCGCTATTGGTTAGAACTCTTCCAGATGAGCATGACTATTTAACTAATAAGAAGTATTTTATAGAAATAGTTTTAGTTGACTTTAATAAGGATGTTCCATTTTAGAATTTATTTATTCTTTAAAAAGGCTTTACGGTACAAACTGTAAAGCCTTTATTATTTATAATCGTTCTATATAGTGTTATTCTATATAGTAAAATATTATATAGAAAGAATCTATTAAACTATTCATAAACCTATTACTTTTGATTCATGCCAACGATACAGAAAATAAACAGAAGCATAGGAACGAAGCAGAAGCCACAGCCAAGAAGCAAGACAGAAACAAGAGAAGTGCATGATAGTTCTCTTTGGCGTAACAAGATACGACCAACGTTTCTCAATGCTAATCCTTTATGTGTTCACTGCGAGAAAGAAGGAGTGATAAGAGAAGCCAATGAAGTTGACCATATCAAACCAATTTCAGAAGGAGGTGCAAAGTATGACATTCGAAACCTTCAATCCTTATGCAAGTATCATCACTCAGTTAAGACGGCAAGGGAGAACCATAAAGAAAAGTAGCACAGAACCTAACGGAAGTAGCACAGCAAGCAGGGGGGGGCTATTGAATCCATTTTAGTGAGCCTTTTACAATA
>Ga0213917_1000164_pt1 | contig 13328 bp, 22 predicted proteins | sample McNCre117MG_FD_161051 | JGI IMG/M metagenome (GOLD analysis project Ga0213917, IMG submission 161051) | Freshwater microbial communities from McNutts Creek, Athens, Georgia, United States - 1-17 MG | ecosystem: Environmental > Aquatic > Freshwater > Creek | place: USA: Georgia | collected... | reverse complement strand
CCCCCACGGGTACGGCGCCAGTTCGCCACCCGGGCCAATCTTCGCTTCGGCCGCTTCCTCTTTCTGCTCTGCCTTGGTGTAGGCAAGATCAACCAATTTCGGCATGTCAGCCATTTGGGGCCCTTTGCAGTTGAGTGTTGGCCTGGGCCAGAATAAATGCCAGCCGGCGAGCGCCCTCCATCGGGTCAATCTCTGCCGGCTTGGGTGCGATGTCCAGGGCTGACGCCAAACCCCATGCCTCGCGCTCTAGGCTGATCATTGTCTTGAGCGTATCGCCCAGTTCCTTCATGCCCTTGATGCGCTGCGGCAGGCTGATGACGCGCTCGTACAGTTCGGCGAGTTTGGCCCCGCCCCTGTCGGCTTCGCTGGCGATGATCTCGCCGAGGCGCTGAAACTCGCCTTGGTCGTCCGTCTGGGCGGCCAGCTCGTCGACGAGACGCGACACCAGCGCCCGGCAGCGCTGAATCTCAACACGGTGCGACATCCGCAGATTGGCGACGGCCGTGGCGTTGACCTCTACAAGCTGGGCATCGTTGGCCTTGGCTTTGGCGGCCTGCTCGGGCGTGACAACCGATGCGGCCGTTGAGCGCGCCAGTTTGGCTTCGGCCTTGGCAAGGATTTTGGCCTTGAGGTCGCGGTCCCACCCTTCGACCTTGGCGCGCTTCTGGATGGCCGTGTGGCTGACACCTTGGGCCGCGGCGATTTCGCGAACGGACAGCAGTCCAGCGCGGTAATCGCGCTCGATGCTTTCCCAGTCGACTACCCGCTTTTCGTTCATCGGCGAGATTGGGCGGGTTCGGTGGCCGTGTTGTCACGGTCCACACTTGAGTTTGCAAGGGCCGCCCGCAACGCACCCGGATCGTTGATCTCTCGCTCGGCGCACCAGAAGTTGTAAAGCCGGGCCGCGCGCTGGTAGGCCATCATGCGCACGTTGCCGCACTTGATCTGCGCCACGTAGCCGCTCGAAAAGCCGCAGACTGTCTCGACTTTGAAGTCGCGCCAGCCCCAGCGGTTCAGGTCTGCCAGGATGGCGCTGACATCGATCTCGACCGGTATCACGCCAGCATCTCCGCGGTCAACGGTTCGCCTATCGACAGGTCGCGTGCTGCGATTCGGCCGGTTGGGTCGATTGAGCACGGCAGGCCAAGCGCGGGGCGCGCTGTCACCACGTTGTACCCAAACACCAGCGGTTCCCCGCGGTCGACGGGGCGCGATACCCACAGCGACCGACGCAAGGCCGGGTTCTCGCCAGCCTTTCGGCGGGCAACCTGGCCTGTTGCCATCCACGCGCGCCGGCACTCGACAACCAGCGAGGCGAACTCTGCCGGCTCCAAACTGAACCCAGCATCCGGGCCGCCGTCGGCGCGCGCAAGCGTGAGGTGTTTTTCGATCATCACAGCGCCCAGCGCGACAGCCGCCACCGACACGCCGATTCCTGGCGTATGGTCGGACAGCCCCCACGGGCCCAGCGTGCGGCTCCATGTCGTCAGACCTGCGTCGGCAGGATGGGCGGGGTAGGCGCTGGTGCAGGCCAACAGTGTGATGTCGCGGCGCCCCGCTGCCGCAACGGCGGCCACAGTCTCGTCGTGCGAGGCCATGCCCGTCGACAGAATCATGGGCTTGCACTTGCTTGCCATGTGCCGGATCAACGGCAGGTCAACGAGCTCGAAGCTGGCGACCTTGTGCCGGCGCACGCCAAGGTCATCCAGGTAGTCTACCGAAGCCGCGTCGAACGCTGCGCCGAACGGCTCCATGCCCAGCTTGCGGCAGTGCGCGAAGAGCGTCGGCAGCCACTCCCAGGGCGTCCACGCCTCGCGGTACAGGTCAATCAGCCTGCGGCCAGACCACGGGCCAGAGTCCAACACGAACGTCGTGTTGATGCACATGGTATCGGGCTGCCAGACCTGCACCTTGAACAGATCGGCGCCAGCCGCTGCGGCCGCCTCGGCGATCTGGACAGCCCGTCTGCAGTCGCCCAGGTGGTTTGCAGACAGCTCGGCGACGATTTCAGGCGCGCGCATACGTCACCTGCACCAGGCCGAAGCCCAGGCCCTCGAACAGACTGCGCGACGCCGCGTTGGCCGGGTTGATGTTGGCAAGCAGCCGGCCCGGGTGGCGCCTCATCAGCTCAAGCACGGCCGCCCTGCCGTGGCCCTGCCGCTTGTGGGCATGCAAGATGCCGATCCCGATCTCGTCCTGATGCGTGATGTAGCAGGCGCCCACCAAGTTGCCGGCATCCTTGATCACGTACCAATGCCGGTATGGTCGGCTGCGCACGAAGGCCGCGTGCCGATCGGCCGTCGGCATGCCGCGGTGGCTGATGGACTGCTCTGGCGTGCGTTCGGCCAGCAACTGCCACAGCAGCACGGCATTGGTCCGGGTGTCGTCGTAAACGTCGATCAGGGTCACAGTCGGACCTCCATGCCTTGGGTGCGTAGAAACTGCGCAGCGCCGCGCGGCGTGGCATCGGTGAACGCAAACAGCGCACCGGCCGCGCACGCATCTGCGCCGGCCCGAAATGCGGCGGCCATGTCCTCGTAGCCGCTGCACCCGCCACTGGCAATGACTGGGATGTCGACAGCGCCGCTGACTTGATGGATCAGCGGAATGTCATACCCGGCCATCGTGCCGTCGCGGCCGACGGACTGCAGCAGGATTTCGCCGGCTCCCCACTGCTCGAACAAAACCGCCGCAAGGGTCGGCGTCGGGTATGCAAACCGTGGCCCGATGTCGAGACTCACGACGATTGCCTGCCGGCCGAATCGCTGCGATGCGGCATGAAGCAGGGCGATCGTCGTTGCCGCCCCGATGCACACCTTGTCGGCGCCGGCCCGCAGCAGCGCATCAATGTCGTGCAACGACTTGACGCCGCCGCCGACTGTGATCGGGATGAAGCAACCGGCCGACAGATCGCGCACCAGATCAAGGTCTGGCCCCCGCCCTTCGGCGGTTGCGCCGATGTCGAGGATCATCAGCTCGTCGACGCCCCTGGCCGCATGAATGCGGGCCGCTTGGAGTGCGTGCCCGATGCTGCGGTCGCCCTTGAACCGCTCGCCCTTGACCAGAGCGCGGCCGCGAACCAGCATTGTGGGGATCACACGCTTTGCCAGCATGGTTCCCCCCGATAGGCGAACTGCTCGGCCAGCGCTTGCAGTCCGCCGACCGTCATCCCGATGCGGTCCAGCATGTCCTCGATCGGCACATCCATGTAGCGCGCCGGGAAAGCGCCGTCGTGCTCCTCGACCCACCGCAGCGCGTCCTCGCGATCGATCAGGCCAGCGCGAACGTCAACGCTGACCTGCTGGCAGCCGCGGCCGAAACGGTACTTGCGCCACATGAAATAGTCGTGCACGCCCGTCTGCGCGTTGTCCATGTTCTCGCCGCGCCACCAGTTGCCGGGTGTTGGCAACTTGGAAACCATTCCGGCAGCCTCGGCAACCTGCACATTGCGCCGGCTGTCCCACGGGATGTACTGCCCAAGGAAATGCGCTTCGACGCTGGCGCTCGCTGGCGGCTGGTAGTGCGCCATGTCGCGTTCGGTGATGCCTTCAATGCCCACAAAATCTGATGGTCGCAAACCCAGAAACCCGCCGAATTCTGTAATCCACCGCCGCGTCATTTGCTTGGCTCGCTCGCTGCCCATCGGGCCGCCGTATTCTGCCTGCGGGCACTCGCCATACATCAGCAACGTGTGGCCCGTCTGTGCGGCAACGTGGAATGGCGTCGAGAAGATGGCCGCATGCTCGGGCCAACTGATGTCACCCACCAGCTCCAGGCCCAGCCGGTTGAGTTTGGCCCGCACCGTCATGTTTGGCGTGACCTCGATTGTCGGGGCATAGCGCGCCAGGTTGTCGATATTGGCCCGGCCAACATCGGTCAGGTGGCAGGTGCGCGCAGTAACGACAGCCACGTCAGCGCCCATATTCCGCAGGGTCAGCGCTTGGTACGTCGAGTCTTTGCCGCCTGACGACGGCACCAGCACTCGCCCGTGATGACGGTCAAGCAACGCGATCAATTCCGCCTTTCGCGCGTCCCAATCAATGGTCGGACGATTGGCGTAGGTCAGGCAAGCCGAACACACGCCGTCGACGAATGGGGTGTCGGGTCTAGTCGATGGCATAACGCATCTGGTACAGCGGATCATGCCGACTTCTCCAGCAGCGAGTACATGCATCGATCAAACCCGCCCGCTACGCCTTGCGAGATAAGCTTGCAGCCAAGTGCTTGGTACATCTGCCCATATGGCCGCCGCCACAGTTTATCGGTATGCCCGCGATACTCGACAGCCTCGACCGCGTCGGCGTCATACTCGATAGCCAACACGTATTTACCGCTGGTCTGCACAATTGCCCGCATCGTCGCCTCGATGTCGGCCGGCGCCACATGGATCAGCACTCCGGCCGTGAACACCAGATCAATCGAGCCGGGCTCGTGCAGCGCCAGGATGCCCAGTGCGTTGGTGTGCTGCACATCCAACCCCTGTTGACGCGCCTCCTCGGCAGCGCCTGCATTGATCTCGACGCCATGCAGATCGATGCCAGCGGCACATTGATTTATCGCCAGTAGATTCCAGCCAGGCCCGCAGCCCACCTCCAACACGCTGGCAGGCTGGCAAAACTCGATCGCTGATTCCCAGAACGGGATGCGCTCCCGCCACTGCACCCTGTTGCGTGCGTGATATTCATGGCCAAACTGGCCGGACCAAAAATCCTCGGTTCGCATGGTTGCCCTCCTCAGAGCTTCAGTGCGTCAAACATGGACTCGGCGCGCGCCCAGTCCTCGGGGGTATTGATGTCGCACGTCCGATCGGCCTGCAGCGGCACCATCACCGTATGCGGTGCAATCAGTGGCACCATACGCCTGAACGCATCCGTTGATCCCCAGTAGTAGCAGCCGGCATCCGCCAGCGGCTCTGCTTGCACGCTCATCGCGTACGTAGCGCCGCGCCGCTCTAACTCCACCCACCCGCGATGCAGGTCGACAGGCCGCAGCATTGGGCACGTTGCGTAGATCACGCAAACCTGCTCGGGGTCAAACTCAAACGACTCAAACAAAGCGGCGCACGCGACCTCCTGAGTGCCGCGCGTGCCGTCATCCTGCGCGCGGCGATGCACAAATGCGCCCGCCTTGCGCGACACATCGGCGATCTCGTCGTCGTCGGTGGACACCAGCACGGCGCCAATCAGCGGGCATCCGCGCGCCGCTGCGATGCTGTACTCGATGATCGGTCGGCCGCGGAACTCACGCACGTTCTTGCGTGGGATGCGCACGCTGCCACCGCGGGCCGGTATCAGCGCCAGCCTCACGAGAAAACCTCGGCACACACCGCGTCGATGATCTGCCTGGCAATAGCGTCGTTGCTGACGGTGCGCTGCTCGCGCAGACTGGACATCATCAGCGCCACCCTCGGGATCAGCTTTTGCCTGTGCTTGCGCACCAGCTCGGCCTTCGCCGCCGGGCCAAGCGGCTTAAGGCCAGTGTCCGCCTCGAATGCCAGGTCAATGATCATCTGACCCATGTCCAGCGCCACTTGCGCCGGCAGCATCAGATGGTCGGTCTGGGCGCTTCGCAGCTCGCCCTCAACGTCGCGAGAAAACAGCAGGTGCACCCTGCCGTCGCGCTGCACTACCGTGGTTTGCAGGTCGGCGACGATGTGATCGGGCAGCGGGCTCATCGGAACGCCTCCATCGTGGACAGGTCCGGGTAATCGCTGCGCGGCAGGTCGGCGTTATGCCTGGGCAGCCCCTGCAATCTCCAAAGCAGGCGCGCGGCTACATCAGGCGACATGTAGGCATGCCATGATGGGTACTGCACCTGATCGGTTTTCGGGTCTGCGCCTTCTGCGCGCCCGTCGAATCTCGCTCGGCGCAGCCATGCCGCCGCTTGTGCGTTGTCCAGCAGGATCGCACCGCCCTGGCTGTCGGCCAGTATTTTGGTTGCGTGAAATGACACGCACTGCATGATACCGGGCCTAAACATATTGGACGTAAAACATCGAGCCGAATCCCATACTGGCGATTTTCCGATCCTGTATTCGCCACTCCAATCAATCTCGGCAAAGATTGGTTTGAAGCCAGCATTTACAATTGATGCTGGAACTCCGACGTATGTCCGCCGTGGAATTAAAAGTGTTTCCGGCTCGTGGTCAAAGAAATGGCGCGTTGTCCTCCACCACGCCAGCGCCATCAATATAGCCTGCGTGCAACTCGTGGTTGTCACGGCATACGATGCGCCAGTGTATTCGCACAGCGCAGCCTCAAACGCCCGTGTTACATCATGCGGCGGCTGCATCAAGCGCCTCCCGTAATTCGTTGACCGACATGCGCCGTGCGTGCTCGCTGGTTTGGCCGGCCAGCATGGATTCATGCAGCTTCTCGCCGGCCGTCATGCCGGTTATTTCGTATCTCACACCCATCGCCACGGCCAGGTCGCCGAGCCGGTAAGCCGGCAACTCTGGCACTCGCAGGTCGCCATTCTGGGCGTGCATCGCGGCGTTTAGAACAAACTCCACGGCCTCGCCGCGTGTCATCCAAAACCGCGTAGCCTCCAGGTTTGTCAACTTGACGCGCTGCCCCAGCTCTTGCGCACGGCGCCAGATCGGAATAACACTACCCGTAGAGCCGGCCACATTGCCATATCTCACGACACAGCAGCGCGGCAGAATCTCGCCGCGCTCTGCCAGCGTAAGCCCCTCGCCCATGAATTTGGTGGCGCCATACAGGTTTGTCGGCTGGCACGCCTTGTCGCTACTGACAAATACAAACCGGCTAACGCCGCAGTCCTCGGCGGCATTGAGGACATTGACCGTACCGTGCACGTTTGTGGCGATCATTTCACGCGGGTTTTCTTGCCCGACCTCAACGCGTTTTAGAGCTGCCGCGTGAATCACCGTATCGATGCCGCGCATCGCGCGCCGCATTCTGTCGGCGTCGCGCACATTGCCGACCATATATCGCAGTCGGTCATCCTCGCCAATCGACTGCCGGGCCTCGTGCATACGCGATTCGCTGCTCGATAGCAAGCAGATTCTCGGTACGCCGATTTCTAACATGCGGCGGGCCAAAGCGCGCCCTAGAAACCCGCTGCCACCAGTAACCAAAACACTTCGCAACTGGCTAGCATTCGCTATTTTCAACGCCGCCAACAGCGCTGGACTTATCCCGTCAACAATCATCTGGCGCGGCCTTAGATACGGTCTACAGGTTGCCAATTGTGGCAGTGGCAACCATTCGTGGCAACCATTGTTTGGCAACCGATCACGCCGCTACTGTCACGGCCACGCCCAGCGCAGCCCATGCGTGCGAGCTGACCCCGTAGGTCGGGCCTGGCGCAGCTTTTGTGCCCCGCGGCCCCAGCAGGTCTATGAGCGCCTGGCGGATGTTGGCGTCTTTGGCGCGTGCCGAGCCGCAGAGGTGCAGCTTGACGGCTTTGCGGTACACCAGTTTGACGTCGTCCGGTTTGCGCCATGCCTGCTGATATCGGCCGACCCAGACGCATGTCTCAAACACCTCGCGCCCCACAGCCATGCCGCGGCTTTCGATCATTTCGACAGCCAGCATGCCGGCTGTGCTGGTCTGTACCATCGCCAACATGTCCTCGTTGCCCATGACACCAGCGCCGGCCACCCTGCCGGCGTCGTATAGCACCCACCCAGACTCCGCGGTGCCTGGATCGATAGCGAGGATCACCCTGTCCTCCGCCACGCAAACACGCTAGCGCCGTTCGCCGCCTCTGGCCACAACTCGCCGCGGACGACCTTGTTGAGGTGTGCCGGGTCGATCCCGTATTCCTGGGCCAGCTTGATCCGCTCCTCGCCGGCCGCTACCCTTGCCCTGATGTCGCGGGCCTTGTCCATGTCGAGCCGCGTCATGCCAAGCTCAACGCGGCGCTGGCGCTTGCGCACTGCCTCACCATGCCGATCGCGCCTGCCATCGGCGTAGGCACGTTTGAGGATCGTCCCTTTTGTTTCGTGGCGCAGGTGCTGCGGATTGCAGCACGTCGACTCGCATCCGGGTGATGTCACAGGCATGCGAGGTATCAGCCGGCCCTCGCAGTGCAGCACCCATCGCCGGACCAGCCAGTGCTGTCCCATGATGCTGGCCTGCGGGTGGCCGTCGGCATTCAGGCACTGCCGCCACTCCCAGCATTTGGTCGCGGGGTCGATCACGCACCGGTCGCGAACTGTTTTCAGTGTCCAGGGTGTCGGCTGCTTCATGCGCGATCTTTCTTGTTGCACTTCATTTCGACCCACTCCTGTAGCGACAGTCCTGCTGCAGCCGCTTTTGCCATCCATGCGGCTTTGTCGCCCGGCCGAATCCTGAGTTGGACTCGCTCGGTTTTGGCTTTGCCGTCCGGCAGGGGCTTGCGCCCCGGCTTGGCTTTCTCCTGGGCTTTGGTCATTTGGCAGCGTCCGCTTTCTTGGCGGCCAGCGCTTTGATCTGCGGCCAGCGCTTTGATCTGCGGCCAGTCGTCCGGGTGTGCGTACAGTTCAAGCCGCTTCAGGCCCATCGCATCGCGGGCTGCGCGCATCGCCGCCACCCTCTCGCTTGTCTTTTTGGCGGCGTTCATTGAATGCAAAAGCAGCCGCAGAATTCATCGCCAGGGGTGGCGTGGCGCACGAACTCGCAAACATCTTTGTCGTGAGCGTTGCCAGCAAGCAGTTCGGCCGCCGTGAAATGTTGCTGCGCTTATGCCTCGTGGTCTTCGGCGTCGCCGTCGAATTCACTTTCGCTTTTCTGGCCGTAGGACCACTCCACGTCGTTGGAGCCGTAGACCTCGTCCGCCTTTGCCTCGCAGGCGGCGTTTCTGTCGCCGTGAATACGGCCGATCAGGCCGCCGGTTTCGCTGTCGTATACATAGAGTGTCATCTTGCTCTCCTGTTGATGTGGCCGAAATGGCGCCACTCCAAAGCCCGGCGCGCCGGGCAATGGGCTGGCTTCAGGCGGCCCGCGACACCTGGGCGCCGTTGAAGTACACCCTCGCCGGCCCGTCGATCCGGCAGGACACCGACAGGCCGGCGTCGGCCAGCCTGCCGATGGCGTCAGCCACCGGCGTGCCTACCCCATAAATCCCGGTGGCGCCGGCCACAAGGGCCATGTCGGCCCTTATTTCGTCGGTGGCGCCCATCAGGACGCCGTAGGTCAGGCAGTCGGTTGAAACGTGCATCTTGCTCTCCTGTGTGTTGCTGCGCTGTGTGCTGCAGTGGTGTTACTGTACTCCACCAATGCAGCTGCGTCAAGCGTCTTTCGCTGTCAGGTTTGTAACAGTCTCAGGCCGTCGTCTTTGCGTAGTGACCTGTCGATTGCGGATGGCCCAGGAAGGCCCCTGGCCGGCTCTTGGCGCTGCGATCTTTGCGCGCCCGCTAGGGTGGTAGCCTGACGGTCTGCGAACGCGCTACAGCGCTGCAACAGCGCGGCGAGGTCCGGCCCGACTTCGGCTGTCGGCGAGCGGCGAGACAGCCCGGCCTGCTGCGCTCGCTGGCACCAGCCGTTGCGCAGATGCCGGCACTGCTGGCAGGTCACACGGTCGTCTGGGTCGATCATTTCTCGACAACCCCAAGCCCGCGAAAATCAACATCGGGGCGCCTCATTCCAGGCGGCAGCGTATCCGCAGGCGGCGGCACGAATGGCCCTGCAATCGCATCCGGCGGATTGCCGTAGTAGCCATTTTTGACGGCAATGCGATAATGCTCAATCCTCGCCCGGCTTGCATTTCCGGTCTTCACATCCCGCTCAAGGCGCGCCATCCACTCGGCTGGCGATTCCTGGCTGTTTGTCGCCACGGCCAGGCTTGACGCAATCCGCAGCAATCCGGCTCGATCTGGCGGTGGCAATGCCGCGGCCGGCCTAGCCTCTTCACGGATTGAGCCGAGCGCTCGAAACGCTGGCGCCGTCGGCGGGTATTCGAGCGGCAGGCTATCGAGCGCCTTGCGAATGTTTTCGGACCGCATGCCGTCGAGCTGGTCTGCCCAATCCGCCTCGATTGCCTCCATGCTCAATCCGGCCCATTTCGTCGACCACGCCGAGCCGTAGCGCACGGCCAGCCTAGCGTGAATCTCACGGACGTATCGCGATGGGAGTGGCATGCTTTGCCTCAACGGTTGAGTTTGAATCAGGGTCCAGGGATGTGCCCTTGACCCACTTGGCGTTCTCTGCCGTTTTCCGGTCCAGCGCCGACATCACGCCATTGCGCCCGTGCGGCTGCAGCCATGCCGCCTTGAAACCGGCCCAGCCATTTCCGGCCGCGGCTTTAATCGCTTCGCCTGGCGTCATTCCGGCCTGGATTGCCTGCGCCTTTGTGTCGGCCCATGCCGTCGGGGTCAGCGGCAGGGCTTTGGCTTTGCGAGCGACCAACCAGTCGACAGCGTGCTGACGGTCTACGCCATCGGCGACCATGTCGTCCACGGACACGAGCGCCGCAGGCGCAGCGCGCTTGCGCGCTGTCTTTGTTTTTACGTCGACCGAAGGGAGACTTGAAGATGAAGATCCACGGGGACCAAAGCCCCTACCAAAGCCCACACCAATGGGTTCACCAATGGGTTCACCAATGGGGGGCTTTGGTGCAGCCTTAGGTGCTGGCTTAGGTGCTGGCTTAGGTGCATCATCAATGCCAGCACTTTCGCCGCGCACCTTGCGCACGTACTCGTCTTTGACCATCCTGCTTGAGTACCAAAGCGGGCCGTCCTGCGCCTCAATCAAGACGACCGGAGGACCGTCCCTCCTGCCGCTTCTCGGGGTGTAGATGTAGGCATCATCGAGCCGCACATCGGACCCCTTGAGCACGCTCTTGCGGACCAGCGCTGACAGCTCGGCGAGCTTGCATCCAACGGCCTGCGCGATCTCTTCGAGCGTCCACCGCAGCATGCCGTATGGCTCCTGGTCGTGCATCAGGCACATGACTTCCAGCCAAATGCCGCGTTCGGCAAATGTGCATCGCCGCAAGTTCGGGTTTGAAGCCCAGTCTCCCGGGTAAAACTGAAATGACGGGCGTTTCATGGTGTGTCAATCGGCTCGACGTATCGGCCTATCCCGGCCGCCGCAAACCCAGCACCCCCGCGATCCGGCTGCTGCTGCCATCTTGCATCGAGCACGCGGCACGGGATGCGCGTGATCGGCACGCCGTCGACAATCGCTGTCTGCGCGGCCGGCGCCGTCGTTTTCTGCGGCTGCTCCCAGGGCTTCGCGGCCCTGGCGACGGCGCGATCACGCTTGACCTGCGCTGCCGCTGCGCGCGCATCGTGCCGCGCCTGCTTCTCGGCTGCGATTGCGGCGGCCTCAGCGCTGGCTGCCGCATAGACCGCCGTCAGGTGGGCATTGCGATCATGCCCATTCGCAAACCACCGCAGCTTCTGCCGCGGCGCTTTGGCCCGGCACACACGCCCCTGATAGCACAGCGTCTGCATCGTGATCGGTATTGCGTCGACCCGCATGCTGAGCGCCTCCTGTATCTCGGCGCTGCTGACGCCGCCGGGCCTGGCTGCCAGGTCGACAATCTGGTCCCTGATCGTGCGGCGTTCCGGGCAGTCCTTCATCGTTCGGTGCTCCTGGCAAAAAAACGCCCCGACTGACACACGCCAGTCGGGGCAGAAACTCGCGACGCCTGTCTCCCCACATGGAGAGGGCAGAGAGACGGCGCCACCATGAGCCGGGCCGGCGGTGCGAGTGGAGACAATGGGTGCCGCTGACGGTCGGCGGTGTCATCAACCCCACAAAATTGGGTTGCGCTGCCGCCAGCGGCGAACTGTGGCGCATGGCGTCATCAGCCGCGCGCGGTGCTTGTTTCAGGGTGCGGCGCAGCCGCCAGGTCGATGCATGGCCGGCCGTCCGGGTGCGGCCACGCGGCATCGGGCACGCGCACCCACGTGATGTCGTTGCGCATCTGGTCGACAGTGATCCGGCCGCCAGTGATCCTCTCTAGCTCGACACATCGCCCGCCAGGGATGCGACCGCCCCAGCCTGACACGCTGGGCGGTTTGATGCCTAGTAGCTGTGCGACCACAGTCGGGCCGCCCATGTCTTCAATGATGTTCATGCGGCAGCACTTTAAGGCTGCGCCTACGATCCTGCAACCGGCATTAGGCATACCCTACAATGCTTTAGGGCTATCCTATTGACACTCTGCTAGGCACATCCTAAAGTAGATTCACACCGACCGAACTGGAGCGACAGATGAGCAGCCTCAGCACCTACCTGGACAACGGCCGCAAGAGCGATCTGGCACAAGACCCGGACTACGGTCCGCCGCGGTTCGCACACACCTACTGCGCGCAGTGCGCGGCAGATGTCGGCCCTGGCAACGCTGGCCTGTCCAGCTGCCTGCAGCATTTGCGCTCGATCAGGCCGATGCCGCGCAAGATCGGCGCCACGCCGGGGCTGACATACCTCACCTATCACTCAGACCTGCTGGACGTGGATCTCCGCGTCGGGCTGGATGTTGAGGACGACGAAGACATGCACTACCAATTCGGCACGCTGCTTGCCGGCGTGACGCTTGTCGAAGTTTGGCTGGGCGAGTGCGACCTGTCGATCCACTTGGAACAGACTACGGCCAACATCATCGAGGCCGAAGCGCGCGAAGCGCTGGGCAAGCGCCAGTGACGCGCGGCCGCATTGAAACGATAGCCGACGTGCTCTGCGCCGTCGCCCTTGGTTTGCTTTTGGCCTGGATGGCCGCTGAAGGACTTTGAACATGATCGGCATGACCAACCTCAACGACTCCGACCCGTTCAACCGGCCGCTGACAGACGGCGAACTCGCGGCCTACATCCGCGAGCGCAACGCCGCGACTGGCGCCGACGAGGCCGACCACCGCATGCCAATGCCCGCAGAAGCCTGCACCGAACTCGGCAGCGGGACCTGCGAATTCACGGCCGCGGCTCGTTTCTGGACGGCATACCTGGCGCTGCTGCTGGTGGTCGTGGTGGCGCTGGTCAGCTATTTCATGCAGTGACAACAACCCAGGACAAGACGTGAACGAACTGACGACCCAATCCGCCGCGCCAACCGATACCGGCGCGCTGATGTTCAGCCCAGACCGGATGACCGCTCTGATGGCGTTTGCCGACATGATGGCAAAGAGCACCGTCACCGTGCCGGACCACCTCAAGGGTAAGCCTGCAGACTGCATGGCAATCGCGATGCAGGCGATGCAGTGGGGGATGAACCCGTTTGCGGTGGCGCAGAAGACTCACATCGTCAGCGGCCGGCTTGGCTACGAAGCGCAGCTGGTCAACGCTGTGGTCCAGCAGTCCAACGCCATCCGCGGATCGTTCAGCTACGAATTCCAGGGCACCGGCGAAGCATTGGAATGCCGCGTTGGCGCTGTGCTGC
>Ga0213917_1000163_pt1 | contig 13424 bp, 19 predicted proteins | sample McNCre117MG_FD_161051 | JGI IMG/M metagenome (GOLD analysis project Ga0213917, IMG submission 161051) | Freshwater microbial communities from McNutts Creek, Athens, Georgia, United States - 1-17 MG | ecosystem: Environmental > Aquatic > Freshwater > Creek | place: USA: Georgia | collected... | reverse complement strand
CGCGCGGACCCCCGGGATTTTGCACATATGACATAGGACCCGATCCAGGGGGGCGGGGGGTGCTTTGTGTCGATTTTGCCACAAAAACGTGTGTTTTTTGCCACAAAAACGTGTGTTTTTTGACACAAAACGCGATCTCGTGCCATTTTGTCGTGTCGATTTTGACACACGTTGTGATCGTGTCATATTTGACACTAAAAAACGGGCTACAAACAGCACTGTGCTATCTACAACGCACGTTTGCGTGCTCCGTTTTTCGCCCTGTTTTTTTAGTGTGCAGTTCATACCGTAATCAGTGCTCCGTTATTCCATTCGAGAACTACAACCGAACCCGACAACCGCGACCCTCTTGCAGCCTGGATCACCGCTTGCTGTGCTTCGATCGCTTGCGTACGAGCCCATACGCAACGTTCGGGCCAGTCTTTGCCGTTGCCCTTGATCGGCTTGATTGCTCCAATCTCCCGAGCGATCCGCGCTTGCGTTGCCGTTCGCACGTAGACGATCACGACATACGCTTGTCTACCTTCTAGCCAATGGACGGAGCATTTCTGAAACTGCCCCTCTATTACGGGATCAACCCCGATGATGCGAATCATACCACTACCCCCTGTGGTCTATCGAAAAGCGAAACGAGCGTGCTAATCGCTGCGTCAGCCCCTTGCGCTGTGACCACGTACCATCCCCGCGCACTTAGCGAACTATGCCACTCCGCTTGCTCGGGACTGATAGATCCCCCTGCTTCCCTTTTCATTTCGATCGCTACTCCCCGAACGAACGGCAAATGAAACGGCCGATCAAAGATCAATATATCCGGCACTCCCGGGGATACCCCCTCCGCCCACAGTCTCCGGGCTACACTTTTCGAGCGCTTGCCTCCGTTCGGAACGGCGCAGAATAGCAGCCGTTTTTTCCGTAACCACAAAATGACCCGTTTTTGCTCTTCGTGCTCCGATTTCGCTGTCGTTCTCATGCCCGTTTTCCTTTCGGCCGAAAAATCGGCCTGTTTTCCTCTCTCGTCTTTCTCCGATGTAGGCAAGCCTACATAAACCCCTTCAACCCTACACCACCTTTTTGATCAATGATCCCATGCACTTACACGCCATTGTTCTATGGTGGTGTAGGGATGTAGGATTATTAGCCTCATTGGTTTGGATCTCTCACTAAACCCCCCTTCCCCCTACTACTCTCTAACCAATGCGGCCCAAAAGCCTACACCCCTACACCACCATAGAAGAGTGGCGTGTAACCCCGCGACATCATTGATCAAAAAGGTGGTGTAGGGTTGAGCTTTCAGGTGTAGGATCCCTACACCAGCCCTACACCAGCAAAAAACGGCCCCAAAAACGAGGGTTGACCCCCGAATCTGCCCCCGTTTTTTCGGCGTTTCGGCGTTTGACCCGTTTTTCGGGGTGTTTTTTCCCATTTTCAGCCCCCTCCAACCGAGAAAGTAGCGCCCCAAAAAACGCCGTTTTTATCCCTGCCCTTGGCAAACCCGAGTTTTTCGAGCCTATCCGAAAACTTGGGCATACTAACCGGCTCGTTTCCCTGATCGTGGCACCACACTTGAAAGTTGGCATAAAGCCCTTGGGCGCGAATCTGACTCGATTCCGATGGCTGTAAACGCTCGCTCGCAAATCGGGCTACCGTGTCAGTGCTCAATCGCCACTCTTGCAGGGCCAAATCCGAAGATTCTGGGAGTCGATATCTCCCCCTCCCGAGCAAGGCGACAGCACCCTCTATCGTCCAACTGGCAATATGCGTGATTTCCGCGCTTATGATGCGATCAGCGATGTATGGGTCTTGCTCCGAATCCGAGTAAATGCGCTCAAACCGCAACATAACCCAGCGTCGCCAAAAACCATGTGATTGGTCCCGAACATTGGGCACCTTATTTGCAGCGAATACATGCGCCGCTATCGGGCGAAACTTGAACGGATCTTGCCTAATGTGACGAGCATCGATCGCATCCCCCACGATGATACTCTTGACGGTTTCGCTATCGAGAATGTCAGTGCTTGGCATTTCTGATACCACGTTCCATCTAGAAGTGGCCAAAAGTGCCCTACGGTATTCGTTACCGAACAACTGGGGAGCTAGCGCGGTTTGAGCGCTCGGCGGGAAAAGTGCGCTCAATATCTTGATCAGCACGCTTTTACCGTTCGCTCCCTCGCCTAGTAGCAACGCCCCTCGTTGAAACACGGTGGCGATCCCGAGTAGGGCCGCTCCCGTAAACTCTCGGATGAAACTGATCCGAGTCTCGAGATCCGCAGCCCCTCGCCATACGTCCCTGAGGAACGCGATAAACCGCAGCGGAACCGCCCCCGGACTATACCCATAGGGGAGCGCTGTAATAGCACGATTTTTTGGATCGTGTGCCCTTCGCTCAATACCACTAGGGCTTGCTGCTATGTATGAATCCGCAAACGCAACACCCCCACTATCGGTACTAAACCAATCCGGCAACGCTCGGGAGTCATGGATCCGCCTTGTCACGTTTTCGGGGGTGCTTCCGCTGATCTTGATTCGGCGACACTCGGGTTTACCGTCACCCCTGATCTTGCCGGTAGCGCACCACTCTCCGTCAAACGACGAAACGAGATCCCGTAATACGTGTGCTCCGATTGGTTCCCAGATCCCCGTTTTCGCTACGTATCCCCACAATGACCCCCGATCAAACACGCAACGCGGTCCCCCTGCGGTTTCGATTTGGTTGCATACCTCCCGGGCCAGTTCGGGATCGCTACCCAGACTAAACCGAACGTCAGCATCTAACAGCGGTTCCGGTGGTAGGGCTTTTCGAGGATTTGCGTCAGATCCTAGTAACTCGGCTTTGGTTGCGTAACTTCCGATGGATTCCGCGATCCGTGTCACTTCCGAGATATCGAGAGGGGGATCACAGCGTTGCTCGTTTGTGCTGATCAACGTCGAAAGTATCTCAGCCTCCCCTAGCCCCATGTTTCGGAGTCTACCGGCAAGGCTTGTAAGTACGCTGTTACGGTTTTCCGAGATCCGCGCAGCGACCCCCCCTATCGAGTCAATGCCGGCGTAGGGATCGAGCCCCGTCCCTACCCCGGAACCTGCCCTATGCGGCTGACGGGCCAGCATTGCCCCATAGATGCTACTCTCGAGCGGGAACGCGAGCCCCTGAGCGCCCTGGGGCCGCTCCTGGCGCTTGCCGTCCCTGAGCACGCGGGGAAGGCGGAAGCAACGTGTTGGGTCAGAGCATCGTTCGTCGGCCTGGATCCCGTGCTCCCCCAGGAACGTCAACGCCCTACTATATAGATCCTGGTATTGGTCCGCGGACAACGGGGAGGGAAGCGCAGCGGCTAGCCGATACCCCCCTCTCGTTTCGTACCACGCAAGCGAGCGTAGAAGATCCGGGGGTAGCTGCTTGTACCGCTCGATAAACGCCGATCGCCATTCGGGGCTAGCTGACACCTTGATCGAAGATCCCGCCGCTTCCGCTGCTTTGTTCGCTGCATGGGCTTGCAGATCGTCAACATCCCAGATCACCGCATGGAACCGAACGGGCCAACGCACGGCCTCTAACCGATCGAACGCTGATTTTTTCAAGCGGGGGCAACTCGGATGGATCTGGCCCGTTGTCGCGTGCTGCATTGCATAGGGCACGAAATGCGCGTCGGTTGAATGCAGTGCCCCCAGAGCGGACACTAGATCAACCGTGGGGTGCCATCCTACCGGGTTGCCATTCTTGTCCGTCCCCTGCGGGTTCCCATCCCAGCCCATAACTAGAGGGTTCGGCCAGATCGTAACGGGAATCAAGATCGTCCCCCTTTCGGGGATCGGGCTACTGCCCCGAACGATCGTGCGGTCAACAACCCGCCGCTGAGCAGATCCAGCGCACCCAGCCGATCCGCTGTAGGGGCAGTTTCGCCTCGTTGCCACCTGCTTACCGCAGCACGTGAGGTTTTGAAGCCTTGATCGGTCAACCAACGTGCGACCTGAGCACACGATTGACGGGAACGGAGCAGATAATCGGCAAAACTCATGGAGGGCAGAACTACGCCCCTCGACCCCCTCGTGTAAACCTGGGGTTGCCAACGCCGGAAGGTTGTGTCCGCTAAGTAACTGATTTCGTTGAGTGTTTGACGGCTGATCCGAAAAAAACGACAAAGGGGACGAAAAAAATCGTCTTTGACCCCCTTCTGTTGTTGTGTTCTTTTTCCACTTGGACGATAACCCACGTGGTGCTGGTGTTGAACGAAACGAAAACTAACGGAGCAACGAACATGGTCAACGCAACCACGCTAAGTTTCTGGGGCAATCGGGCTAACGTGACGGTGATCGGTCGTGAGGGTAAGGGTTTTCGCGTTCAACTCCACGTCTGCCCTGGATCCGATGAAATGATCGAAACGCTGCACCATGAGGCGCTTTTCGCTGCGCGCTGGGATGCGGAAGCGCTGGCCGAAAAGGTACGTAAGGCTGGGGCGGTCAACGTGGCCCATTGGGTGTGGGGGGCCACGGCTGCTAGCCCCTACGCTTTCATGCATGCGCAACCCACGGCAAAGCTCGAACGCGTAGCCCGTGCTGCTTCCGCTGCGGTTCCGCGCTACGCGTTCGATTGACGACAAGGGGGCAGGATGCCCTCAACAACCCAACCCCAACGAACGGAACGGAGCAACCGGTCATGACCAGTCACCCCAACGTTACTACGATCAAAGCGGAAGCGCATAACGCGCCTGCCGATTTGATTGAACGGATCCCCGTTCCCGAGCAAGACACGATCGAAGCGGATCGTATCGTAGAATCCGCGCCCGTGATCGTGTGGAACGAATCCGCGGATTCGGGGGCGGTTGGGCGCAGGTGCTTAGGTAGGATCATCGGGGCACGTAGACGAGATCCGCATTGTCCCCCTTCCAGGCCTGCCGATACCGATATCGTTTTTATCGTGGCTATGTGCGCCAAGTTCGGGATCTGTGTGAAGTATAGCGTAACGCGGGACCGTTACGAGGCTTGTGAGAGGTAGCAGCAAAGGGGAGGGACGAAAAAGATCAACTATGGAAGATCCGCGCTGATCTCACTGCGTTGATCATTCTCATGTAAAAAACGGGCTAGTTCGGAAGGGTGTCAACTAATGCGAACCGCGATCCAAGTGCTAGAAGGGCTGCTAGCGAAAGAAAGACTGTTAGCTTGCAGCACGATCAACAACCCCGAAGCATCGGCACGATCACAAGCGCTCGAAACCGCGATCAACGCGTTGAAAGGGGAGGGGCACCCTTCAGCTCACGATCAACTCGGCTGGATCCATGAGTACGTGCCAAGCTATTCCGCCGAGCGGATCGAACTGGAGATCATGCGCGAGGTCGCGATCTCCCACGAAACACACGTCAACGACTCGCTTGTAGCTGCGAGAAAAGCCAACGCTTGCCGAATCCGTTTTCTCCGGTTGAATCAGGCTAGTTCGCTCAACAACAGTTCCCGAGTTGAAGCGCAAGCCAACTGGGCAAAGCTGAAAGCTAAACGGGATCCCTCGTGAGGAAATGTCTGGCGTGTACCGTGCTGGCAGTAGCCCTACCCCTTGTGCTCGCGTTGACCGCGATCGCTTGGGTGTGCCTACTCCCTGCCCTTCTAGGGGAGTTGGCCCAATCCGCTGCGGATTGGACGGTTGACCTAGCGTCCCGAATCGCGGAACGGATTGACCCCTAAACAGAATACCTCCCTCAACTTCACAGCCCCGAAAGGGCAAAGGATGGAACCAATGGAAAGCAACGTAACCGCTGACACCCTCGTGCTGAGTCTCACCCCCGAAACCCCCGCGTCAGCTTCCGCACGTCGCATGGCTGGGGAGATCCGCGCGTTTCAGGATGATAAGGGGGTACATATGTCGTTCTGGATCGGGAACGTCCCCCACAGCATGGCCCCTTCGGATCCCAAACCGATGATCGTGCGAGACATGGATCATGCTCGACGCTGGCACGAGCGTTACGGGTGCGGTCACTTGTTCGTGACCACGAACTAGGAAAAAAGTCGTTCCCGTGCGTTTTCCCCGTTGACAGACAATGAACGCGCGTGGAACGGTCCCGACTGCAAAAGGGGCAAGGTAGCCCCGAACGAACACAACGCCCCCTGAGGGGGCACGAAAGCAGGCTTCTATGAATGACACACTCGATACCCGTTCCACTCTCAAGGCCGCGATGGTCGCGTTCCTCGTCACGCTCGACAAGTTTGAGTCCGCCGCATTCCTCGCAGAATGCAGCACTGGCGCCGACGACATTCGGGCCCAGAGCAAGATCAGCAAGCAACTGGATCGGAACGCCGCAAAGCTGGCGAAGGTCAACGCCAAACTCGAGATCAAGCGTCAGAAGGCGGCTGTTGCGGCTGAGAACCGGGCCAAACTGCTTGCGGATCGCAAGGCTGAGCGTGCAGCGTTGAAGGCGATCGAAACCCCCGGGCCTGCCCCGGTTCCGGTTCCTGCCCCGGTTCCGGTTCCGGTTCCGGTTCCGGTTCCGAACAAGCCCACGGTTCGGAAGTAACCGGCATGTCTACTTTCGCGTTGTGGGTAGGGGTTGCGATCACGATCTGGGCACTCTCCCAGGTAAAAGTAGCGCAAACAACCCGCCGCAATGCGCTAGCGGGATCTGTGCGTCCGTCTACACGATTGGCTCCCAGGGTAGCGGATCCCAAAGCAGGGCACACCATACCCGGAATGGTAAGGTACGGAATGATCCCGAAACCTTCTACGGCGGAAGCTGAAGGGCACCGATTTGGTAGGATCGGTCCGCTGCAGGGCACCCCCCGTAGCGGGGGCTAGCGTTCGTCATACCTAGCATAATATTAGGTAGAGATAGGCGGAGAGCAGAAACCGCTATAACAAACGCACTTATCCCCCGAAAAATGGTAATCCCTGCGGTTTGTACGTAACGCAGGGCAAGGTTCGATCCCTTGTCGGGGGACTAGCGATCCAGTGTGAGTTATGGTGTTTGTGTGGTTGCTCCACACTTCCGATACGAGCGGAGGGGTCTACCGTAACGCCACACCTGATCGCAACTTTTCAGCGTATACCGTGCCCAGTGACATAACCAACCGGAGATCAGCCTATGCAGCTTCAAGCCAACCGATCCCGCAGTTTCTCCCCCCAGTTTGGGATCCCCGGTGTTCCGGGTAAGGGCAGGTGTAACAGCCGAAACAAGGGTACGCGTGCAAAGCTCAAACCTCCCCGGAAGTCTGTACGTATGACCAACGATGGCGGGGGAGAGTCAGCTAACGGGGAAATCGAGTATAGCCCCGATCCGACTTCCGAAACCGTCGCCACACTGATCCCCGATCTGGCCGATGAAATGACGGCAACGGGAAAGGCGTATTTGCCTACACTCGTACACGATAAGCCGATCCAATGGGGTAAGTTGGAGTGGCACACGATCCCGGAACTGAAAGACATTGCAGCGAACTGCATTCCACCGATCAAGGTTCCGCGCGTCGGGAAACCGGCAATCATTGCAGCGATCCGGGCTGCGCTCGGGAGCATGGATCTGTGAAACACTACCCACACCGATACAGCCTGAGTGTTGAGATCCAAGCGCTCGCAATGCAGCGGATTACCGACACACGAGATCCCGGGGACGAAACGGCGGGAACGTTGGAAGATATGGCAGAACGTATAGCCGGGCTAGAAGACTCGGCTAAAGCGCTCGCCACGATTGGATCCCTGCTTGGGATTCCCCGGTGTGAAAAGGGCACGATCGTAGCCCCCGAACGTGCGGAGGGAGGTCTAATAGTGTCGCCCGAGTGGATCGCCAAAATCGTGGGCAAGGTCCGCGCAATGACGCAACCCACAATCAAAACCGAAGCAAAGAGGGTCAAGTCGTGATCTATTACTCACTCGATATCGAAACCACCGGACTGGATCCGGAAACATGCCAGATCTTGTCAATCGCAATGGTCCGGGAGGATACGGAACAAGCACATAAGTATGCCGTGGACGATCTACCCTGGATCCATGTTGGGATCAGTCGCGATCAGATCCAGGGTGACCCGTTCGCGATCCATATGAACGCCGAACTGATCAAAGCCTTGATCCCACCTAACCGACACATGCCCCACCCATGGGATGTTGGAGGGATGCACGTATATCAAGATAGGATTGCAGCACATCCCAGAGCGGTCAACGAACTGTGCGCATGGATCTGTGACGATGGAAGAATCAATGTTGCCGGCAAGAATGTTGCCGGTTTCGATATTCCCTTTCTCAATAAGGGGGGGTATAATTGGCTTACCGATCGGTTTCGCCACCGTGTCATTGACGCAGGATCGGTATTTGTGGATTGGAACGCCAAAACGCTCCCCGATCTGCAAACCTGCAAGAAAATGGCAAACATCCCCGGGGACGTTGCCCACAACGCCCTGGAAGATGCTCGGGACGTAATCCGCGTGCTTCGGGCCAAGTACGCCCCGAACGCTGACAAGATCCGCGAAACGATCCGCACATACGGAACGGAGCCGATGAACTACACACCCTGCGGTCAGTTCGTGAACCGATACAGCGAACCATGTAAGTGCAGCATTTGTACCGCTGCAAAGGGCTAACGGTATGCCAATCATTTCGGAGCAACTGGAGATCCGATGGTTGAACGTGCAAATCGCAGCTACGCACCTAGTTGACAAGCTCGAAAAATAGCAGGGGCAACTCTCCGTAAGCGTTCAATATGCGATCAATCTTCTACAGCGTAGGCTTGACGAACTAGCGAAGGAATCAGCGAAGGGGTCAACCAAGTGACGCACCCAGCCGATCGAATGTTTGCGCCGAACAAGCGCAAAGCCTGGAAACATGCGAGCGCATCACAGTTGCAAACATTCGATCGGTGCCCCCGACGCTGGTACCTAAGCAAAATGCTGGGAGTGTGGGAACTAGAAGGGGCATGGCTGAAAGTGGGCAAGGATGCGCACAGTCGGATCGAAAACTACCTGCTAAACGACACCACCCCCGATCCTATGGTTGCCCCCGGGATCGTGTTCCTTCCGCGCCCTAAGCTTCCGCGCTTGCTAGTTGAGCGAAGGGTAGCGATCCGAGATCCTAAGTGGGAAGTGCCGATCGTTGCGGTAATTGACCTATTCCGCCCCAATGACACACCCCCGGGAGTTACGGATCACAAGTCGGTTGGAAACGTCAAAGCCCCTCCGAAGAAAGGGCAACCCGCGCACTATACGGATCAGTTCCCAAAGGGTGCCGAAACTACCGCGATCGAACGGTTTGACGATATCCAAGCGACGATCTACACCGTTCACTTGCATGCGGTAAAAAAGGGGCTGCCCTGGGTTTTCGAGTATACCGATTCCCATGGCACACATTACCGGGGGCATGATCTCCCGACTGTCAGCGATGCCCCGGAAACCGGGTATAGTTACAGGTGGTTACAGTTCTTGAGTAAACCCCCGTATCGGGCTAGACTGATAGAGGTTACCCTAACCCCGCTCGCGCTAACGCTCGGGTTGGCACGGGTACACGAACTAATGCGAGCAATGTCGATTGCAGCCAAAGCCGAGCACGAAACGCAAGTTGCTGCAAACCCGAGCGCTTGCGACGATTACGGGGGTTGCTCGTTTAGATCACGCTGTGCGATCTATGGTGCAATCCCCTTTGGTAGACCACGAAAGGATAAATGACCTATGAGTTACCCACAACCGCCTATGCCCACAATGCAGGGGGAGATCCTGCAAGCGCTCGCCACTTCGCAACCCGTGATCCCCCCACAGATCCAGGCAATCATGGATCAGATCCGTGCGAGCGCTTCGGGTTTCAAAAATGCAGGGCACTCGCTCGAATCCGCCACCCCCCAGCTTACCCAATGGGGGCAGTCGCAAGGGCTGACTTATGAGGCTGCGCGGGATGCGGTTTTTATGGGCTACGGGATTCCGGTCAACCCTCCCCAGCCTGCCCCCGTGCCAATGCCCCCGCAAGCGCCCCAGGCTGCTCCGATGGCGCCGAACCCGTACCAAGTGCAGGTTAGCCCAGCGACGGCGCCCGTGATGGATCCGAACCCCCCTGACGGGGTGGATCTCGACGGTGACGACATTCAGGAGCCGATCAAGGGGCTTGCGAAGAATCCGAAGATCCCCGCTTGGAGCGGGATCACGTTCGGGGGGCAACAACTCGGCTCAATCAAAGCGGCCGAAATGACGGTACTCCACACTCAGTTGTACGTGATCACTTGCAGCCAACCGATCTGGAAAACCGCTTACGATGCGCTGAGCACGCGTAACGGGTCCAGCAAGCGGACCGATATGAAACGCGACTGCGCACTTATGCTAGGGATCGTTGAAGGCAAGATCGGGCCCGGGGATGCTACCCCCGTCACTGCCCCCACCAAACCGAATACCCCACAGCAACCTCAGGGTGCGCCCCCCGCAACCCAAACCTTGCAAGGGGCGTTCAACTCGGGATCCGAACCCGTGATCGTGATCCTGATCACGGATTCAAGCAAAGCCGTACAGTTCACTTTCAACGCGCAACTGGCTGCAAAGCTGCACTCGCAGGGGTGCGCGCTGATCAAGGTCTAAGCGAGTATGCGAACCGTCAACGTCCACCTAGATTTGAGTCACGCTAATATCGTCAGCACGTTGCGACGAACTAATCTCACAATGACGGCGGAAGCCATCATTGTGGAGATCGGCAAGCGTTGTGGCGTTGCCCTAGTGGACGTTGACGGACGCATCCTACGTTGGAAACTTCGGGATCTTGTCGTTGACCGTTTGATTTACGTAGTGAACGCCCCGACCAAAAAGACACCGGCAACCTATCGAGCAACGGGAACCTAACCAATGACTGACACAACCAAACCTATGATCGATATCAGCCAAACCCTCGACTCGGTTGGGTTGCTGATCCGTCACTTGAAAGTTGCTCGTGCCGCATACACGAAGATCGGCAACTTGGACGAACACCCCGTTATTTCTAGGATGCTTACTGACGTGGATTTGCAGATCGTGGCGTACCAGCAAGTCTATGATTCACTGTGCAAAGCAGCACTCGCAACAGCAACGGAAGGAAAGCCTATCTAATGTCGGAAATGGCCCGCATATGTGCGATTCCGCGAGTTGAACCACAACCCGTGGATCTAAACCCTTATCTTCTACGGGGAACGCATGATTACCGTTTGCGTCCCGTTCAAAGTTTGGGGCTTGCAGTGATCGCACATATGCGAGGCTTGCTCGGGTTTATGCGGGTTGGGTCCGGCAAAACGCTGCTATGCGCACTAGCCGGAACCATGCTGCGCGCAAAGTACACGATCGTGCTAACAGCGGCCCCCCTAGTTGGGGATATGGACGCAGCTTATCGGGATGTTGCCTGTAAGTATTTCCACACGTTCGGCACCACTAAGGCAATGTCTTACGATGCGCTGAGCGGGGAGAATAACAGCGAAGTGCTTGATCGGTACTTGCAACGATTCGGGAGCGAGTTAGCGATCGTGGCTGACGAATGCCACTCGTTACGGGATCTGACCCGTGCTCGCACGATCCGGCTAGGACGGCTGTTGATTGCCAACCCTTCGATCCCGTTTGTTGTGGTTTCGGGGACGATCACCCGATCATCGTTGTATGAGTATGCACACCTTGCGGATTGGGCGCTTCGGGCTAGTTCCCCGGTCCCGCGTCCTAGTTCCCCGGACTGCTTGCGCAAACTCGCGGACTGCATGGATCTGAAATCGGAACCCGATCCCGAGTCATTCCGTTACGGGGAAGCGCTCGCAATGTGGGCTGGGATCCAATGGCCAACCCATGAGGCTACAGCGGAAGATCGCAAACGTGCGACACGATCCGCCCATTTCATTCGGTTGAAATCTGCCCCGGGAGTGGTAGTAACTGAGTCAACCGACGACTACAACGGCAAGATCACTATTACCAAGGTCAAACTACCAATCCCCGAAACGGTACAGCATGAGTTAGCCGAGCTGAGTACACATGGGTTACTTCCAAACGGGGACGTTGCGGAAGATCCGCTAAGCCAATGGCGAGCGGAAATGCAGATCGCAACGGGTTTCTTCTACTTTTGGCAATGGCCAAACGGGATCAAGGATCAAGCCTGGATCGATGCTAGGCGGGAATGGCACAAGTTTGTTCGTGCGGAACTGACGAATAGCGCTAGCGCTAACTATGACTCCCCCTCGCTCGTGAAACGCGCCGTTGAATCCGCTATGCAGTCGGGAGTTTGGCACCCTGGGATCCCGCTCTACCGTGCTTGGCTTCCGCATTCGGCGAAACGATGGAACGGACAAGATACACCCCCGACTGTCGGGGTTGTGTTGTCGGATTACCTAGTCCGGGAGGCTGTAGCCCTAACCAAAGGACAACCCCCCACCCTGATCTGGTATGCTTCCAACGAATGTGCCGAAATGCTAAAACGACTCGGTATTGACTGCTTCGGATCTGGATCCCACCTGCCCCGAAAAGCACGAACGATTGGGATATCGTGGCGTGTTTTCAAGCAGGGTAAAAACCTACAAGATCGCTGGTATCGAATGGTGGTTTTGGAGCCACCGGCAAGCGGGGAGCATTGGGAGCAGCTTATCGGTCGAGTCTATCGATCGGGCCAACCATCGGATCACATTGACGTGCTGATCCCACAGCACGCAACACCCTATATCAACGCGTTACGTAGCGCGTTGAATGAAACGCGGGAATACATGCAAACACTAACTACGGTGCCATTGCTGCTAACCCGCGCAACTTTTGCGGAAGGATGAAATAAGCCCATGAATCCCAATCAACCCCCTGGATATCCTCCCCCGGGCTACGGTACCCAAACACCTGGATACCCTACACAACAGGGGTATCCGCTGCAAGGTTACGCACCCCCCGGCTATGGTGCCCAAACTCCCGGATTCCCCCCACAACAGGGGTATCCGCAGCACGCACCCCCGGGATATCCTCCCCAGGGCGTAGATCCGTATGCAAAGATCGGGGATGTTACGGTGTATCAGTCCGGGGAGTATGTCACCCCAGGGCAACACGTTTTCAAGGTGCGGAACATCTCGAGCCGTCCTAGCGACAAGAAACACGGGGTAACCGTTTTCGTTGCTGAGCTTGAATGCGTCAAGTCAATCGGGGGGCGTTCGATCTCCACCGATCCCCAAAATCAGCAACTCAGCGCACCGATCGGGATCGGGGCTATGTGTGCTCATGTTTGTACTTCCGACTCTCAAATGTTCTTGCAGAACGTGAAGGCGTTTATGGGGGCTTTGCTCCCCGGGGGTGTGGATTCGGTAATGAACCATACCGTGATCGATGCTACCGGACCTAATCAGCCATTTGCGGGGCGTTTCGTCTACGCTGACGCTTCGATCGATCGTGCGAAAAGCACGGGTAAAGACTTCACGCGGATCAGTTGGTTTCCTGCGGAAAACGCCCCCCCAATCCCTGATCCCGTTCCCGTTCCGCAGCCTCCCCCGCAGGGCTATGGTGCCCCTCCC
>Ga0213917_1000162_pt1 | contig 13634 bp, 22 predicted proteins | sample McNCre117MG_FD_161051 | JGI IMG/M metagenome (GOLD analysis project Ga0213917, IMG submission 161051) | Freshwater microbial communities from McNutts Creek, Athens, Georgia, United States - 1-17 MG | ecosystem: Environmental > Aquatic > Freshwater > Creek | place: USA: Georgia | collected... | reverse complement strand
CGCGCTTGACGGCGGCGTTGATGATCGCGTCGCTCTTGGCTTGGCCGTCGGCCACGAGCGCGGCTGCCTGCGCCTGCGCGGCTTGCACGGCGGCCTGCGCGCTGGCCAGCTCGCCCTGAGCCTTGGTCACCTCGTCGGCGATGCCGGCCAGGTAGGCGTCGGTCTCGGCGCGCGAGGCGGCGAGGCGCTGCTTGCTCTCGTTGATCGCCTGCTCGATGCTGCTGATCTCGGTCAGCGCGTCGGCGATGACGCGCACGCCGTCGAGCATGGCCACGAGTCGGTGGGCGGCGTCGACCGCCGCGTTCAGGTCAGAAGCCACTTCCGGTCCTCCGGGTCATCAGGATGGCGGTGAGCGAGGTGGTGCCATCGCCGCCGGTCACGCGCGGGCGCACCAGCGCGACGTTCTCAAGGATCGCCCGGCCACCGGCTGCGGTGAACGAGATCGCCGTGCTCGACGGATCGCGCAGCGGGAACCAGTTCGTGCCGCCGTCGAGCGAGCCCTCGAAGATGATGGTGCCGCCGACGCCGAAGGTGCCGAACACCTGCACGGTGCGGTCGCCCGAGCCCACGTGCGGGCCGCCGGCGCCGTCGTCGCCGTTGAGCAGGCCGGTCCACGTGTAGAGCTTCTGGTCGAGCAGGGCGTCCTGCAAGACGGGGGTGCGGGTTGCCATGTGGGGCTCCTATCAGACGGCCGGGCCGGAGCCGTAGCCTTGGAACTGGTTCATCACGTCGCGCATGTTGCCGGGGTCGATGCCGCTGATCGCCTTGGCCGTCTGCGCCATCGCCGGGGCCTGCGCCATCGCGGCCTGAGCCTGCGCGGCCTTGGCCTTGGCCTCGCCCGCCGCCATCGCGTCCTCGGTGGGCACGATCGCCTTGGGGTTCACGCCGTACATGTCGGCGTAGTCGTCGATCACCTGGAACGGGTTGATCTTGTCGATGACCTGCGGGAACAGCCCGGCCAGCGACCCGACCGACCCGAGCAGGCGGTCCATGCCCTGCGCGCTCACGGTGCGCTGGGCCTGCGCGAGGGTCGACACGAACTCGATGTTCAGGTCCATGCCCTCCAGCTCGGGCGGCGCCGGCGGCAGGATGCCGGCCTCGGCGGCGTAGTCGAACGTGATGTCGATCAGCGGGCTCAGCAGCTCGTTGTGCAGGCGCTCCAGCACCGGGCCGAGCATGAGGAGCTTCTCCTCGTGGCGCTCGGCGATCTCGGTGGCCGTGACGCCGCTGCGCGTGTCGTTGGCCATCATCAGGAACATGTCAGCGTAGTACGCCGAGTTGATGCGCTGGCGCACGTCCATGATGTCTTCGCGCAGCGCGTTCAGGTCAAGGTTCACCTCGAACGCCGAGCGGATGCCCTGCCCCTGCGTGGCCGCGTCGACGTACATCACGCCGCCCGGCAGGCGGTGACGCGCGGCGTCCTTGTACTGCGTGGGCACCTGCAGCGGCGGGTTGACCTGGTAGTCGATCGCCTGCGTCTTGCGCAGCTGCTGGTGCTGCAACTGCTTCACGTCACCGAGCGCCTCCATGCCGGGGCTCGTGCCGTAGATGTCGTTGCCCGTGACTTCCCAGCGCGGGGCCAGCACGGGAAAGCGCTTGAAGCCCGACTCGCGCAGGAAGTCCTTGTCCGGGTCGCGCGAGGCCTCGAAATAGATCGAAGCGAACGCCATGTTCTTGGCGTCGGCCTTGCGCATGTCGCGGTCATTGCGCGGCTCGACGAGGTGGCACACCGGGATCCACGTGTCGACCTGGTGCCGGTCGTACATGTTCTGCACCGACGTGCTGCAGTTCTCGCGGCCGAACTGCTCGACGAGCTGCCCGACCGTCATCTTGAACTCGCGCACGAAGCTGTTGATCTGCCCCTTGGCGTCGTGGCCGAGCGCGTACTCGCCGATCGTCATGGGGTAGTGGTGCACCACCGAGTCGAAGTCGGGCAGGATGACGTCAGCCCACGTGCCGAACAGGCCGAGTTCGAGGTAGCCCTGTTGCAGCGCGCGGTAGGTGTTGGACCGGTTGAAGATCTCGCGGATGAGCACACCGGTCTGGTGCAGCCACGCCTTGACCGGCCCGGACTGCGACAGATCCTGATCGGCCAGCGACAGCCGGAACCACGGGCGCGCGGGGCTCGTCATGCCCGACAGCATGCCGGCGGCGAGCGTGCGGCTCGCGCCCAGCGCGGTGCGGTCATAGATCAGGTTGTGGCGCTTGCGCCCACGGTTCTGGTCGGTGACGAGGAACCGGCCGAGCATCGGCTGCTGGTACTCGCTGATCTCCCGCCAATGCGTGAGCCAAGTTGTCCGCTCAGCGATGAGCGCAGCGCGCCGGTTGTCGACGCGCTGGCGCTTGGTGAGGCCGGTCTTGTCCGTCACGCGACCACCACCGTGACGTGCGTCAGCAGCCACCACACGAGCAATCCGGCGCCGGCGCCGCAGACGAGGGCAAGCATGCCGCACACGGCAAAGACGACCAGCGCCGCCAAAGCTCCACCAAAGTCAGGCAACGGCCCCATGCTCAGCTCCCGAGCAGCGTGGGGGCCGCAGTGTTGAGCGCGTTGCCCGCGATGCCGTTGTCAGTGGTCAGCAGCGTGCCGCCGGACATGTTCGCCTGCTTGCGCTTGTTGCGCAGCACGTTCGGCGTGTCGGCGGTCTTGGTCTCCTGCGGCGGCGGGGGCGGCGGAGGAATGTCTGGCGAGGACATGCACACGGGCAGGCTCCATTGTCGGTCGGTGCCGACTGTAGCGCCCGCCTGCGCCGTTATGCGCCCGCTACCCGGCGGGCGAACTCCGCCATCAGCTCCTGCGCGATGGCCTGCACCCCATACGCCTCCTGCTCGCGCCCCGGGTCGGCCTCCCCGATGTCGTCGCAGTAGCTTTGCCAGATGTGCACGGCCTCGTGCACCAGCAGCCCCGCCACCTCGATCGGGTTGCGGCCTTGCCAGTCGTCGAGGCAGACGATGCAGGCCATGCCGCCCCAGCTGGCGATGAGGGTGTGCACGACCGCGCTCTTGCCAGGGTGCACCCAGTCAAGCGGGGTGGTGAACCTGAGCGCACGCAGCGCGGCAGGCAGTTCCTCCCGATGCAGGCACAGCGCCAAGTGCGGCCCCGGGGCAGCGATGCGGCGGTCGAGCCAACGAGTTTTCATGTCAACCGATCGGGCTGTAGTCGAGCACGCTGGTGTCGAGCGGGTTGTAGTGCAGCACCTCAGCCTGCACGCTGCGCGCGCCCGGCATCAGCTCGGCCGCCTTGCGCACCGGCATGGCGAAGGTCAGCGCCAGCGCGTCGGCGATGTCGGGCGACGGCAGGCCCCGGGCCTTGATGTCGTCCTTGGACTCAAGCGCGATGCGGTCCTGCAGGTCGAACCGGTAGCACGGCGCGGCGAGGTCTTGCTTCAGGTCGACGATGTTTGGCAGCGTGCCGCCGGCCATGATCCACTCGCGCATGTCCCACCACATCTCGGTGCGCTTGTTGACGAAGCGCAGCTTGGTGGGCTTGCCCCCGAAGTTCACCTCGACCACCTCGTGTCCGAGCTGGCGCAGCCGGTCGATGACGCCCGAGCCGTTGCCGGCGTCGATGAACACCGCGTCGGGCTTCCAGTTGATGATCTCGTCGGCCACGCACGAGGCCAGCGTCATGTTGTCCATGCCGCGATAGATCCGGGGCTTCCACGTTGCCAGGCCCTGCCGGCGCATGATCACCGACCGGTCGTCGCCGAAGCGCGCGGGGTCCACGCCGAGGATGCGCGGTGCCCACTCGAATTGGTCAGGGCGCAGAACTTTGCGCGTTGCTTCCTCGATGTCGGTCAGGCTCAGCAGCTGCGCATCGCCGGCCGCGCTGAAGTCGCAAAGAAACTCACGCGCGAAGGACTGCTCAGGCATCGACGCGCGCAAGCGTGCAACTTCTTGCGTGTCCAGCGCCTCGGTGTCGTACACGGTGTAGAGCGCCGAGTGCCAGCCTGCAAGTTCTCGCGCACGGTAGAACAGGTCGCTGAACAGGTTGACGCCGTTGGGCGTGCCGATGAACAGTGCCCAGCCCATGCGGTCGGCGAGCGCCGGCTGCACGATGTCCTGCCACACGGTCGGCGCCATCTGCGCCACCTCGTCCATGACCACGCCGTCGAGTCGCACACCGCGCATCGCGTCCGGCAGGTCGGCACCGTAGATGCGGATGACCGCACCGTTGGTCGAGAACCGCACCCACAGCTCGGACTCGTTGACCGTGGCCAGGCCGTGCATGACCAGCGGCGCGACGATCTGCTTGAGCCGCGTCCACGCGATCGCCTTGGCCTGCTTGAGCAGCGGCGCGACGTAGAAGTACAGCGACAGCTCCAGCGTGTTGCGCAGTGCCGCATCGATCAACTCGCGCAGCGCCAACTCAGTCTTGCCGGCGCGCCGGTGAAGAGCCAAAACCGTGAATCGCTTTCGCGCCAAGTGGCATTCTTTCTGCCAGTCGCGCGGGAGATAGTTGAGATTCAGAACGGTGGACGTCACAGCCATTCGATCACCTTGTTGCCCTTCGACTGGTTGATCGCCGCAAGGCAGACACGCAAGTTGGCAGGGATGTGAAGCCCGCTGACCGTCTTGCCGTTCAGGGGGACGATGTGGTCGACATGCACATCAAACCCCGCCGCGCGGAACTCCTCCGCGAAATCGTAGATCTCGCGGATGGCATTGCGATCCGCCCAAGGGGGCGTGGCGTTGACCTGTTTGGCTTGCCGGTAGCGGGTTTGTTCAAGCACCCGCGCAGGGTTGCGTTGCTTCCACTGCCGGTTCTTTTCCGCCTTGTCGTAGTCGGTAGACGCTTGCCATTTCTCGTTTGCCAGACGACGGCGCTCTTGCCACTCGGCGGTGCCTGCGCGTTCGGCGACGTAGACCTTGAGGTACTCGCGCTTTCGTGCGCGCTGCTCGTCGGTGTAGACCCGATCCGGCTGTGCGTACTTGGTGCGGTGGCACACCTTGCATCTCGCCGCGTAACCGCTCTTGTTGCGGCTGCTTCTCAAGAACTCAAACAGCGGCTTGCGCTGCCCGCAGAGGGTGCAGGTCTTGGCTACTTCGGTTTGCTGCATGGCGCCCAGCCCATCGCCCCAAGAAGGATGCGGCCGGCTGAGGGGCGTCAGCTTTTCGGGAGCTACCCTATCCGCCCCCGCATTGTAGCGGGTGCCACATCACTTCACCGGTGCGCTCGCAGCGAGCAGCTCGGTCTTGCGCGACGAGCCCGCCGTGGTGCCGAAGTAGAAACTGACCACGCCGGTCCACGCTGTGCCCAACGAGCCCAGGAGCAGCAGCAGCGCATCGCCGCCGGCGTCGGGCTTGCCGTAGCGGATCAGGTAGCCCAGCACCCCGAAGAAGCCCAGCGTGATCACGCAGGCCAGCACGGCGGGCATCTTGCTCCCCGTGGTCTGCTGCATCTTGCGCGCGCTGTCCCGGTCGGCGGCGGCGGTCTGCAGGTCGGTCGCGGCGGCCTGCACGAGCAGGGTCTGCAGCTTGACCGCCTTGTCGGCCTCGATCTCGCGCAGCTTGACCAGCGCGTCGGGGTTGTTCGTGAGCGCCGCGCTCACGCTGTCGGGGTCGTTGGACGTGCCCAGCGCCGAGGCGATGATGGCGCCGACCGCCGCGCCGGCGGGGCCGCCGACCAGCGTGCCCAGCATCGGGGCGGCCTTGCCGATCGTGCCGGCGATGTCGGACCAGTTCATCGTCAGCCCCCGAACTGCCATTCACCCGTGCGCATCTGCTGCGCCAGGCGGCCGGCTCGGTTGGGCGTCTGCGTGGCCCACTTGGACTTCAGCATCGCGTCAGCGGCCTCGTCATACCGGCCGGCGCGCACGAGCCCGAGCGTGGTGGTGAAGGCCAGCAGGCCCGCCGTGCCCAGCTGGAAGGCCATGTTGAGCAGCACGCCCTGCCGCGCCTCGTCCAGCTCGGTGAACCACGGCAGCGCCTCGGTGAGCGCGTCCACGCGGTCGGCGACGTCGTTGGCCAGCAGCATGTCGATCTCGCTGTCGCGCAGGCCACAGCCCGGCTTCGTGGGGTCGATGAGCCGGCCGACGCCGATGGTCAGCAGGCCGAGGCTGTCGCGGTACGCCTGACGGCGCACGCCCTCGTCGATGCGCAGCTGGCGCACGAGTTCGTCGATCATCGGAGGTCTCCCGGCTCGGTGGTGGAGCGCATGCGGGCCAGCAGCTTGCGGATGGCCTCGCGGTCGCGCGTGGCCCCGGTGAGGGCCTGGTAGATCTTCACGCAGGTGAACACGAGCGTGGCCAGCCCCACGAGCAGCGTGACAACGGCGTTGATGTCGGCGATGGTGATGCTGGCGCCCGCGAACGACGCAAGCAACGCGGGCCAGCCGAAGGGCACGTGCTCGTGGCTCATGCGATGTCCTCCGGGTTGATTTCCGCGTGAGGCACACCCGTCACCACGAGGATCTGCTGCGGAATCGGGGCGCCATCCGCGCCCGTCATCTCCGTGCGCTCGGTCCCGAACCGGCGGCGGTAGCCCTTGAGCAGGAACTGCAGCAGGGCATCGCTGTGCTTGCGTACCGTCAGCCATTGCAGCGCCCCATTCGCATCGCGGGCTTGCACCGGGTTGCCGGCCTCGTCGAGCACGGCCTTGCCGGCGGCGTCTCGCTCCCAGACGGGGGTGAGCTGCCCTTGGTGCACGATGGGCTCATCCCAGCCTTCCAAGGCCCGCCGGCGGGCTTCCTGCTCGAGGGTGTCATAGGACTCCTCCAACGCCTCGTCCCACGCAGCGGCGAAGTCCCCGTCACGGGCTCGCAGGGCGTAGGCGGTGCTGTAGCTGACGCCCACCTCGCGGCAAGCGCGTGCCACAACGCCGCTTGCGCGCAGTCGGTCGAGGAAGGGGTTGATCCACGGGTTGTTCATCGCACCGGCGACTTTAGCGCGGCTTGCGCGGGTTATGCGCCAGGGGGGCATCGGCCCGGCGCCGGCCGCTCAGGATGTCGCGCACCGTGCTGCGCGAGATGCCGCCCGGGATGTCGTCGAACTTCCGGGCGATGTCCCGTTGGCTCAGGCCCGCCTCGGCCAGCGCATGGATCAGGTCGACGTCGGCGTCGGTCAGCTTGGCGCGGTGGTGCGTCTCGCCGACCACGCAAGCCCGGCCGTTGACCTCGATATACCGGCGGCGCTTGCCGCGAACGCTCACGCTGACCATGCGATTTCCTTCAAGTTCGCCCTGTCACCCATCACCCATGTACACCCATCTTTTCCCTATTGTTCCCGCCACTTTTTATACAGTACCTGTACTGTATATACATCCAGTGCTTGTAAGCTTTCTTTTCTCTCTACCCTTTACCTATCTAAAGAAGGGTGACAAGGGTGATTAGGGTGATTTCCCTAGGGAGAACACGTCACCCATCCCCCTGCCAATCACCCTTCTCAAAGGGTGACGAGCCTCTAGGCGATGTCCCAATTCGCGCTGATTTCTGCATGTTTGCTTTTTTCAACACGGACCCAGCGCTTGCCCCTGTCGTCACCCTTCCCCATCGCCCGCTTGTCGAACCCCAGCTTGCGCAGCACCTTGCCCAAGCGCAGCTCGTCCTTTCTTGCGATATTTCGCGCGTCCAGCCCAAGCGCACCCTGCGCCACAACCGCCAGGCTGAACGGCGTGTCACCCCGGCGCGGCCCCTCGGGGCCGTCCATCGCGTCGCTGTTGAGCCAGAACGCCACGACCTCCTCCCACGAGTCGTGCACCTTGAACTCGGCGTGCTGCTCGGTGGCCAGCGTCTGCGCCACGCGCCACTGCAGCCCCTCCGCGCGCCACAGCGCGATGCCCTCGGCCCACAGCTGATCCCGATCGCGGCGCAGCGCGTCGAGGTCCGTCACGCCCACGCGCAGCGGCAGCCAGCGGCGCTCGCCCGTCTCATCGTCGAGGAACTCGTCTTTGTTGCCGGTGCCGATCAGCACCAGCCGGCGCGGGTACTTGGCGTGGAACTCGCTGTAGAGGTTGCGGATCTCCTCGTGGCGCCGGGTGATCCACGCCTTGATCGACTCGGCCTCGCGCGAGGCCAGCCCGCGCAGCTCGGCGATCTCGCCCACCAGCTTGCCGCGCAGCTGGCGCGAGAGCTGGTCGTCGCGCTGCTCGAGGTTGATCTCGGTGAACGTCTCGATCGTCGGCGCGATCGCCTCGACCATCGAGGTCTTGCCGGTGCCCTGCGTGCTGATCAGCACCGGCACCATGTCCACCTTCGCCCCGGGCTCAAGGCAGCGCGCCGCCAGCGCGGTCCACAGGTAGCGCCCGACTGCGCTGGAGTACTCGCTCGGCACGGCGCCGAGGTAACGCTCGAAGAATCGCGCCACGCGCGGCTTGCCGTCCCAGCGCAGGCCCTCGGCCCACGCGATCGCACTGTCGAACGAGTTCTGCTCGGCCACGAGGCGCACGGCCTCGCGCACCAGGTCTTGCCCCGGGCCCTTGAACCCGCGCGCCTCGAGCGCTTGGCGCAGCAGGAAATAGTCGCTGTCCTTGAACAGGCGCCACTCGCTCGCGCCGTGCTCGGCGATCACCCGGGCACCGAGGAACTCGTCCCAGCCCAGCCGCCAGCCGGTGACGTCCGAGCGCGCCAGCGCCAGCGCGGTGTTCGTGGCGGTGCACTCGATCCGGCCCTGCCGATCGCGCGTGAACGGGGGCCAGTCGGCCGGCTCATCGCCCGCCGCGCCACCCTGCCCCGCCTCGACCACCTCGAACAGCGCAGCGGTCCACCCCACGGCGGCGTCGAACGCCCCGTCATCACGACCCGAGCAGTGCGCGTGCAGGCACTTGTAGTGCCCCGCGTTGATGCCACCCACGCCCGCCGGGAAATACGAGGTCGCCGAGGGGCCGCTGTCGCTGGTGTGCTGGTCCTCCCACGGGCAGCGGATGTGCACCCGGCCGTCGCGGTCGAACTCGCGCACCCAGCCGTTCTCCTGCAGCCACGCCACTTTCGGGTCGCCGTGCATGTCCAGCGCCGAGCGCGGGATCGACGGCAGCACGCCGCGCGTGGCCACGGACGAGCCGCCAGGCAGCGCGAACGCGTCGACCAGGCCCTGCCACAGCGCCTCGAACTCAGCCGGCACCAGCTCCGGGATCTCGGCCGGCAGGCCCGGCACCCACTCGTATCGCGCGCCCTTCGGGTGCGTGCCCACGGCGATGAACTGCTGACCGGTGGCCAGGAACTCGATCGCGCCGTGCGCCGTGCGGATCACGCGCTTGGCGAACTCGCCCGGCATCTGGAACGCGAGTAAGAATTTGCCCGAGTCGGCGCGCTGGCGCCGCGGCAGGTCCACGCCGAGCCCCAGCTCGATGAACTGCGCCACGCGCTGCGCCTCCACCGGATCGCCGATGTCGACGTCGATGGCACGCACCACGCGCGTCTGCAGGCAGATGCCGAGGTCGGCGTCGCGCGCCCACAAGCTCACCTGCTTGTCGGTGCTCTCGCGCGTCGTCCAACTGGGGATGCCGACCACCTCGCGGTCGGCGTTGTACCGGCTGGGCGTCTTGCCCAGGTCGCGCATCTTGCTCTGCGGCGAGATCTTCGCGCCCGGGTTGCTCACGACCGGCAGCAGGTCTCGGACGAGGCCGAGGTGCTGCGCGAAGTGGCGCCACTCGTCGGGGCTCGCACCCCACGGTGCGGCGCTCACGCAGCGCCCCCGCCCTGCGCGGCAAACCAAGCGGACACGCTTTCCCAAATGACGTAGTCTGCGTCAGTCACCGCCCCGTCGGGGTGTACGACCGCCGCGCTCGGGGCCGAGCCAGAAATCGTGACGGGGGTTGTGTACACCTCCGGCGACTCGTCCGGGGAATCCGCGAACGTCTCAACCAGCCACGCGATGACCGGACTGAGGATGTAGCTCGGGGGGTTTGCGTCGCTATGGACGACTTCGATCGTGTTGAACCCCGGCTGCGCGGGCACGACGGTGTGGGAGTGCTGCATTTTGTGGCGACAAAAGCGCCACGGGTGGGGGCTCCGAAGTCGCCAAACCCTACCCGCTGTCCACGGGCCGGAACCCCCACCCGTGGCGGGACAGAATAGGCTTGGCTAGTCGACTGTAGCAGGAACTACAGGCTTTGTAGCATGCTTGTGAACTCGCTTCGCGTACTTCGGCGTCGGCCGAGGTGTGTCAGGCCAGTGCTTGAAGTCGGCGCCGTACACGTGCGCGCGCTGCTTCGTGCGCCCCGCCGGCGGGCCGTAGTGGTCGATGTAGATCAGCCCGGCGTCGTGGGCCTTCTTGACCCACGCGTGCACCGAGTTGATGTCGTTGATGCCCAGCAGCTGCGCAATCTCAAGCACCGTCATCGGCCGCTCGGCCAGCGCAGGCAGCAGCACGCCGAGGCGCTTTACGCTGGTGCTCATGGCTTGCCGCGCAGCCGATCGACCTCTGCCCGCAGCGCGTCGCGCTCGGCGGTCAGTCGCTCGACGGCCTCGCCCAGGCGGTCGATTCGGTCGGCCTTCGCGGCACAGCTGTCGGCCCGCAGCGCGTCGCGCTCGGCCTCGACCGCATCGAGGCGGCGCAGCTCGGCGGCGGCGTCCATCATCGGGCCAACATGCCCAAAACACGACTCGGTGTATGTCGCCAGCATCTGCGCCTTGCTCTTGGTGTCAGCCATTGCGGGGCTCCTGTTGTCCGTCTGGTGATCCGGGCAGCTCGATGATGATGACGTGTCGCGGGCCGTGCACTGGCGAGCGCAGGTTGTGCAGGGGGCGGTCATCACTTGCCCCCTTCCTGGCCCGTGGCCTCGTTGAGCTTGTTGGCGATCCACTCGCACCGCTTGGGATGCGGCAGGTCAGTCGGGCACAGGGCCAGCGCAGACATGACGTGATCGCGGGTCAGCACAGGCGCGGGGGCGGCGTACATCGGCGTCTGGCGGACATAGCTCACGCCGTCGTCATTGCTTCGCAGGTAGTCCGCGCCGCAGACGCCGAACGGGTAGTTCAGTTGAGATAGCGATACCTTCTTGTCTGCGACCGTCTTGCCGTACTCCAAGGTGTAGAGCCACGCCACCGGCTCACCCTGCGCCACCGGAGCGGGGGCGGCGTAACGCTCGCCTTCCGGCGTGAGCAAACAGCCGTTGGCGAGGATGTCGCAGACCATCGTGCGCTCCGGGTCGCGCATCCGTTTCTGCGCCTGTTGGAGCGCGTCGGCGCGGCGCTTGTAGAAAGCGAGGCTGTCCCGAAGGTCTACCAACTCTTTTTCGCGCTCGCCATCGTGGCAGGCCACGGCAGGCCCGCCACGGCAGGCGCACATTGGATCAATGCAGCCCACCGGCTCGCCCTGCGCCACCGGAGCGGGGGCGTCATCCTCCCCCTCGGCGCGCGCCTTCCACTTGGCAACCTCCGCCTCCAGCGCACGGATGTGCGCCTCAGATCCGCGTTCAATCGACATGTCCGCCCTCGCTTTCCGTCAGATCAGCCTCGGTGACGATAGGGAACTCGCTGCGCACGACCACGGCCTCGCCGAGGCAGCGCGCGGCGAACTCGCACGACCTGCAGGCTGCAGACAGGTCGGTGCGGTAGACGGTCGGAAGCCGGCCCTTGCTCGCGCGGTGCATGGCCTTGGTCTCGCGCTCGATGGCGATGGCGCGCTCGGCCGACGCCGAGCGGTGCCCGCCGCTGTACTGGTAGAGCATCGCGCGGGTCGTCCCGACGCGCTGCGCGAGCAGCTCCTGCTCGTCGGGAGTGGCCGCTGCCATCCAGATCTTGATGGGGGTAATGGTGGTCATGTAGAGGTTCTCCTGCGCGGACTGTAGCACACGCTGCATTCCTTGACGCACGCGCCCACACCGTGCGACCTTCGCGCAGGTCGCGCTGCACCTGATCTGATCGGCCAATAGCCCCGCCATGTGCGGGGTTTTTTGTCGCCCGCGTTTTAGCATGTGCTACAGTCGAGCCATCGACACGGATAGCAGCCAACCCGATTCAGGGTAGCGGCGAACAAGGGCAAAAGGGGAACATCGCAAGATGCAAGTGCCAAGTCCCCGGCGGCACTCACAGAGGCGATAAACCTCTAGGCAATGCAAGGCGGCCCGTGTCGATACCTTCAAGCAAACGGAGAACACCATGCACGCCGACCAATACGCCGACCAATACACCGAGCACCTTGCACACAGCGCGCCGTGCGCCAGCCGCTGGGACGGCTACAAGGGGGTCGCGTGATGTCGGGGGAGCAATCCCCTCGACACGGGGACGCGCTCGGCCATGTCGAGCACGCTCTCAAGTTAAGCAAGCAGATTCGCGCAGCCAACGCTCATTCCGAGGAGATGCTGCAAGAACTGCGTTGGAGGCTTTTCTGTCTGCGCCGCTTCCTTGAGTACCTGAACGGGCCGGAGCAACCGCCCCGCCGGTGATAGCTAACGCTTGACCCTCAGCTTTAGCACCCGCTACACTGGAGCCAACCATGCACCTCCCCTCTCTCACTGACGACGAGCTGCTGCGGCACGTCGACAACCTGCCCGACGCGTCCGAGCTGGTGCGCGAGCTGGCACGTCGGTTCGCCGACCACGACAGCGGCAACGATGCCATCGATGCGCTGGATAACGTCGGCATCGACGTCACGCGCACCGCCGACCTCGAAACGTTGGAGAACGCCCTCGCGTTCCACCGCCGGCACGACGTCTATTGGGCCGAAAAGCTGATCGACGCCTGCGCTGACGCCGACGTGCACGACGCCAGCGACATGAGGGCGCTCGCCGAGAAGGCGGATCGCGTCGCCACGTTCGACAAACTGCGCCAGCAGATCGCCGCCCTCATCGCCTAAATCCCCAACCCACAGGAGCCACTGTGTTTCCCATCCACTTCAAACTGACCGTCTCCACCCCCGCCGAGCTGGCCGCCGTCAGCGCGTTCGTCGCGCAGCACTACGGCACCGCCGTCGCCAACGCGCCGAAGCTGCCCGAACCGGAGGTCGCCGCCGCGCCGGTGGAAAAGCCCACGAAGGGCCGCACCGCTGCCGCAGCCCCCGCGTCCCAGGCGTCGACGCCTGCCCCTTCCCCGCGTACTGCCGAGGCGGATGCGGCGACCGCTGCGCCCGCGAAGACGGCCGGCGCGTCGAGCCCCACTGCCGCACCTGCGGAGGCCGCACCGCAAGCCTCGACTGCTGCCCCTGAGCCGTTCGCCTACAGCACCCTGCAGGCCCTCGTGTTCAAGCTGCTGCCCGACCACGGCGCGGCGCTGCTGGACATCAGCAAGAAGCACGGCGCGGCGAAGTTCAAGGAACTGCCGGCCGACAAGTGGAAGGCCGCCTACGACGACCTCGTGGCGACCTACGGGGGCTGACCATGAGCGAGCACGCCAAATTCTCAGCATCTGCCGCCGCCAGGTGGATGTCGTGTCCGGGCAGCATGGTGCTCACCGCCGGCCTGCCCGACAAGGGCAGCAGCTACGCCCGGCAGGGCACCGCCGAGCACGCGGTCCTCGAGTGGTGTATCCAGCACCCGGGTCTCAAGGCCGAGGACTACATCGAGCGCGTCAGCGTGAGCGTGGACGTCGACGGGCACACGGTCGGCATCGGTGACGCGGACAACATCGACGCCGTGAACACCGCGCTCGCCGCCATCCGCGAGATCGCCGCCGGCGCCGAGCTGCTGCTCGCCGAGACCCGCGTGAACTACAGCAAGTGGCTCGGCGTCCCGCATGACGACGCGTGGGGCACCGCCGA
>Ga0213917_1000161_pt1 | contig 13665 bp, 5 predicted proteins | sample McNCre117MG_FD_161051 | JGI IMG/M metagenome (GOLD analysis project Ga0213917, IMG submission 161051) | Freshwater microbial communities from McNutts Creek, Athens, Georgia, United States - 1-17 MG | ecosystem: Environmental > Aquatic > Freshwater > Creek | place: USA: Georgia | collected 2017-06-12 | reverse complement strand
AGATAGTTTTGCGGATGCGGATAGAGTTTCGCCAGTATCTGTAAGCGATGCCGATATTCCATTTGGAACTATATGGGATCCGCTAGCTATAAGAGTTTCACCACCGTCGATAAGGCTGGCGTGTGCGACTACTTTGAGTTTAGCTGACGAGGAAAGCGTTTCACCGGAGTCGGTAATGCTTGCAACAGCTTTAACTTTTACCTTAGCTGATGCTACGAGAGTTTCACCAGTATCTGTAATGCTTGACGTAGCCTTGACCTTAACCAGTCCGACAGCAGATAACGTCTCGCCGCCATCAGTCATGCTGGAAGTAGCCTTAACCCTTAGCTTGGCTGAGGCTACAAGAGCTTCGCCGCCATCAGTCAGTACTGCATTTGCCGTACGACCTGCTCCGTAATAAGCCGATCCAGATAAAGTTTCGCCACCATCAATAAGGCTAGCATTAGCCTTGATCTTGACGTTAGCCGATGCGACTAATGCCTCGCCAGTATCGGTAAGCGATGCAACAGCAATGCCTTTGAGCTTGGCTGATGCTACAAGAGCCTCGCCGCCATCGGTAAGGCTTGCGGTAGCCTTAACATTTACCTTAGCAGTAGCTACAAGAGTTTCACCAGTATCGGTAAAGCTAGATGCTCCCTTGACCTTAACTAGTCCAGACGCAGATAGAGTTTCACCACCTTCAACCAGGACACCTGTTGCGACATCAGCAGGAGCATGACTACCTGATGCTACAAATGTTTCACCTCCATCAATAAGACTTGCGTTAGCCTTGACCTTGATGAGCGCAGTGCTAGAAAGAGTCTCACCAGTATCAGTAAGACTTGCGGTAGCTTTAACTCTTACCTTGGCCGAAGCTACAAGAGTTTCACCACTATCAATAAGCGAGGCTGACCCGAGTACCTTAATCTTTGCAGAGCTAACAAGGGACTCACCGCTATCTGTAAGCGATGCGGATCCTGCTAGTTTGACCTTACCGGATGCTACAAGAGCTTCGCCACTATCGGTGAGGCTGGCAGTAGCCGTGATAGTGAATGGATGGCTACCTGTCGCGGATAAGGTCTCGCCACCATCAGTCATTGCTCCATACGCTTTGACCTTAACAAGGGATGATGCCGAGAGAGTTTCGCCACCTTCGTTGATCGACGAGGTAGCTTTGACTTTGATGAGAGCTGAGCTTGATAAAGTCTCTCCACCTTCGGTAATGCTTGAAGTAGCTTTGACCTTGACGAGTGCGGCTGACGATATAGTTTCACCGCTATCAGTAAGTGAAGCTGCTCCAAGTACTTTTACTTTGGCCGAACTTACAAGAGCTTCACCGGAGTCGGTAAGGCTTGCGGTAGCTTTGACTTTAACTAGTGCAGCTGACGATAGGGTTTCGCCACCTTCGGTGATGCTGGATACAGCCTTAACTTTTACCTTGGCCGATGCTGATAAAGTTTCGCCTGTATCAGTCAGTGATGCGACTATCGTAGGATTGCTTGCAGGTGTGCTGATTACGCCAGATGCAGTAAGTGTTTCGCCGGTATCTTGCAGGCCAAGGCATCCTAGCGGGTTAGCGGATATCGTGTATGGCGCAGTGGGGATTGTAGATAGATTAGATGGGTAGAAATTGCATATGCGCATTTCATCCATGTAAGCATTAATAGACTTGTTAACGCTGTTTGGATACGACTCATTAACGCAGAATATTCCAGTGCCTCCACCTGCACCAAAATCAATAGTTCCCGTTACGGTAGCTGTCGCTACTACGCTTCCGTTTATCCTTAGTTCAAGGGTGGATCCCGACCTTGCAATAGCTACCCACTGCATCACGCCAGGCGTTAGAGCTGTGCTAGAAACTAGGTCAAACGTGTTGAATGAGTAGTTGTTTCTACGGAATACAGGGTGATATGACGTATCGTATCCAAATACGGTTCCCGTATCCTTTGATGCCATGATCGTGTTGAATGTCGAACATGTACCCTGAGGATTCAGCCATATATCAACACAGAAGTCTCCTGTGAATGATAGAGCTGATTGGAGAGTCCACTGGTTTGTACTAGCGGAAGACATGTACGAGCCGATGCCAAACTTATATTGATCTGTACCAGTCCAACCAGCTATATTCCCAGATCCAATCTCAATATTGTTGACGCTATCGTGGATGCCGCCAAGATTGTCGTCCATGTGGAACAAGTAGAGCGGATTCGGGCTAGGCGCAACATAAGAGGCTGAACCTACTACTTTTACCTTAGAAGATGCGCTAAGTGTCTCTCCACCATCAGTAAGGCTTGCTGAGGCGTACTGGTGTAGTTTTCCTGATGCGACAAGAGTTTCGCCACTGTCGACAAGAATGCCAATAGCTAATACCGGTTTTAGTACTTCTACCTGTGACCGTATAGCTAAAAGCATCTTATCTACCTTGAATAAGCTCGCTCGAATAAGCGCGAGCGCGGCGCTAAGATTAGATTACAGCAGCAGCAGCCTTTGCGGCAACCTTATCAGCTTCCATTTGCAGCCACAGTGAATAGAGCAATACTTCGATTTGATCAAGCGATCCGCTCTGTCCGGGAATAGCTATACCAGTTGTAGGATCTACAAGTTGGAATGTATAACCTGGCCGATATTCCATAGTGCATCCCTCGACAAGAGTATTGATCGTCGATCCATCTGGAAGCGTAAGTACCTCTTCATCAATAAATGAGGCGCGTGGGATTTGTCCCAGGTAGTTGTCAAATACAGCTTGGCGAGCGCGTAGGTACTTTGTGCAAGTGATTGAGGACTCTTTATAGTTTTGCATGGCTAATCCTTATTTGATGTAATTGACGTACGTTCCAGTGATGGTGAACGATGGTGTTGTTCCAGAGATTGCGTAATAGACGCGCCACGTCCTAGGAAGTGGGCTGTTAACGTAAATGTTAGCTATTGAGCCTGTGACAGGGTTAGCTGGTGTCGAGCCCGCAGAAGATGAAAGGTTAGTTGGGTAGATATAGATATTTGCAGTGCCAGCAGTTGATAATACTGCTGTTGAGGGTGTCAAAGTTAACCATGTCGTTCCACCATCAGGAGAATATTGAAGTTGGATTGTGAGCTGTGGTGTTGTACCAGATACGGCGGATACAAGACAGGTAATGAATGCTCCACGTGCGTCATAGTTGGTTTGCGTAGCTCCGTTAAATAGAGCCGTCTTTACGCCCGAATCACCAGTTGTTCCGTTGACGTTATTACGTTCACGGTCCCAAGTTGTACCGTTGAATAGCATGTTGTCAGCACCGACTTGCGTGATCGTCGGATTAGCCAAGGCGTCAGCAGAAGCGGCAGCAGCTGGGAGCATTGCAGTACCTGTTGCGCCTGTTACCTGAGCATTCAAAACGCCTGATGTGCTTGTGGAGAGCGTACGGCTGGATGTACCGTCGGATCCGCCAACCATGATTGGGTTTCCTGCGGATGCGATGGCAGTACCAGCAGCAGCAGCTCCGCTGGCTGTTGCTGTTCCGCTTATAGTAACAGCACCAGAAATGCGCTGGTTGATGTTTGTTGGAGGAGTGGAATATAAGACAATGTTTCCGGTGTGCGTACCCGTTGCAGAGATGGCGGAAACAATGATCCGGCAATACCTAGCCATGATTGGAATAAAGTACGTTCCAATGGCAGTGATCGGAGTTGTTGGTGTTGAGATGTTGTTCGCGCCAATAAGCTCGGATGTTCCCGTTACAGTAGTACCGAATACAGGGTCGTTAGACCATTGAACGGTAAGCGTTCCAGCAGACTGGATAGCTGTAAGGCTAAGCTGAACGTGGCGATACTTCGCGCAGTCAAACGCTGTTACAACCTGATTGACGGATGTTGTTCCGGTAATGTTGAATGGCTGCAAAACAGTTTCAGCGGTGCTTGCCGTAACAGGCTGGCTATTGTTCTGAACAGTATCAATCGCATTGAAGTTCTTGGATGCGACGAATGCAAACTTAACAGATCCTGCGGTCGTTGCCAAAGAGTTATATGTCTGTGCAACAGCGTACATGATGTCAGCTGGACCTGGAACGATCTTTGAGCAAGTGGCAACAATAATGCCGTTGATTAAAAATACAACGGAGTCTTGCAATAGCTGTATTTGGTAATCAGCATCGACGTTATAAGATACATTGGGCGGATATATGATGGTGTAAGTTTCAGTTTCAGCGGCAGACGGAGAACCTGTTGGATTGCGACCAACCTCGGCAAAGCACTGTCCAATTGAATTCATCTGGCGAAATCTTGCAAACCACTTCGGGGTAATAGATTCCCCGTCCTGGTATCCCCATGTAATAACGTTGTTTGATGCTGCTGTTGTAATAGATGTGTTTGTCCTAAATGACAGCGGACCAAAGTCAACCTTGCGTGTGAGCTGAGCATATCCATTGGCGGCAGTTCCAGCACTAAGGAACGCACTTGTATAGGTAGCACCTGTTGCGAATGTAACGGCAGCTCCCGTACCAGAAGCAGATGGCTTCATAATCGAGCGAGCACCGGTACCAGAGGCCGCGCCAACATATGAAGAGGCAAGCGTAATCGTCGTTGATGTAACGCTTAGGATCTGAACATAAGCTGTATCCGCATCAGTAGATATCTTGAAATATTCGCCTGGCTTAACCGAAGTTGTAAGGAATCCAGTTCCAGTAACAACAGCTCCGGCAATGCTTACAGTCCCAATCGTGTCATAAGCGGTCGTTCCAGAGAAGTTCATCCGGAAGCTTCCCTCGTCAGTCAAGACGGGTCCACGAGTCATCAAGGAACCAACAGTATCAACAGTATAGTCAGTTACGCTTGGAGCTGAAACGCCGATGTATCCTGGAAACTGAGGAGCTACTGGAACTTGATCGTCGACGATAACCGTACCGGCAACGCGAACCACCGATCCATAGTCTGTCGATCCGGGGGCGGCATTCGTTACCTTAGCTAGGCCAAGCGGGTTTGTATCGTCAGCATGGACAATACGTTGGCGTTCAACTACGTTTGTTCCAACGGTCAGCTCGCTGGAATCGACTTTCTTGCCAGTGCCGTCTGGTGCTACGCCTACATATCCATCAGCCATGACTTCTCCCTGTTGTTATAAGGGGCCTCTCACCTCACCGAGGGTTCATTCAAAACCCTTAAATTTCCCGCTTGGGGATTAGTTCGTGCTATTCAAGACAAGCGACGACATCGTGAAGGTCTGACCAGTTTTGATCAGCGCATCAGGAGTCAAGTTCATCTCAGCACCGGTAGCGGCAACCGTGAAGTCAACCTTGCGAACGCCAGCCGAGGTGCACAAGCAGCCCCAAGTAGCAGTCTTACCGACAGCAGTGCAGATAGCCGTACCGACTGCATCGGGAACCGGATCCATCGTGGCAGTAGCAGCCGTGGTGGAAGCCCAGAGTGCGCCAGTAATAGCACCTTCATAAAGCAAGTTTTGGGTCGTGATAGCCGTAGCCATTGTTGCAGGACGAGCGCCGTCATAGAGACGAACCAATCCGTTGGTGCCGACTGCCGTAGCATAAGCAGCAAAAATTCCAGTTTTAATGTCATCAGATTTGAACATTTTGAATCTCCATGTGGTTTAAATTAACTTCTTTGATACTGCTGCTTCTCCCTTTGCAAGCTGAGAAATCCTACCGTTTGATTCGGTGATCCTTAATTGCCAGACATACTTGCTCTTAGCATCAGAAACCGAATCACCGCAAGGAAGTAGAGTTGTGATAGCCCTTTGCATGCTTAGCTGGTATTTACCCGTCGCAGCATCAGTAATGGCTACCGATATTGCTCCGTAGGAAGTAGTGCTATTCATACTCTTCCTAAGCACAGCATCCAAAGTACATCCCGTGAGGTCATAAGGCTTTCCAGCTGCCGTCAACACTTGTCCCTCTACGGGGCCATAATCGGCTCCCTGAGTTATCAATAAGTTGAATGATTCACCGTCATAGCCTATGCTCATCTCGTTTCCCTTGAAGACTATTTAAATAATAGGGTTCCGAGATGGGATAGTCAATTGATGTACTGAATTCTAGTTTCCCTTGGCAGCAGTGTACTTATCGTTGAAGTTCTTGTGGAGCTCGTTAATCTTATCCGATATAGCCTTAACTCGTTCCTGGTCCCCACCTTTGTCAATAATCATCTGCTTTTGGTGAGATAACTTCTTGATTTCAGTCTGAACTTGATTGGAAAGCGGAATAAGCCTAGCTTCTGGGTTTTCCTGAATAACGTCCTGAGCGCTACGCCCATCCTTAGCTGCCGTCTTAATAGAAGCCTCTAATCCGTTGAGGGACTGGATATTATTAGCAAAGCGGTTGTAGTGCTTATTTGGGTCATCCTCATTACCGACTAGGCGACCCAATACTGGCACATCGGTAGCCTTATGAGTCCCCTCTGAGTCTCCCAAGATGGACTTGTACATGGATTTCAGGAAGCGGTACGGTCCAGCTCCAATCTGGCTACCTAAGAAGTCCAGCTGGTCAGGAGTCGGGCTAAGCGAGCCTGGCTTACCTGAATCTCCGCCAGTCAAGTCATTCAAACCCTTAGCAGCTGCGATAGAGATATCGGTAGCTCCCTGCTTGTGCAATGTGTAGCCTGGTGCAGGGTTAAGCTTATCCCGATTTTCACGGTAGATCTGGCGCCCAAAGTTATCCTTATTCTCTGACAAGGCTGTTATTGGATCGACTATCGTAGGAGTGATAGCTTGCAGGAGAGACTTACCGCCTCCCACTGGGTTGTAGGAGTCGATAGCTAGCGAGAAGACATCTCCCATACGGCTAGGAGCATCCCCATAGATAGCTGCTTGCGTAGCGATACGACCCATGGATACGAAGGTATGGAATCCAAGCGGATAAGGAATCTTGATGTAATCTTTATTCCCACTCTCACCGAAGAAATTTGGGATACAGAAGTTCTTCTGCAAAGTCTCCTCGTCAGGCTCATCAGGTCCATAGCCAGCAGCAGCTAGCATCATGGCTTGCGAAGAGCCAAGCATGGCTGCACCGCCCAAGATCTGCAAACCTAGCTTGGAAAACTTGATTGATCCGTCAGGCTGTCTTTCGGTCAGGACTTGGAATGTCCTAGCGATACCTTGGACGTTGGAGTTGAAGAAGGAATACAGAGCTCCGGTAAAGCTGCTATGTGTTCCCTTCTGGTTAAAGTTAACCGTGATATTCTTGGCAGCGGATATAGCCTCGCCTTCCGATCCGCCATGCTTAATGGCAGTCTTGTAGGCAGCATAACGGATGCAGTTTTCGAACATGGCATTGTAGGATTCCACGGTATTCTTAACCGTTCCCCAAGCGTTCTTAACCTTTCCATCATTCTCGCTCACTGCTTTCTTCAAGTCTTTCAGATGCTCTTCAAGCGAGCCAGTCGAGTGAGAATAACCCACGTAGATACCCTTTTCACGGGCTGCTTGTAGCTCATCGAATACACCACCTTTGAGGATCTCTCCATGGTGCAAACGAGCAAACTCAGCCTTGAATATGGAGGGCATGGATTTCATAGCTTCTTTAAGCATCTCGGTACCATGTCCACGGAGAATTCCCTTCTGAGCAGACAGTGACGCGAATGCTGCGTCGCGCAGGAAGTTGAATGGTCCAAATGCAGGGTTATACTGCGTATTCATAGCAGATAGCCAGCGAGTAGCTTTGCCAATGAGAGTAGTCACAGCTCCCATTTGCACATCATTCATGTTCTTCAAGTTCTCATAGATGGACTTCATAGCCTTGTTCTTGTCATTGAAGACAATCGCCCTATTCTGTCCATCTACCTTGAAGACAACCATGTTGTCCCTACCCTTGTAGTTAGGGTCATCTACCGCCTTGCCATTTGCATCGAGGACTTGGCTATCCATATAGCCTGACTCAACCCATTCAGTGGAGCCTTCGATAAAGAATCCCGTCGCTGGGTCAATCTGCGTCTCTTCCTTGGGGAAATCCATATATGCTTCCCAGTCAGACTTAGTTTTGTCCGTCTTGAAGTGGTCCATGATGAACTGGCCTAGTACCATGTCTACCCTGTTCTTCTCAGCCAATCCAATGGTCTTGCTAGCTTCCATAGAGATAAGGCCAAGCGCATTCTTTTCAGCATTAGCTTTGAGTGGCGATGCGTCGAGGGATAGCTTTCCTGTGACGGATAAGCCTTGTCCCGTACCTTGCGATCCACGCTCTCTTTCAAGTGGGAAGTAGTGATCCTGCTTCTTGATAGCGTCGTATTGCTCTTTGGAGATAAGCCATGCTGAGCGAGCCATTTCTATATGGTCGTCAATCATCGTGCGCATCATCTGAGCGACTTGCTTCTCTTCGGGAGTCATAGATGCGACTATCTTTGCAGCATCTTCGTTGGACATGCCAGTAGCGTTGACATGCTCCTTAGCTGGGTCCTTGCTCTTGAATAGGGTATTTGCATCATTGTGTGCAACATACTGAGCAAGCATGGTGTCGTAGGCTCGCTCATCGCTGATGCCATTCTTATTCATGAAGTCCTTAGCCTGACGCTGAGCCATGGCAAGCTTTGCGTTAGATTCGCTAGTACGGCCATGCGATGCTTCTATGGCATGGATGAAGTCGGACGATGGGTCTAGCTTTCCTCCTAGCTGAGCCCTAGCCATTTCGACACGCTTATAGATTTCGGCATGCTTATTCTGGTACATCACTTGCAGGGCTCTCAGGAAGTCTTTTATCTTCTCCATGACAGCATGGAAGCGAGTCTTGATAGGCTCACCTGGCGCATCTTGCGTAGATAGACGTTGCTGCCTGCGTGGAGGAGCTACTTCACCTGGATCGGCTACTGGCTTGGCTACTGAGGCTTCTAGTGCTGCTTTTTCATCAATAGCTCGAACACGTTCATCAATGAGATTCTTTATCTTGATGTGCTCATCTATTATCGACTGAAAGTGAGCCTCCCTTGCCATCCTATCCTGAGCTTGCGATGGGGTTTCGCCATCTTTATTCTTTGACCTGATATCAATCCCAGCATCAATAAGAGCTTTCGCAACTGCTTGATCACTTGTTTTATGAAGAGCTGTTTCCCCAGTAACATCCTTTGCGTTTACATCTGCTCCGTGATCAATAAGTGGCTTGATAGTCTTCTCATCTGCAAAGTGAATTGCTGAGGCCCCGTGATTCGGATCCTTATAATTGATATCGGCACCACTATCTACGAGATGTTTAATCAACTTGTTTGGGTCAATATTATTCCCGCTCAACGCATCATATCCTATGGAGTCAAGGATTTCCGTTTTCTTATTTCCAGAATCAATCGACCTTAATGCGCGCTTTTCCTCTTCTGTGAAGCCCTCATCAACGGTAGATAGGCGAGTCGGACCGCCATTCCTTGGCTGCTCTTGCTTAGGTTCATATGTATCTTTTACCTTTAACTTATTTGAGGCAATAAATGATCGAGCGTGAGCCGCGCTTGCTATCTGGCGTTCTTTTGTAGCTCTTCTCTCTGTTGCAATCAACTGTTCTTTGTATCTTTGTAACTCCGCCCCTGTTTTGAATATTCTGTTTTTATTGTTAAGAAGATTTTCAAGCTCAGCCCTTGATTTAATTGACGCATCCCTTGCGCGTGTGAACATAATTGCAGATGAAATGGTATCCTTCACATCCTGAGATACTCCATGAATCTTCAATAACTCTTCCTTCATAACTTCCGGATGCTCTCTTGCAAGGAACTTAATAAGAATATCATTTCCCTCTTTGATAGCCTTTGATGCAATAGTCTCTCCATGTGCCTTGCTATCCATTCCAGCCCAATCTTTGTTCCTGCTAAGAAAGTCTATAATTCCAGTAATATCCGAATCCCTGGATACGTTATCAATAAGGTGTTCAAGCTCACCTTGCTTAACCTCATCCTTTATGTCGTCAGTTGTTCTGTGATCCGGGTGGATTGCCTCTTTAAATTGCTCTCCATGCAATCGTGTACTATCGCCTGATTTAGATGCTCCACTATCAATGTAGCTCTTTAATCCTTCGTGGAATGACTTAATAAGTTCTGCATGAGTAACTGTATTAGCCCACTTTGCAAATGAGTTGTCTTTTCCAAGACCTATCATTTTTGCAAGCGTTCTAGCAGCTATGCGTATGTACATATTGAACTTCATTCCTATGGATGAAGTCGGATTCTTCTCTGCAAAGTAAGCAAGAAATTCTTCCATGCGTACGTTATGGTTTGTTCCATCTGGAATACGATCCCATGCTTCATGAGCAGCCTTATCTCCACGTTCAAGAAGCGTAGTAAGATCCTCAATCATCTTGTCTAGCTTATGCGGATTTCCATCCGCTATTCCCGCGTGTACCCCAGCCTCGTGGAGGACGATACCAAATAGTGCTCTTGGGGAAATATCTGGACTAATACGATCAGCAATAAATACAATATGACCATTCTTATCAACGTATGCCTTTGCATTTCCTGCACGAGCCTCGGCAGTGGCATCTTTATTCAAGATAAACTTCACATGGCCTAAGTTGACAAACTTATCTCCAAAACCTTTCAAGGTAGAGTTTATGGCTACCCTTACTTTCTCTTTGAGTGAGTCAGTTTTCTGCTTTTCTTCTACCGAAGAGTCAGAAGTAGACATCCTTGGAGAGTCTACTAGATGAGTCGTATCAGCATTTCCAGCAAACGGGTCAGCCTCAGCCTCTCCGCTAGGCTTCTTGTTAGCTAGGGAGTGCTCTGTAAGCAGGTTTGCATGCTTGTTAGCATGGACATCCCTAGCCATGACCGCATCAGCGTGTAACTTCTTTGCCTCTTCATGTGCAGCTACTAGCTTGTCATGCTTTGCTTGCGCATCAGTCTTAGCTTTCTGAGCAATAGCGGGATCCTTCTTATTAGCCTCAGCATTCTTTTCGGATTGCTGCTTCTTGACTGCCTTTGCTAGTTCTGACTCTACTACCTTGTGAATCTTTGGATCAGGTATAGCATCCTTTGTATCCTTGATAGCAGCCGGATCCTTGGATGTCTTTGCATCTTCATGAGCCTTAACAGCGGCATCATAGGCATCCTTTTTAGCTTTAAGATCAGCTCTTAGGGATACGATATTGTCAGTGGTAGCTTGATTAGCATCAGCAGAGGCCTTTGCTTCATTAGCAGCCTTATCTTTTGCATCCTGCATAGTCTTAGCTGACTTCTGTACAGCATCGCTAGCCGATTGAAGCTTATCGCTTGCTGATTGAACATCGTTATTCTTCTTGTCGAGCTCTTTCTGCGATGCGTCCCTAGCCTTAACTTCTTCGAGGATAGGCTTTCCAGCATCACGAGCAGCTTGCTTGATGGACTCGGCTATGTCTATGTTGTGCTTTGCATTTGCATGTTTCACCGCTAACTCAGTAGCATCTCCCGTGTGATCAATTGAAGCCAGGTGGTCAAGAATATCCTGATGTCCACGAGCTGAGGCTTCCACCATCCCCTTATATAGTTGATCAGGAGCTAGCTCACCAAGAGCTTTGACTGTATTTACATCACCCGTCTTAACAGCCGAAACAAGCTCTTTACCTCGTGTATCGGGAGATAATCTCTCAGAAAGTTTAGATGCAAGCTCACTATTTCCACCAGCAACAGCAGCCTTAAAGTGTTCCGCATCAGATGGAACGATAGCCTTGCTAACGTGAGGAGCTAGGTCAATAGCCTTCTGAGCATCACCATCCTTCAAGGCTTGCTTGTAAGCCTTATCGTTAAGAGCTTGCTTTTCTGGTGTATCACTCTGATAGACACCATTGTCGATATGCTCTTGACCGTATGGCTTATTAGCCAGCTCATTCTGCTTAGCGACGACTGGATCAGGATGAGCATCTGGACGGCTACCCTGATTGTATGCAACATCATTTGCTTCGGTAGCAAGGGCTCTTTCAGCTACGCTACCTTGTGGCGCATTCTCGTCCAATACTTGTCCGTCTATTTTGACTTGGGTAGGCGTTAGTCCTTGATCAGCCTTGTCTTGGACGGCTTGGCTAACTTGGTCTTGCCTAGCTTGTGCAGCATTCTCAGCTTCACGCTTAGCAACAGCAGCCTGTATCTCGCTAGTAGGCATGCCAACACTCTTGGTAGGCATTGCATCCTGCGCATCCTTTAACGCTCTAAATGCTTGCTCAGTCTGGATAGCCTTAACCTGGTCAGGAGCGTGGAGCCACTCATGTCCGCCAAATCCAAGTCCCATTGCTCCGCCAGAGATTGCTCCGGATGTAGCAGCGCCAAGAACGTCTTCACGTTTTGCCGTGGAACCCGTCTTATTCATATCCTCATTCTGAGCATACGCATCCTGTCCACTCTGAGCACCCATAAGCCCAGCCTGCAACGCAGCAGTCTTTCCAGCAGCTTCCCATGGTGTTTGAGCTGCTATCTTCTTAGCGGAATCAAGCGATGCACTAAGTACGCCATCTTCTGTAAGACGGTTAAAGCCATTCTTGGCTAGGTTTGAGGCTGCACCTTGTGTGCCAAACTTACCAGCAGCTGCACCGATTCCAGCAGATAGGCCAATCTGGTCAGCGTTGTCTCCCGTATAGGAGGCTCTTTTCTCCGCAAAACTCTTTGCCTCAGCATCAGACATTCCCTTTGCAAGGCTTTCCTGGTAGTTCCGCTCATAGATTTGCTGCTTGGTATTACCGGCAGACGCAGCAGCTCCGGCAGCAATGGCTGCGCCCTCACCCACTACGGGAACCATACCCATTCCAATATAGGGAGCTAACTCACCAGCCGTACTAGCTAGCGAATGGAGTGGGTGGCGAGCAAACTTACCAATGCTAGAAATAGCTGCGTCAATAGGTCCAGAGTCATTCTGAGCCCTGCGTTGGTCATCTTCCTGCAATGCTTGATATTCTGCGGATGGCTTATTAGCTTCCGTGATGGACTTTGATAGCTCATACTGGTTTCCAGCTGATGCCATGCTTGCAGGAAAAGTGGCAACGCCAGACTTAGCATCCTGCATAAGCTGGGATAGCTTGCCCTGTGGCTGGTCAATAGATGGCGCTGACTTAGATTGGTCAGGCTGGCTATCTGTATTATCAACGAATCCCTGCTGTTTTCTTGCGCTATTAAGGATGTCGTCAAAGGATTTTTGTGCCATTATTAGCCTCCGTCTAGATAATTAATACTATCTAGAAAAAGAGGCTAATGCTAGCTTTAACGTTTTGGAGCTTGCTTCGGATCGTATTTCATTCCAGTAGCCTTCTCAAACTTAGCAATCTCATCTGGATTATTAGACTTAGCAAGATGATCGTACATTTCCTTAGTTGGGGTAATGTACTGGCTCTTACCATTGAGAAGGTCTTGATAGCTCTTAAATGGATACTGCTTTCCAGCATTCACTGGGTCCTTTTGGAACGCAATACGGTCCTGATTAAGCATTCTTACGTTATCACGCTCAGTCTGAGCATCAATAGCAGCATTTGGATCCCTGTTTGCCATAGCTTCATTCTTATCAACCTGAGACTGGCGCAGGTCAGCCTGAGTTTGAGCCATGTAATCCTGACGTTGCTGAGCAATGGAGTTCTGCTCTCCAAGTCTTGCATTGTTCTCACGCTGAACTTGCAATGAGTCAATACCATGCTGAGCATTAGCTTTGGACGAGAAATCAGCAATGCTTGTATTCTGAGTAGCATTATCAGCAGCCCTATTGGCAGAATCTACCTTAGAAAGGCTATCAATCTGGCTTTGCAGCTTACCATTACGAATACCGCGCATAGCCGACTCACCAAT
>Ga0213917_1000159_pt1 | contig 13757 bp, 22 predicted proteins | sample McNCre117MG_FD_161051 | JGI IMG/M metagenome (GOLD analysis project Ga0213917, IMG submission 161051) | Freshwater microbial communities from McNutts Creek, Athens, Georgia, United States - 1-17 MG | ecosystem: Environmental > Aquatic > Freshwater > Creek | place: USA: Georgia | collected... | reverse complement strand
GGCGTCGAGGTTTGCGGTCATCGCGTTCCCCCTTCGGGTGTGGACCGGTAGACGGTGGCGGGCCGTGGGTTGAACTGGATGAGCTTCGTAATCGACCAATCGCCCTGGTCGCTGAGGCCCGGCCAGGTTTTCAGTTCGGCGAGAACCCCAGTGGCGTCCGCCCCGGATGGGTACGGTCCCCAGATGCCCTGAATCCCTGAGCCGTCTACGTAGGACAGGACGATCACGTGGGGCGCGTCGGGGGTAGTCATGGTTTCCCTCTCTTCAGATCGGTGCTTTCGTTCCACGCACCTCGCCGCGTGTACCACCGCGACACCGTGGGAGGCATCCGCGCATGGTGCGCAGCAGTACAGCATGCCGTCGCCCGCGACTCTGGTGCACTGGTCGTCGGCGCAAGGGTGCGTGACGACCGGGCGGGTCATGACGCCGCCCCGTCCCGCCGCACCCAACGCCGCTGGGCGCGGTCCCAGTCGCAGTCGATCTGGAGCCGGTTCAGATCATGGATCGCCGACACTGTCCGTACGCCGGAGCCCCAGCGGAGTTCCTTCACCGTGCCTGCTGGGCACCGCACGAACCCTTGGCCGGCGAAGCAGAGATCCAGCACCCACCAGCCGTACTCTTCACAGACGTCCTTGCCAGGCCATGTTCCGGTCCAGATGTCCCGGCCGCAGCTTCTGTGGCGCACCCCGTCGTCGTCGGTGCCGTCGCACTGGATGCGCTGCTGTCCGGTGGACATGCAGCGGGCTACGTCGCAACCGGCTGCATGCTTCCGCCCGGGGGCGACACCACAGTCGGGGCACGTCGGGATCTCCGACGCGAAGGTGTCGGGGCCAGTGTTGTAGTCGGTCACGACGTCCCCTCGACCGTGGTAGGCATGAGCGTGGCGTCGTAGTACCGGACCGTCGTCTTGTCCAGCCCGATGGACGCCGACCCGTAAATCTTGCAGGCGACAGCCAGGGATTCCAGGACGCGCTGCAACTCGTCGTCGCAGATCGGCATAGTCTGGAGACACTTCAGGGTTACCCCAGATGCCCCGGCGCGGGTGATCGCATCCATGACGGCCCGCTCGCCTACATGGGGGTCAGCTGTAGACCTGTCCTCGACGAGTCGCCGTGTCGGATCGGCACCGCGCTCGACCGCTGCGGGCCAGTCGACCCACTCGGCTGCGGCAACATCCCACCACCGACGCCGGTTGCGGCGATCCGCATCATCGGGTGCCAGCGCATCGTCGCGGTGGAATACGGTCGCCCCGGACGGCCAGACCTTGTCCGGAGCCCCGAGCACCCACACGCCGCTGTCAGGCTCGTCTGGGACGTCGGGCATCGGGGCGAGCTGGACGTCGGCCTCGCGAATCCACGCCTCGTACTGATCAGTCTTGCTGAACAGCTCGACGCGGACCCCGACGCCGGGAATCACCTCGACGGCGGTGCCAGCGACGAGGACGGGGTCCCCAACCTTGATGTTGGTCATGCCGGGCTCCCATGGTTCATCCTGGCCGATGGGCTCCAATTGCAGGTCTGACACTCCCCAGCATCGTCGAGATGCCCCCCACAGTTCGGGCAGTCGTCGTCTCCTGCCCTTGCAGGGATGGGGTCGACATTCGCGAACGAGGCGTTGAGGATCTCTCGGGTCTTCGCGTACTTGCTCCGAAACCACTCGGCTTGCCCTGGGTCCAGGTCGGCGAGCCGACGGGGATCGGAGTTGTGGGCGTTGTCGGCGAGCTTCACCAGGCACCCGAGCGGGTCAGCAGCGGCACGGCGCACCATGTCGAAGTACGGCTCGCCCTCGCGGCGGGTCACAGAGTCGACAGCGGAGACGATCCGATCGGAGTAGCCCATCTCTCTGAGATCATCGAGGGTGACATCGGTGTCTTCCACGATGTCGTGGAGTAGGCCGGCCATGACAGCGTCCGGTCCGAGGTTGTCGTTCATTGCGGCGACGGCCATGACGTGCTCGATATAGGGGCGCCCAGCCTTGTCGACCTGGCCGGCGTGTTTCGCTGCGACATACGCACGGGTTCCGGCGACGGTGGGGTGTGTGGTCATGCTGATTCTCCTTCGGGGAGTTGCTGGGCAAGATGGGTGCATGCGTCGGCGAGCACTACCTTCCCTTCGAGATAGCAGGATGGACAGCAGCCCATCCTGCGTGCCAGCGAATCCTTGTCGTGGTCGCTCATCGATCTACACCCGGAGCAGAGTTGCTGCCGCCTTAGCGCTTGGGTGTGGGTCCGCCCAAACAGGCAGGCAACGCACCACTCGCGCTCGATGGCAAGCGCGACGAGCGCGCCCGGGTTGGTGGAGTAGCAGCAATGATTGCTTGCCTTGAAGGTGATGTCTATGAGTACGGTGTTTCCGCTGAATGATCCTATTATCTCCCCGCAGTTGCGGCACACGGCCGTTGCGCCAGAGTGGATTTCCAGGGAGATATGTCTGCCTATCTGGTTCGAATCGTCCGGATGATACGCGTCAAGGATCACCCGATCCCGATCTGTCTGCCACCGAATATTCCTAAGGTCATCCTCGGTTATCGGATCGCAGGATGGGCAGGAGTTCGCGTGCTGGACGAACGCCGCCATGGGAACAGTTCCTCGCTCAGCAATGACTGCTGGGGTGCGGCGACGGTCAACGCTGGCCATGCTTGCGTTGCAGCTTAGGCACACTGCGCCACGGCACCATTCATGCTGGTGACAGTGGTCCATTACGGGTCTCTCCGGTATGCGTCCACATATAGAACACGGGGTTCCGGGGTTGATCTTTTTATGTTGTCCGTAACGGACTGGTGCTGGGGCTACATGAGTCGCAGCCACTACGAAACATTTTCGTGACATTGATGGCTAACGGCGTCGGCTAGAACGAGTGATAGCGAGGAGTTCTCGTATCCCTCGATGCGCTGGCCGCACGAGTCACAGGACAGTACGAATCCGTCCGGGTCGACGTCGAGGCTCATCCACCCGATGCATGGCTGGAGCTCGTCGATGAGGCGCTTGTACTTGTTTCTGGTTCGCTGGGCGCGGGCTGCCGCTGCCCGGTCGGTCGGTGGGGACATGCCCCAAGGATACCACAGTTGACACCGCTGTATTCTGTGTAGCGGAGCGATGATAGGCAGGCAGTGGCCAGCACAGGAAGGCCACCATCACACTCGGAGGTAGGCATGGGACGCGGCGCAGATTCCCGGCGGTTAATCCAACTCGTCACAGCAGCGGGGGGGGGTGTTCGGCGGACCGCACGCGGACACTGGGCGGTCACCGGACCGGCCGGAACCGTGTTCGTGACCTCGGACATGGGGGAACCGCGAGCATGGCGTAACGCCCTCGCGAAGCTCCGGCGGGTTGGGCTCGCGGTGTGACTCATCTGAGTGACCGCCGTGTCGTACGAAACGTCATGTTGTACGATACTGGCATGAGCGACCACACCATGGCCGCATCGGACGTCCGAGACGACTGGCGGGCAGTCCTCGACCGCATCCAGCACGAGGGAGACACCGTCACCGTTGTCCGCTACGGCCGCCCCATCGCCCGCATCGTCCCCATCGACCACCCGGAGGCGCCATGTCCCGCACGGGACGCAAGCCCTACTACGAGTCCGACAACCCCACCACCGTCGTTCGAGGCGCGTCATGGCGTGCCGGAGTCTGGATCATCGGAGTCGTTGTCTTCATTGGCCTGATCGGTATCGGCATCTGGGGTTTCCGGGTCTCCACCGCCGACATCAAGGGCCAAGGTGACGCCCACATGAAGATCAACAGCGCAGACAACCGCTTGTTCGCGCAGGGCAACTTCAACGACCTCTACCAGGAGGTACTCGCCTCGGACCGAAAACTCGACCAGGCCGCACAGGACGTCAACACGCACCCCGGCGATCAGTTCTACGCCACCAACTACACCGGCCTGATGAACCACTGTCAGGACACCGTAGCGATGTACAACTCAGCGGCACGGAAGATCACCGAGGCCCGATTCCGAGACGCGGACCTGCCCTACCAGATCGACGGAAGCAACCCCGTCGCCGACTGCAAGCCCACCACCCTGCCAAGCACCGGGAGCGCCAAGTGAGCATCACCATCACCTTTGACCGCGTCATGGCTCGGCGACTCGCAGCGCTTGGACTGGCAGCGGCACTCGGGGCCGGGCTCCTTGCCGGCTGCGACGATGAGACTCCCTCCGCGCAGAGCAAAGGGCAGGCCCAGACGGAGCAGGCATTCAAGCAGCAGTCAGCCGCTGTGCCCTACCCGGTTGACGCGCTGACTGACTCGCTGGAGCGTCGGAACCTGAAGGAGAAGCTGCTCCGCTACAACAACCCGTCGAAGATCTCCTACCTGTACCTGATGTCGCAGACCGGCGGAATCTACGCCTACTACACGATCAAGGGCAAGGTGTCATCGAACTCGTCGCAGATGACGACCGACCAACTCGACCTCGACCACGGCAACTACCAGCACACCGTCGTGAACGCCCCGGGAGATGACGGGTCGTACGGTCCGAACGAACAGGGAAACTTCGCGTTCACCACGGACGGCGTGATGATCACGTGGGACACGCCATACATCTTGGCGGACGCTCCGATGAAGATTAACTCCCAGAATCTGGTACTCCAGTACCAGGACGGGTCCAAGCCGTCCAGCACTGGCAGCAAGTAGTCTCGAAGCCCAGCGGCCGCGTCGTCCCCATTCGGACGACGCGGCCGTCTCGCGTCCTGCCCCGTTCGTGGCACCCAGATTTGTCGTGAGCGAACCGTGACCAACCATGGCATGGTGACCGTATGCCAACCGATCCCTCACCCATCGTGATCGACCCGCGAACTTGCGACGTGTGGATCACCGCCGACGGTCTCACCCTCACCCGCCGAGGCGACAGCACCGCCCCCGTCGTCACTATCCGCCGACCCGAACCCGGGGACCTCGCCGGACAGGTCCTCTACAGCCAGCTCGCAGCGTGCGCCCTGAGCATCCGGGCGGGCACCCAGGTCCCGGTGACGAGCCGCGCCGCATAGAATCAGACCCGGCCGAAGGTCAATCCCCGCACAGGTACGGGCGATGCCGCACGCCCAAAACAGGGGAGACCTGCATGACTGTCCTCACCGACGCCTGGGCCCGCGACGGCTGGCTGCGCAGCACCGGCCCCTACGCCGCCCTGGTGCCCGCCGAGCACGACGGTGCCCGCCAGGAACGCCGCTGGCGGGCCGTTCTCGTCGCCGGGGTCGCTGTGCTCACCCTGACCATCCCCGCCGCCGTAGGGGTCGCTGTGGCGTGGTGGCATGTGCTCGCGCCACTCAGCAGGTGACCCCGGCCCGGGACGCCACGATCCGCCTCGGCATCGCCCTGGGCTTGGCCACGGTGATCGGTCTCGGCCTGGCCGCCGGGGTCGCGGTGATCGCCGTGGTGTGGTGCTGGCGGGGAATGTCGCGGCCGTACCGGGGACAGCGGCGCCGGCCGTGGTGGACGCCCTGACACGGCGAACCGGCCGCGCCCTCGGGGATGCGGCCGGTCCTGGTGCCGGAACTTGATCCTCACCCTACCGCGCGGACACCAGCAGGGTCGCAACGAATGTCGGCGGCCGATGCGACACTGGGCGGATGCCTAGCGACGACGTGGTCACCATGGCTGATTTGATCCGCGATGACCCCGAGATGGCCCGACGGTTCCGCAGGCAGAGCGCCGCGGACATCATGGCGCTGGCCCGCAAGGCGCAGCAGTCCGCGAGCGCACCGCCGGCCGTGGTTGAGCCGGCGCCGGCAGGGGGCCGGCTCGACGAGATGCTCCGTTCGGAAGATCAGATGTAGTTCTGGAACGCCGCCACCGGGACGGCCCGTCGGGATGCCCCGACTCGATGGAGAGCCGAGGTGAGAGCTGACGGCGGGCGGGCCGCCGCCAGGAGAGGGGCTGCCGCGATAAAGGTGCTCCACGCCGCCGGGGTGACGGTCAAGATGCTGCCGTGCTCGTCGCGTAGCTGTACCCGGCCATCGTCGGCGGTCCTGGCGTAGGCGCAAGCCCCAGAGTCGCAGCGGGTGGATCTCTTCCAGGTCGCACCGGGACAGCGAAGCGCCCCCGCCGGCCGTAACCAGCGGGGGCGCTCCTGTGGGGTCGAGCAACGACTACTGCGGTCAGGCGGCGAAACGGTGACTGCGGCGACGCGATACCCAGAGGGCGCCACCGCCGACCGCGAGGAGCCCAAGACCACCGGCGGCGATCAGGCCGATCGGGGCACCCGTCACCGGCAGGCCCGTGGACGCGGCAACCGGCACATACGGGACAGCGGTGTGGACCGGCTGGATCTGGTCCACGGTCGTCGGGGCCGCACCCGGGGTCGCGGGGGCAACCGGAACGGCCTGGCAGTCACAGGGGACCGCAGGCTGTCCGGGGGTGACGACCACGAGCACCGGCTGGTGCTTCGCACGGTCGCAGGGGGAGCCGACCGTGACGCTCGCCGGGGCGGTTTCGGTCACGGTGTACGTGGTCCAGTGCCGGCCGGTGAGGCTGACCGTAGTGGGGCACGGGGTGCATTCGTAGCCGGTGCCACCGTAGAGCAGCCGGGACCCGAGGGCGTCGACGGCGCACGGCTGGCCGCCGAGGGTGGGCGTCTGAACCCAGGTCCAGGTCTTGCCGGTCTGGCCGCAGCGCAGGGCGATGCCGTGGTCGAGGCGGGCGACGTGGTGGTCACCGGTGGCGCAGGTGCTGGCCAGCGGCGAGGACACCTTGACCCAGTGGCCGGCGACACCCGTCGTGGTCGTGGTGGTCGTCGTGGATGTCTGCCCGACGCAGGCGATCATGATGCGGTCGTGGACCCGGTACGCGCCGAGATCCACCGCCGCGCACGGCGTGTCAGTGACGGTCGTGGTCGTCGTGACCGTCGTCCACTGCCACACGGTGTTGTGGCCGACCTTGACCGATCCGCAGCGGAGGGTGTCGCGGTCGCCCCACTGAACGACGCCGTGCTCCTCAGCACCGCACGCGCCGCCCCGGATGGGCCGGCCGTGGTTACCGCGGTCACCGGGACCGACCTGGATCGGGCCGGAGTGGGTGATGCTTCCCGACGGGGACGGCCGGGTCGACCCGGACCGCGATGGCCGCGCCGAGGACGACTGGCTGCCGGACGGCGCCGGGCTGCTGGCTGGCGCGGAGCTGGCTGGGGCCGAAGTCGGAGACGTGATGACGACCTTGGCCCACGCCCACACGTTCTGGGTCGTGTCGACCGTTCCGTCTGGCTTGAAGGTCTTCTTGACGCTCGACTGGCAGGTGTAGCCGACGCCCTTGATGTCGAACTTCGTCCCGGCGTCTTCTCCGGCCGAGCCGGGCGACCCAGGGAGCGCAGGAGTTCCGATGCTTCCATCGATTCCGCAGGGCTGGCCCTCAGCTGGGGACGTTGAGACCGCCAGCGAGGGAGTGGCGAGGGCGAGGATGCCGCCGACGCCGAGGGCTGCGGCGCCGAGAGCACCACCGATGTGACGCAACTTCACGTTGTGCCTTCCGGGTAGGGGATGAACCCGGCCGACCCTGCCACGGCACTCAGGAACCGTTCAGGTTGACCCCTGCCCATGAGGTCACGTATCGATAACAGCCGACCACGCAAAGCGGGGCAGGACGCCACCAACCGGACACGCCCGACGATCGACATGAATCAGCCTCGACCGGAGATCACCCACCCGGGAACCCCTACCGCCGTCCACTCTGGAAACGCTCCACTCTCTGCGACCAATGCCGCGACACCACCACCGGCACCAACCCGCACGCCTCCAACACCCCCGCGACCTGCTCCACCTCCAGGCTGAGCACCGCCGCGATCACCACCGAATGGTGTCCTTCCCCGTGCAACTCCACGATCCGCCGCGCCGTTCGATCCTCATCCATGCCCGAAGAATGAGACACCGCCGCCCGTCAGATCCTCGGGCCCCCGCCCTGGCGCCGCATCGTTACCAGGCCATCTCGGGCAGCCTGCGAGACCACCGTGTGGACCCAGCCGTACGACCGGCCCGTCTCCAGCATCAACTCCCGCAGCGACCAACCATCCCGGTACAGCACGACGGCGTTGTCCCGCTCCGCTTGCGTCGACCGCTTCCACGCAACACCTCCCCAGAAGCATCCGCAACACGACGGGCAAACTCAGAGATCTGACCAATCCGCACCCCGCGTATCACCGCGTGCGTCACCTCCGACGGGCCGCCGGGCAGCGGAATCCACCTCTCGACCCCATCAGAATCCTCGACAGTGGTGTACGAAACGATATGCAACCCAACAACCCGACGGTTTCCGTCAATCCGGGCCAGGTCAACCATCACCCGCCACGGCCCACCCTCGCCCGGCCACGGTACCTCTACAGTCTGCATGTCGAACGACTGCCCTGGCGACTCCGAACACTTCACCGCGACCGCCTCCGATAGGCCGCGCGGCGCTGAGCCCGGTTTCCAGGCACTTCATGGCCCGGTGCCGGCGGATATGGGACGTTGTACTCGTACGTGATCGGATACGTCTCCGAGCGCCATGCCCTGCTCACCGCGACCGCCTCCGGTACATCGCGTACATCATCGACCTACGAACCAGCCCGGCCCGGTACAGCCGGCGCCGCTCGTCGAGACGCGCCCACACCGCAGCATGCCGCGCCCGGCTCTCCGGCGTGTCCAGCTGTGCCGCGAGACGCTGGGCGGCTGCGACGACCGCCAGCATCGCCACGCGGCCCCGCTCCGACGGCTCAACGCCGCCCAGGACCATGGCGACCACATGGCCGTCTTCGTCGAGCACCGGACGGCACCTCTCAGTGGGCGGATCGTCGTAGTAGCCGACGTCATGCGAGGCAAGACCGGCACCACCGGCCCGACCGACCTTGCCGGTCCACGCGTGGCACGCCCCGCAGTACCCCTCGGCGAGGTCCGTCGGATGCGCGGACACCATGTCGCAGCGCGGGCAACGAAAGGCCGGAGCGTCGCCGTCAGTCCTTGATGGCATAGTGCCCATCCCCGAGATCCTCCCACGTGCCGATCTGCATCAGCAGCGGCGCGTACGAACCAGGCTCACGCGGGCCATGCGGCTCGTCGTCGAGGGCATACACGGTGCCGCTCTGACCAAGCCAGCCGACATGGTTGAGCGCCAAGCCCGGGTTCCTGGGTATCGTCCTGCCGATATGCATGGGAAGCCTGACTGTCCCTGGATCGCCGGCACTCACCTGCACATGCCGGCGGGAGCCGACGACTGCCCCACACACACAGTTACCCGCACCGGAGTGAATATCACGGGCGTAGACGTGCGGCTGGTAATACTGCGCGGGGAATGGTCCGGTCGTGCCATCGGCCCCGGGGATCTGTGCCATGACCTGATCATCCCATCCCACCGGCCCTGCCATGTCCGCTGAGCACCTCGTCCACCTCGCGGCGTACCGCGGCCAGCTCGGCAGCCCGCACCGAGGAGACGGGCACGGGACGGGGAGGTCACGGCCGCCACATCCCATGGGACTCCGGATGGCCACAGCCGCACCCAGCGACTTCGCACACGGCCCGCAAGGTGTCTGGGTCGATCTTGTGGAAGATGGCGTCATGCCGACATCCATGCTGGCAACACGGGCCACCGTGGGCATGCGGGCATGGCGCGCAACCGTCGACATGCGGCGGGTCCCACGCAGCAACGAGGCTCGGCGGATCTCCGGCCATCACGTAACGCGTGCTGCTCACGCCGCCACCTTCGCTTCCTGCTGCTTCCGTACCCGGTCGATGCGCTCGGCCTTCCGTTCTGACTCCCGAACCCGGATCACCTCGTCGATCGCACCGAGCACCCGACCAGGGTCCTGGTACGCCCCATCGATCACTGCGTTGATCGCAGCATTCAGTGCCTGGTTCGGGGTGCGGATCGCCAACGCGTCCCGAACCCGATCGGCGAGCCTACCCACCCACGGCCCAGGGATGTCGCGAGAACCGAAGTACTCGACGGCGTACTCGCGGGCAGCATCGAGGCCGGTCGCCCACTCGACAGACAGGGTGAACAGTTCCGCCATCGCCTCCTCGCCGTTGGCCCGGTCGGCACGTTCCCGAACACACCCGGCAGCGGTCGAGGCGTTGCCGTACTGCCACAGGTAGTCGACGGCGACGTCAAGGTTCTCGTCGGTGTAGACGTATTCCTCGGCGATCTGTTTCGCCAGCGCGGTGTCGGCTGCGACGTTCCGAACTTTCGGATCACGGATCGTAGTCGGCTTCTTCGTGCGCCCGCGACGCGGCAGCGTCGAGGCCGCCTCGCTTGCGAGCCGCAATCCGTCGAAGCTTGCTTCGATGCCGGAGATGGTCTGTTCCTTGGTGTGTTCACTGGTCTGTTCTTGGGTCACTGGTGTGAGTGAGGGGGTATCACTGGTACCAGGTAGGGGTGTCACTTGTGTGAGTGATACCCCCTCGGCGCCTTCTCGGGGCTTCACGTCCCACTGGCGCGGGTCAAGATCCGCGAAGGTACAGATCAGGTAGGCCAACTCCTTGCCTTCCTTGCCGTCGCGCCATACGTCCTTCGTGGTGACCAGGTTCTCGCGGCGGAACTTTTGTAGAGCGTTGCGGACGGCGCTGACGCTGCACTGGGCGCGCTCGGCGACCACGCGAGTCTTCGGGAAGCAGACCCCGGACGTGTCGCAGAACGAGCGGTAGACCGTGTAGATCCGGAACTCCCCGGCGGTCATCTTCCACGACATCGCCCATACCGGGACGATCGCGAACGGACCCATCTGAGACCGGGCGGTGGCTGGAATCTCGGCGCTCACCGCGCGCCGCCGGTGGTGTACACACACCGAACTGTGGTTACACTGGTGTCAAGCATATGGTCGGAACCTCCCAAGGCATTTCCGATCAGGGGCCTGGCGCGAGGTGGTGGTACACCTGCCGGGCCCATTTGCTGTTGTGGTCAATCTTACCGCTTTCGGTGCTCGGGCGCGCGTGGGCACGCGCGTCGATGCTGGTCAGGCCGCCTGGACCTGGACCGCACCGATCAGGTCGTCGTACCCGGCCACGACCCGGGCGACTCGGCACCGCCAGCCAGCGGGAACGGCCTGCATCGGCTCCCTGTGACACCAGGGCGGCGGGCTGAGAGTCCCGCCCCCGACCGCCCCCATGTCGGCAGGGTCGTGCTGGTGGCCGAGGTCGACCCAGCCCAAGCCGAGCTGCGCGCTGAGCACCGAGTACCGGTTGATGGCGGGGGTCTCGTCGTCGCGCTCGGCGCGGGTCTTCGGGGTTCGGTCCGCGGCGAGCGCGTGCATCTCGTCGCGGATCTTGCCCCACTCGGCCTCGACCGCGAGGCGGTTCGACACGTACGTCTGGCCGTGCTCGTCAGCCCACAACCAGTCATCACCGCGCGGCACCGGGACGATGCGCGCCCCGCAGTGGCAGGTGGAGGGGCGGGTCACCGGGGCAGCGAGACAGCCGGTGGGCGAGCACGGCGAGGTCACGCCGCGAACCCGTCAAACAGGGTTTCCGGCAGTGCCATTGGCCGGTTTGACCACAGGACCTCGGTGCGTGCGGTGCCGCGATCCCCGGATCCGTTGCCCGACGAGGTCTGGATCTGCACCTGCGACCAGCCGGCATACAGGTCGTCGTACAGTGCCGACCCGTACCCGGACAGGATCACGACGGCCCGGGCCGCATGAAGCGCCTCGGACAGCTCGCGGTGCGAGGCGTCGTCGCGCATCTCGTGGAGATACTGGTCCTCGCCGCTGCGGGTCGACCCCACGTAGGGCGGGTCAACGTACAGCAGGGCTTCCGAGTCGCCACCGTACTTGACGATCAGGTCCAGGGCGGGCATCGACTCCAGAGACACATCGTGGAGGCGTTCTGCGGCATCAGTCATGCGTTCGACGTATCCGTCGAGGTAGCCTGGCATGCCGATCGATGAACCGCGTGGCGTGACGAAATGCCGCCATCCGGTTGGCTTCCGGAGGGTTCCGCCCCGGCCCTGCGTGAGGCACACCCATGCGCGCCGGGCCCGCTCGAGGTCGTCCGCCTCGGTGTTGCCCCGGAGTGCTTCGCGGCACGCCGCGTACTCGGCGCGGCTGTGTGGGGTGAGTTGACAGGCGCGCGCCAGGTCGTCGGGGTGGTCGCGGAGGGTGCGCCAGAACGCCATGAGGTTCCCGTCAAGATCGTTGACGGTTTCCATCCTGGCTGGTGTCTTGGCCAGCAGCACGGCGAGGCTCCCGGCATACGGCTCAACGTAGTGCAGGTGCGGGGGCATGAGCGCCACGATGCGCTGCGCGACGGTCTGCTTCCCGCCGTAGTACGGGATCGGGGGCCTCACGGCTGCGGCTCGGCGGGGTGCTCGCGGTTCCAGTCGGCAATCTCGCGTTCCATGGCCACCGTGATAACCGCCGTGAGGTCGAGCCCGCGTTTGCTTGCGTGTTGCTGCCATGCCTGCTTGATCGTGGGGTCTGTGGTCATGTGGATGTGCGCCTTGTCCATGACGTCAGTGTACATGATGTGCGCATGCCGTGGTACGATGGTGGCATGCACGTTCTCCTGTCCGGCATCGTCGGCTCAACCGCCTACGGACTCAATACCCCAGAATCCGATGTTGATCTACTTGGCATCTTCGCCGCCCCCACCACCGAATTCCACGGACTCACCCAACCAGCCGAGTCTCACGTCACCACCCACCCCGACTCGACCTACCATGAGGCACGCAAGGCGATGCGGCTAATGCTCAGCTGCAACCCGACCGTCACAGAGATTCTCTGGCTGCCCAATGACCTCTACGAGACACGAACCTACTTCGGGGACGAGCTTGTCCGTTTTCGCATCGAACTGCTCGCCTACCACAGGGTCCGGAACGCCTACCTTGGGTACGCAACCCAGCAGTTCAAGAAGCTCGAAGCGCGCGGCGATGGATCATTCTCGGCGGATACCCGCAAACGCATCGCCAAGCACGCCAGACACCTCTACCGGCTGTGCCATCAGGGGTACACGCTCCACGCCACCGGCACCCTGTCAGTGCGCCTCGACGACCCACAGAAGTTCCTCGACTTCGGCGAACACGTCGCCGACGGGAACATTGAGGCAGCCCGGGACATGCTCGCCCACTACGAGGGACTCTTCAACTGGACACCCACCGTACTTCCCGACGAGCCGAACACCGCGGCGGCCGAATCCTGGCTACAGCGGGTCCGCAAGGAGTACCTGTGAGCGGATTCGCGGCAGCCGATACCGCGGCCCTGTCCACCATTCGAACCAACCTGCTCGCTGGCCTTGACCTCGTCGCCGCGAGCATCGCCGACGGGTCATTTCACACCGTCGGACCAAAGGGCTCCGCCCCACCGTCAGAGTCGGGCCAACTCACCCTCGCACTACTCAACGGCGTGGACGCCGAACTTGAACGGAGGGAGACGCCATGCGTGGAATCGTGATCGCCGACATCGACGGAACAGTCGCACTCATGGGCAAGGGCGACCCCAGCCGGCGAGGACCGTACGACTGGCACCGGGTTGGCGAGGACGACCCGAATACGCCGATCATCGAGTTGGTGCGGGTGCTCCGCACCGCCGGACATCGGATCGTCTTCGTCTCTGGCCGCGACGAGGAATGCCGGCTGGTCACCCAGCACTGGCTCCTTGAGCATGGCGCGGCGACCGGCTTCGGCCCTGGACGCGATCAGCTTTTCATGCGTGAGAGCGGCGACAACCGAGGCGACGACGTGGTCAAACTGGAGATCTACAAGCGCGACATCGTGCCGATCGGCCTAGTCGACTATGTCCTCGACGACCGGAACAAGGTCGTCCATATGTGGCGGTCAATCGGCCTGACCGTGCTCCAAGTCCAGGA
>Ga0213917_1000157_pt1 | contig 13985 bp, 14 predicted proteins | sample McNCre117MG_FD_161051 | JGI IMG/M metagenome (GOLD analysis project Ga0213917, IMG submission 161051) | Freshwater microbial communities from McNutts Creek, Athens, Georgia, United States - 1-17 MG | ecosystem: Environmental > Aquatic > Freshwater > Creek | place: USA: Georgia | collected... | reverse complement strand
GTTAGAAATGGTAGTTATGGCTGAAGGTTTCGATGGGAGAATTTTCTTGACAGACGTAGAGCACGCAACGTATTTACGAAGAATGCCTGTACGATACTTACATCATAAACGTAAAGCTCTATGTGAAGTCTGTGGCTTACCCGGTACAACTGATAATCCTTTGCAACTGGCCCACATCATAGGTTTCAGTTATGGTATCAGAGAGCTTAAACTAACTCCAGACTACTTAGATAAAGCCGAAAATACGAAGACGGCTCATAGAGCCGTCTGTAATAAGGCCGTGGAACTTAATGTTACACAGGCCAAGGAGTTTATTAAGCCTTTGCTGGCTTCTCTTTAGCAGCCTGCTCAGCACGGGCTGCTGCCACTACATCTTCAGCAGCCTTAACCGCCAGCGCATCAGCAACTTCTTTTGCCTTCGCAGCCTCTAGGTCAGCTTCTGCCTTGAGGGCTTCTTCCTCGGCCACACGGGCAGCTTCCTGAGCCTCGGCTTCTGCACGTGATGCAGCCATAGCAGCAGCCTGTTCAGCGTCCTTAGCTGATGGGTCTTGCACCTCCAGTAAGGATGGCTGACCAAGTACCCAGTCAGTGGCTTCGCCAGGCGTAGCTTCGCCTGCCTCAAAGCGAGTAAGAACCACAGGGTCTACAATCGGGTAAGCGCCAAGGTTGTGAAACCATTTTTTCATATTAACTCCAGTTGTTAGAGGGAAAACAAGGGCCTAAGCCCCTGTTTCTTTTAGCTTTACTCAGGATTAAGCAATGGTCAAAACATCGAATGCCCGGACTTCAACGTCACCGTAAGTACGATACACAGCTTCGCTATAGTCCCAGCGCATTGCTGTAGAACGACGCAGAGCAAAGGCTTCAGAAGCGGCATACGAAGCCTGGGTGTTAGTCACACGGGTAACAGCCTTGCTGGCGTCCAGTGCCCATACGGTGTTAGCAGGCACAGGGCCACCGTCCACAGCAGCATCCACGATGAAGTACTTGACATCGTTACCGAAGCCGACGTTCTCCATGTTAGCAGCAACTGCTTGAGGGTCGATACGAGCCAAGGTGGGGTCATAGGCGGTAGAGCCTGGACGACCAGTACGGCCTTCGATCTTCAGGTAGGTGTCAATATCACACACGACATGAGAAATACGACGGAACTTGCGGTTACGCGCTAGGAACTTCACCCAGGACTTGTGAGTAACTACACCACCAGAAGCGGCAGAGTCAAGGCTGGTAGTCGTAACTGCAGGAATAGCACCCACAACCAGATCAGCATCGCCAGAGAACAAGGCCGACAAGTAGTTGTACACTCGTGCATCGCGCTCTACTTCCATGTAACGTGCAATAGTCATTGCAATCACATCAATAGACAAAGCACGCTGAGACTTATCGCTGAACTCAATACCCATAGTAAATGCAGGCAGAGAACGGATACGCTCAGCAGTACTGATACGCAGCAACGAGGTAGGTTCACCAAACTCGGTAGCACGTTGAGGCTTAACGTTCTGGGGGCCACCAACCGTCTGATACGACACGACAGGCTGAATGAAGTTCTCAGAATCAATCGAGATGTTTTGACCAACCATCTGATCGAAGACCACGGTGTCAGTCGCACGGTCTTTAGCCAACAGGTCTTCCACAATGTCAACAATAGCCACAGGAGCCAGACTTCGAGCAGCAACACCAAAAGGTGAGCCCTTATCAGATACGTTAGTCAGACCGGCAGCTTGCATACCGGCTTTACCGTCGAGAATGTCAGCAAAGGTAGCAGAGCGAATGCCAAAGCAATTAGCTCTAGGAAGTGCCAAGCCCTCTGACGCACAGATCTGCTTAAAAGCAGAGCCCAGACGTAGGTCTGCAGTGTTGTACTGGCGGTTAATAAACGTCGGAACTGACATACCTGCATCAAGTGCAGCCTTGTGAATGTCAGGCGTAATGTCAACGTGTTGAACATTACCTTCGATATCAGTAAAAAATGCCATGATTTACTCCTAATTCTGTGTTGGGTTAGATGCGTTTGATGACGATGGTAGTACCAACTGCACCAGTACCAACCTGACCAAGACTGACCACGCGCCACGTAAACGCGCCATAAGTCTGTGAAGTTGCTTTGCAGACCTTAGCATAGGCAGTCAGCGCAGTGCCCTTGGCAGTAACTGTACCAGCAACAACGTAGTCACCAACAGCAATAGCGCCAGTCCCAGGGGTTGCCTGCAGGCCATCAGCCGTAACGTAGGTATTACCTTCGTCAACTTTACCGCCAACAGAGTAGCCGCCAGAAGTAGCATTCTCAACTGCAACGATGAAACCTTCAATCTTGTCGCCAGCAGCGCACAGGTCAAAGCGAGATTCGCCAACGAGTTTCACGGCTTTACCGGAATCTACGTCAGACATGTTATTAGCTGAGCCGGTACCTGCACCCAGACGAACTGCCACAACTTCCTCGATAGGCAGTTGTGGTACGATGAAATGATTAGCAGCCATTTGGATACTCCTTTATTTGGCGGTGGACGAAGACATAAACGCTGCAAACATTGGATTCATAGAAGCTTTTGGCTTCACTGCTTCCTGGGTGGTGGCAGCAACACCGCCCACCTTAAACTTAGCTTTAAACTTTTCACTGAGGTCAGCATGTTGGGCAAGAACCTCAGCAGCAGACATAACCGTAATTGCTTCAGCCTTGAGCCCGAAGTGCAGTCCCATAGTCTTGACAGACGCACGGGCAATTTCCAGCGTAGCATTTGCCTGGGTCTGCAGTGTGTCAAATTCCGCAGACTTAGCTGCGAGATTAGACTGTGCAGTCTGCAATTCCAGCCTAGCTGCAAGGGTGTCTGCAGTAGCTTTGGTGACTAGGTTAGTCAGAACAGTCATAGCGTCTGGTGCAGACTCTGGGGCTTCAGGCTTGGTAGTAGACTCTGCTACATTAGTAGAGGCAGCATCGGCAGCGGCTTTAGCATCCGTAGTGGCAGCAGCATCAGCCTCTGCACTCGCCTCTGCCGTAGGCAAATCAACCCCAGCGGCCATCGCTGCAAGTTGTTCGTCGGTCAAGGGTTTAGGCATGGTGGTTCCTTTATGGGTTGGCTGATTATCTGCCATAGGCAAACTTTCAGAACCTACGTTAGCTTGAACATTGCTGTAATTGGTTGCCTTTGTAGCAGTAACGACCCGTTTTGCTGAGGCATTAGACGCTGCACCAAGCTTTTGAGCCTTGGCGAAAGCGTCCTCAAGTGACCCTACAGCATCGATCAGGCCCACAGACATGGCGGCTTTGCCCAGAAATTCCCTACCTTGACCAAAGCTGGTATCCGCCTGTGCTACAGGGATATTACGCGCTTTAGCGATATCCTTAATAAAGATACTGTACATCTGGTTAGCCTGTGTCTGCATGTTGTTTTTAGCAGTGTCAGACAAGGGTTCATACGGGGAGGCAAGTGCTTTCTCCTCCCCTGCTCGGATAACCGTAGCCTTAATGCCATCCATCTTCATGGACTCAGAGTAGTCCATGTGTACTCGTATAATACCGATTGAGCCTACTACAGCAGTCTCAGACGCCATGACGTAACTAGCATTAGCACCGATCCAGATAGCAGCACTTGCCATCATAGAGCCGGTATAAGTAACCACAGGTTTAACTGCATTGACACGAGACAGCAACTGTGCAGTCTCTTGCACACCAGCCACAGCACCTCCGCCAGAGTCTACGTTCAGAACAATAGCGCTAACTCCTGGATTAGAGACAACCTGTGCAAGAATATTACGTAAGTCTTCGTATCCAAGCATTCCATAGTAGATACCATAGCCAGCACTGCCATTAGATAAGCTACCAGACATGCTGACGATAGCAACACCGTCCTGGACTTGTACGAACTGTTCCATAACAGTATTCATGTAGTCAGACGAAGCCTTGAATTCGGGCCGTTCACCTGCCTTAGCACTAGCTGTTAGTGACTGGTGAAAATTAGCTTCATCGCCAAGCCATAGTTGTGTTACTGTCGGCATTTGTGTGTCCTTGTTGGTGTGGTACTCTAACGCAGGAGGACTCAATCGAGTCCTCATGTTTCAGAAGTGTTAGCTTTTGGGCTGCTTTGGCGCGTCAGAAGTGGTGCTTTGGCTAATCGCACTGGTATTTGACGATGGGTTTGTAACCGCTGCAGGCTGTGCACCCATAAACATTGTGCCTGATTTTGGCTTGTACCCTGGTGGCGGCAAGTTCCCCGTCAAAGCAATACAGGCTTCTTCATCTGTCAGCATACCAAGGCTCAACTGCATCAAAATACGGCTCTGCTCCATAGACCGGAAAGCTTCAAGCTCTGCCTCTGGGCGTAAGTCAATCGCAGCATACTTAAAGTCAACATAGCAATCCTGACCCATCAAACGTACAGCAACTGTAAGCGCACGAGAGTAAATCTCATTGAGCTTACTGCGAATCATATTAGCTTGCTTAAGGTAAAGCACCGCCTCGGTAGATGAAGCATTACTATTACTACCATGACCAAGCACAGTAGGCATAGTTTTAGCCCCAGCAGCAAGCTTTCCGTTCAGTACGCTTTGAATCTTTTCTATAATATCAGACGGGTCTTTACCTCCATCAATGAAAGCATATGATACAGCATCGTAAGATACAAGTGCATCCTCTGGGGCCAGTCCGTTAATCGTAGCTTCAATCTCAGAGATAAGCTGGTTCTTATAGTCCAAGAACTTCTGAGAGTCTGACAAAATGTCAGGCGGCGTCATCTTTTTAATCTTGTCGCTATCAAGCGTAGCTGTCAGGCGTGGCAGTACAGCCCTGCGTAGGGCTCGTCTACTGCTGTCTGTGAACTCAATGTCCTGCAGGATAGGCTGAATAGCGGCTTCAAAATATGAGGAAGGATACGCATCCGTTAAGTACTGGTCAACTGTAGTATAAATAATCGTAGGCAAATCAAGGTCTACTTCCTGCCCTCCAATTACCTGTACGAACCTAGTACGGTTCTCTTCCTCATAGAATCGGAATGTAGAAACTGATACTGGGTTAAAACTTGCAGGCACACGGGCTTTATCAAGTGCTACCTCCAAGCAGGCTGCACCATCAATAAGTAATTCCAAGCCGAGCTGCTCAGACAGTGACTGCAAACCTTGCTGGGAGCCAAAGCTCCCGTCTAGGTTTCCCATATAGGTCACTCGACGAAGTAATTCATGGGCAAGACCTGTAGCAGCAGGGTCGATTACTCCGTCCATATTTCTAGCGACTACAGTGTAACGCTCTGGAATCCCTGTACGCAGCAGTGAACTAGCCGCACTGCTCAGGTCTGGAGAGCTCTTTACAAGTTCTCGTACAACTTTCCTGGTTTTATTCTGCGATCTTGCATTTACAAGCCGGTCTGTACTGGCAAGTTGCCTATCGTTTTCACGTAGCGCGGCTGTCGTGGATGTGATGTTACGACGATAACCTGGAACAGCCACTGCACCCTTTGGCGCCTTTGGCAAGGGTTCCGAGGGGAGTATCGCTGCTCCCCAGGTTTTAAGGGTGTCAAAAAGGTTCATGATATTCCTAGTAATGCGCCGGGATTCTATCAGATTCTTTAGCGAAGAGCCTAGTCAGCCAAGTCCACAAGCCCAAATGGTCGATTCAGTAGCTTAACTTTCCAGATAGCTGCATCAGCAACGACATTTACGTTATAGCTCTTAAAGTTACCAAGGTGCCCTAATGCAAGGTGGCAATTAAACCCTCCATCACCAGACTCGCATAGCGTGATCAGATTCGTAGGTTCCAACTCTAGGTCAGGGTATAAGTGGTAAGGCTTAATATGGTGTACGTTAAGCTTCTGCTTACTACCGCACCGTTCACAGGTGTTATGTAAAGCAAGGTGGGCCTTCTGCACCTCAGGCCACTTTGGTGACCGAGCTACGTTAGGCTTACCGGTGATTAAGCTAGTTAGAAATCCCATGATACTTTACCAGGTTATTTAGTGTTTCTGAGATAAGAGCACTTATACGGTATGAGTACTCTTGATTAGGGTGTAGCCCGTCTATGGAGTCTGATGGGCTATAAGTTACACTGCGTAGGTCTATAAAAGGTACCTTCTGTGTATCTGCTATCTCTCTAATTATAGCATTATAGTTATCAAGTCGTACATCTGGTAGAGTTGTCCACACAATTCCAGTAAGAATAACTACCTTTTCCTCAGCCTTAGCAAGAACAATTAGCTGCTCAAGTCCTAACCTAAAGTCTACCTCACCTTCGTTAAGTAGCGCATCTGCGCCACCAAAACGTAGTAGTGTAATTTTCTCTGGAGACTTGGCAATCTGTTCCTTAAAGTTATCAAACGGCAGACCATGACCTCCATTAAGCGTGTAAAGTACTGTTGCTCCGGGTAGAGAGTAGTCAATAACTTCGTAGGACTTAGCAAGTTCGTTTAACTGCCTAACTGGAGGTATTTCAAGCCTATAAGCAGGGCATACTGCACAGCTCCCCCAGGATACAGAATCTCCATACATACCCACGTAAGTTTTCTGTGCAGAGCCTCCACCACAGCCTACTAAGGTAAGGACTAGAGCTAGAATAATTTTATACTGTGCCATGTTTCATTAGGTTGGTACCCAGATATTGAGACCCATTTATATGGTAGCCTGTAGTAAGGTAATACTTCTTTCTGTAGGTTGTCAAGTATTAAGCCATCAGTCTCTACCACAAGGTGGTAACCTAGCTTAGTTATGCAGAAAATATATCTCGCCTGGTAACCTTGCTGTCTAAGCTTATTTAATACATAAGCTGCAAAGTCCTCGCAATCTCCTTCAAACTTTCCAGTCTCTTTCAGCTGTTTAGCAACTTCTTCGTAAGTCTGCCAGTACTCCACTTTACGAAACTGAACTATGTCAGTTTTATATTCAAATACAGCAAGCGCCTCTTGAAAGATTTGGTCAACAGTCATGTCCTCTTTGTCTTGCCTCTATGCAGCCTTGTGGTGGATTTACTGGCTCTCCTAGTTCAAGGTGGGTACACCCTGCAATTAAGACTAGGAGAATTAGTCTCATGTTACTACCTGTTTGCCAGCCGCAGTCAGATTGCTTGTGAGCAGTCTCAGACGTTTGATGTGCATCGCGCTGGCTACATTGCCGCTTGCATTTGTCCCTAGTAGTAGTCTGTTGACTCCACTCGTTCTGGTTGGAAATGCTGATGCCGAAGAAATAGCTGACTCAGTACTGCCATTGAATACTGCACCTGCATTTGGAGGGCTGACTCCCAGTGCGGCCTTAAAAGCAACCCCACTTGTGAGTGTGCCAATTGGCCCCATTGACGATGGATTAGCGTAGCCATAAAGACTATTGCTTGACGCTGGCTTAAATAGCTGATCAATATCACCAGATGGGTTTGCCAGTGAGCAAAGCGCAGTTACACCGCTCGTAGCCCCGTAAGTCAAGTCACCCTCTACGACAATCGTGGCTTGCTTGACTGAGTTGGGATAGTAGGTTTGGGCTATGGGGCCGGGGTTGAGTTTTACGCCCCACACACCGATACCACTTACTCCGTCGCCTGCGAATACAGTAGTCGTGCCGTCAACCGATAAATTAATCCGACCTCGTAGCGAGGTGCAGGATGCAGTGGTTGTGAATGTTGCGTAAACAAACCATGAGCCATCAGAGTTCTGGCTTGCACCGTAGGTAGTGATTCTGTTTTTGCTGGCAATATTCCAGGCACCAGTCACCATGTTGTAACGAATCTCTGACGTGTCGCCAGTGTCGCCAACATGGATTGGTTTAACCACTACCCAGTTGTAACCCGCTGGCACTACTGCTTTACAGAACAGTGTCCAGGTTCCTGCCGCTGGAGTTATGTTTTGTTCTAGGTATTGCTCTCCGCTTGACGTTGGCGGAATCAACTTGTCCATCGTCTGAGTGCCGTCTGGTGCAGTCAGCGCGTTGGGAGATACAGTTAAGATTGGTTTAACCCAGCTTGCGTTATCTAGTGCTTCAGGACTCACCAGCAAATTAGCATCCATCACCCAGGGCCAGACCTGCGCGAGATTGTCAAAGCCGACTAGGGCTGTGTCTGCTGTGCGGGTAGCTGCACTGGTGCTTGGATTTGGAATGTAGGAAGTTGGGCTCTTTCCGGGCTCTAAGTTGTCACACTGGACGTAGTTTGCTCTTCCGATTGTGGTGCTTGAGGAAGCATCTGGGTAGATAAATAAGCCAATCGTCTCAGAAACAAGTAAGTTGCGAGTCAACACGATGACCATAGGCACACTCGTAGACATACTTGTCATAGTCCATAGACCGCCAACTGACTGTGCCAAATTGCCAGGGCCACTTTCTATGTAGCCTGTTGTGTCAGCGTTGTTACCCCATGTAGATGTTCCGCCTAGCAGGCCGACCTGTATTTGGTTTGAGTTCGAAGAGGCAAGTAGGGCTATGCGCTGGGTGTAATAGCCAATTGCTTGAGCGCCGCCGACACCTGTTGTAGCCCAGTTCTCGCTACCGGCTGTCGTTGTCTTTGCCACCTTCCAAAATGTTCTACCGCGATACTTAGTACCGTCATTTGTAACAACGGGGTTGCCTGACCAAGGTGAAATACTCAGGTCGTCTGGGTTAGCTAGCAACTGAGTACGTTGCTCCTCAATCAGCGTGCCTTTTGATGCAAGCGTTACCGGATCGTAATCAGTACGTCCAGAGTAAATCGGGCCAACTGTGGGGGCTGCGAAGGGGTTGTAGACGTAGGTTGCTGCACTTGCCCCGGGATTTAGTTGCGCGCTAGAGGCGAGGATGTACGAAATACCGTCACCAGCGTAATTCCCTCCACCATCACCGTTAGCAACATATACGGTAAATTGACCATTGGTTGACGCAGAAATGCCTGAAACAGACACCCTCCAAACACCATTTCCAATCGCTACGACAGATAAAACCGGAGATCCTAATGTCGCACCGTTTGCTCCTACTGCCCCAGTCAAAAGATTGATGTATGCGTATGAGTACCCATTAAAATCTGCGTACTGCACCGCAGCCCATGTGCGTGTACCAGCCTTTAAATAGACAGATTCACACCATTGACTACTTGAAGAAGATTTAGTAATTTGCTGTAAGAGCGTGTGTGTGCTGCTAGCAGCGGTCTCCACCAGCGCGTGCATTGGGACGCCATTTGGCATCACCACAACGTTTTGCTGAATTGTTATGGCGGTCTTAGTCCAAACTGCATTCGTGAAATCGTTGCTGTAACCAAGCCGATTGCCGACTGTGGAATCTACGTAAGCTGTTTTGTCACCATTAAGTACATGAACTCGGGCCATGTACCAGTAGAAGCCTGCTGATGTTGGTGAACCAACTCCAGCAAGATAAGCGTAAACATTGTTTCCGGGATTTACTCCAGCCGTAACCTTGATACCAATCCGGAACCAACCATTGGCCAGTGTAGTGGTGTAAGCAGTGGCTGTGGCAGCTTGTGGCCCGGTGAGGTCGACTGCACCTGTTAAGTAGTTGACCTGCACGTAGGCAATATCAGCCGCCAATGTGGCGTTGTAAAAGCCATAGCTATAGCAGCCGTTCCCAGTATCAAAATTTCCTCTCTTTACATCCACAAACAGACACATTTTTGTGTCATTTGCCGTAAAAAGTGCGTTGAAATTTGTGGTGCCAGAAATTGAATTTGCAGTTATCCCATACATCCCCCCATCAAAAGCAGCAACAGAAAATGGGGTGGAGTTTGCGGTTAGACTGCTGCTCCAATTGGTGAGCGAGTTGCTCTCTGCGGCAAGGTTATGCGGCCCCCACTGCACCGTGCCGTCTGAGCCTATACAGGTGGCTAAGCTAGATCGAGTAACTCTCTTAGCAAGCTCAGCAGGCCCTTGATCTGCTATCTTAGTCTTAAGCAGAGACGCCTTAGAAGGGCTAACAAGTCCTAGCCCAGGGCTCAGACCTAACTTCATTGGGCATACGCACGAACTGCGCCAGAAGCAAGTGTGAAGGCTGTGAACTGACCAAACAAGGTGAGTCCGGCTGGGAGTGTAAGCCCGGTAAGTGAGCCCGTCGCCCCAGTCTCAGTAATAGACGTAAAAATAGCGTCATTAATTACTGTAATACAGCGCCAAGTTCCAGTCTGTGCGGTCGTAGAGTTAACTGTAAGTACACCCTGCGTACCTGTAGTGTCCACCATAAGCAGCTCTCCGCTACTCCGTGAGCGTACTGGAATGGTATTCCCTGTTGAGTCTTTTGCAGCAAGAGTAGTCATAAGTGGTGCTCCGTTAGTCTTTGCGAGGATAGCAGAGGTCTACCCTGCTATTAGCCCAATTAACCTGCTGTCTCAGCTTTCAATTCACTAAAGTCTACCTGTTTGAACTTCCTGACTAGTGAAAACACCTCAGCATTCCTACCACTGACCGTACCAACAAGTCTTGTAGCAAGGTATAAGTACAGCAATGCGAAGTAAGTATGATCTTCTCCATCCGTTTTCTGGTAGACATAAGTAAGTTCGTCCTTCTGAAACACCTGCGTTCTCTTCAAGGATAGCAAGTGGGAGAACAACTTAGTATCTTCTTGCCCTTTCTGAAGGAAGATATTGTTAGACTTAAACAAGTCCCTCACACTGTCAAGTCCTAAGGTTCTGTTGCACTTGACTAAGGCCAGATTAATCTTCCCTTCTTCTTTATCTTCTTCTTTCCGTGAAATAGTAAATAACTCTGTACTTTTAGTCGTAGTAAACATACAACCATAGGCATTAGGGTCTTGGTCAGTAATCTGAGTTATCATATGTGTCTCAGGAAACGCATCATGCACAGAGGCTACTACCCTGAACTGCCGAATAAGCTCAAGCCTCCTAGCTATAAAGCTAGAAATAGGCACATACTCTCGGTGTACTACAAGCATAACTCCATTGCTAGTCATTCTACCTATCGTTACTGTGCATAACTGCCCAATATCTGCCCCCAGAAAGTGCATCTCACTAGAGTTCAAGTCCGCTTGCACAAGACTCCGATCAATATCCGCATACGTTATTTGGTCATTCTCTTCCTCAGAAGTCTCGCCAAGCACCTGATTCAGCCACTCAGACCTCTTATTAAACTCAGTAGACGTTCGTACTAAGTACGCTGGAGTCAGAATCTGACAGGCTGTAACCGGAGTCACGTAATAAGTATGTGCTTCGTAATTATCAAGCGGATTCTCTATCACCCACTCAAGCGTCCTAGGGTTCAAGCGTGGGTCTCTATTGCACGAAGGGCAGTTCCACCTAGCTTCTTGCCACCGTACGTCCTTTATATTGAACTTATTTAGGTTTTCTAGGGAGTCCGTGTACCCTGGTACTATAATATCCTGGTGATAAGATGGTAACCACTTGTATCCACAGTGCGTACAGCATCCCATGTGTCTATATCGTCTACTAACTTCCGCTTCCTTACTAATCCCTATCCCCGCTATCGTAGGTGTACTAAACTGACGAATAATAGCAAGTTGACTAGCCTGTAACCGTGACCTGAACTGCTTAAGTGTATCCGGGTCTGATCTATCAATTTCATCAGCGACCAAGCAGTCTGCGCTAACCGATAATGCTGCTGTTTCGGACTTAGAACCCCGGATAAACAAGAAGTTATTTGCTACTTGTTTGAGTTCTGTTGAGTCAACATTAACGTTCAACAAGGTCTTGAGTCTAGGGGAGCCATATAGTATTGGGTTAATCTTAGTAGTGGTAAGCTTAATAGCATCGCTAGCTGTGGGTAGGCTATAGATGGTATTAAACGGTGACTGCGTAGCCATCGCTGCCAAGTAGTAGGCAATTGTTGTAGTAGTTAGTCCAATCTGAGCTGGTTTTACTGTATTATTTACCCGTGACGTGTCGTTAACTATGTCTGCTTGGAAGCTGTATTTTCCATGCATTGACATTAATTTGCCATCTACATAGATATTTTTCTCAATCCAGGGGCTTAGATTGTGCAGGTGATACACATCTTTTGCTCCGTCTCGGATTCGTTGTAGGTGTTCTTTTATCATTTGTGTTAGACGTTTAGACTAGGTATTGAGAACATTTGTAGCTACAGCGCTACCTGCCGGTCATTGGAGGCTTTCTCATAGGCTTCAAGGAAGTCGTCACTCAGTTCTGGAAACTTTTTGAGGGTGGCTATCAAGGTTGTTTCTATCTTGGCTATGGTCTGGGCGTTATACAAGTCTGCTTGAAGCTTCGTTATCTGTGTTAGAATATTTACAATACTATTCATTGCAGAAACTTTTGCACTCAGATTGGTTTCTGTGTCATATTCATTAGACTCTAGCAGGTTCTTTGCTTTGTGGTACTGACTGTATAGCTCTCTATCAAGGTCTAGGTCTTTGAGATTGCCCTCTGGTACCTGCCAGGGTGGTGCTTTTTCTTGTCGGGGTATGTCAAATGGGTCGAATGGGGGGTTCATTTTCTGTAGCCCTCTGCCAAGGTGGGATAGAGGCTTTTGGCTTTCTGTAGGAACCTTTGCATGGTGTTATAGCTGACGTTAGCTACTCTTGCTGCCTGTACTATACTATACTTCCCTTCAAGTATCTGCTTAGCAATTTCAACCTTGTAGGCTTTTCGTGCTTCTATGAGAGGTTTCTTGTTTATCACCTCTACTTTCCCGGGGAAAGTGTAAGATAGGTATCTCTCGTGAATGTTTAGTAGCTTAGCAAGGTCTCTTGTAGTTATTTTTCTGTCGTACAGGTCTTGCTTTTGCTGTTCCGTAATCCTGGTTTTCAAGGATTTTGGTTTCCGGTGGTCTGGCCTGGGCCAGAATGAGGGATAGGATTGGGGCATGATGCCTCATTATGGCATAAGTGTAAGGTCGAAAAGTCTGAGAAAAATTTTATATGGAAGAGGGGAGAGGGCCAGCGCCAACATTTTACCACACGATAGAGTGTATACGTCTGGGTGTTTACCCTGTTCCTAGGGTTATCCCTATCAGTGATTACCCTAAGGCAGGCACTACGCGATTACCATACTTTATCGATATTGTCCATAGGGTAAGCACCTAGAATTATTTTTGCCTTGTGTGTCGTGGAACTATTTTTTGTGTCACAATATAGTTGTGTTTGATAGTTGTCATGTTGACAGCAAGCCCCGCCGAGTTGGCCTGCTCGGTAAGGTCTTAAATTTGGGCCAATTTGAAAGTTGAAAAATGTCTACCTCTTCCTCTTCCGAAGTTGTCACATTTACCGGACTGGTCCGTGTGACTGGCAAGGGCGTGACTGCCAGTCATAAACTGACTGGCGCGATTAAGAACGGCGCCGAAGTTGGCGCATTGGTGGCCGCTGGAAAACATCGCAAGGCGGTAATTGACCACTTGGCCTTGCAAGGTCGGGCAGACACGGCCCATGCGCTGTCAGTGGGAAATATCCGGCCAGTGTGCGCGCTCCTGGTTGAAGTGTCGGGTAAGGCGGTCAGCCTGATGGAGATTGATGGCAAAGCGCCGTATAGCGAATTTCTGCGCATGGGAGCATCTTTGGCCGCGATGCCGCAGGTGAACAAGGCGGGCAAGCCTACCCCGGCGGCCAAAGCCCTTGACCTGTACTGCGAATATAAAGCACTCTCGGATGAGATGCGGGCGGGCCGCGAAGCCCGCCGTGCAGAAATTCGTGCAGGGATTCAGGCTAACTCTTCGCACGAAGAGAACCGCGCCGTGGTGGCTGCGCTGACTGATGCGGGTTTGCCTGTATCTGAAACCGCAACACCACACTTCGCAGGTGAAACCCGGGCGCGTGGCGAAGCGATTCAGGCCGCTACTGCCTGACCCTAAGCCCCACTAGGTGGGGCTTATTTAAGAGGCTTGCAGGCCTCTTAAATAAGCCTAGCGCTTATCCCGGCCGCTAATCTTAGCGCTTGATTTTTGCGGGATGTTCTTTTGGTGGATTTTGCGTCAACCCTACGGGCGTTGACGTAAGCCGCCGCATGCTCCCACGGGTTGCATGCAGCATTCCCCTAAAGTTACATCGTGACAACGCGAAAACCCGGACTATCATTAAAAATTCGTCAACGCCTACGCTCGCTGGAATGTTAAACGCACGGT
>Ga0213917_1000156_pt1 | contig 14041 bp, 17 predicted proteins | sample McNCre117MG_FD_161051 | JGI IMG/M metagenome (GOLD analysis project Ga0213917, IMG submission 161051) | Freshwater microbial communities from McNutts Creek, Athens, Georgia, United States - 1-17 MG | ecosystem: Environmental > Aquatic > Freshwater > Creek | place: USA: Georgia | collected... | reverse complement strand
GAGGTCGCCGCTTCCGTATTGATGCAGGACCGCGATCCGCCGAGTCCCGCCGTCAGGAGAGCCGCCACGCCCGCGCCGTTCGCCAGCATGGCGCTCGTCACCTTGCCGGCGCCAATCGCCGTGACGCCCGCATTGCTGATCGTCACATCGCCCGTGACATCGACGGCCGCCGGGACGTTGCCCGCCGATCCGACGATCAGGCGTGCGGAGGCCAGGGCATGGAGGACGTTGAGCTCGGCCGCCGTCGGCGTCAGCGCGGTCCCTCCCACGCGGACGGCGACCTCGGTCCCGTTGACACAGAAGCCATCGAACGCGCCGTGCGGGGCGCACAGCCACTGCGTGCCGTCACACACGGCCCTGATCCCGCGTCCGACCTTGGCATTGGCCGTCTCGAACGAGACGTTATTGGCGGCGGCGTTCCCGATCGTACAGATCGCGCCAGCCGCGGCACCCGCCACAATGAACGACTGGGCGGCATGCACCAGGAACTCGTACCAGACACCCGTGAGGGCCTGGGTCGGCGTCGGGAGCGTCGCCGTAATCGCGCCGATCGCCCCGCGATTGGTAAAGACCGTCCCCGGAGCATGGAATGGGTACACGATGGTGAACGACGCCGTCTTCGCGAGGCGTCGCTGCGAGAGTCTGGTAGACATCGGGATCTCCCCTTTCTCCTGTCAAAGAGCGCCGTTAGGCCGGCGCGGCCGCGCCCGTGAGTATGTCGTCGTGGGTCGGCTTCGGGGTCCCTGGGTTGTTGAACCGAAGCCGGGATCCGCCGATGTTCAGGCGTTGCACAATCGGCAACGCATCCGTCGCGATGTCACGGTAGAGCCCTTGCCGTCGTCGCCGACGCGTCTCTTTGGCCCACCGCTCCTCGTACTCGAGTTCGTCCGAGAGCCGATCGGCTCCGCCCGCCGCCCACAGATCCGCCTGCTCGTGCTGTAACGCCCGCACGATGTTCCACGGATGGAACAACCACGCCTCGTGCACGCTAGCGACGTGGATGTAGCCGTCACGCGCCTGCACGTGCATGTCCGACAGGTCCCGCATCCCGACGTTGACCGCCGGGGCACGTCGACAGCGCCGCTCGAGGATGTAGACGCCCGTGCGCTCGGCACTCTTCCGGATTCGCAGATCCGGATCGACGTCCCGGAGATAGGCGAACACCTCCTCGAACTGCGGCGGCAGTCGGAGATGCGCCGGGACGGGGACGTGGGGCGTGCTCATCGGCGCTGGGGTTTCTTCGCTTGACGGTCGGCGGCGACGGTCCGTTCGGCTGCGGCTTCGGCTTCGGCCTCGCGGGTGAGGCTTTCGGCCGGCGGCGCGAACACCTCCTGCGCGGCCTCGGCCGCCGCAGAGGTCGCCTGTGCGCCGACGTCAATCTGCGGACGCAACCCCTGACCGCGTACGGCCGCCCGGGCGGTGCCGGTCGAGATGACGCGCATGTCCTGCGCCGCATCCACGCCTGGCGCGCTGCGATCGATCCCCTCGACCTTCTCGCCGAAGCGCTGCAGATCCTCATCGCTGAACGGCTGGCAGTGTTCCGGCTGGTCCACGCGCTGACGGCCGTCGTCGCTGCCGAGGATCGCGATGAAACTGACGAATCCGCCATCGTCCAGGGTCCGCGTCCCCGGGACGATCAAGCGCTTCTGGAAGTGCATGGCCGCGCCATACTCCGTCCGGAAGTACCCCCGCACGGACCCGTCCTCGGTGAATCCGCCAGCGGGCAGGGTGACGTGATTCCCGTCGAACGTCTCGGACAACGGCCGACGCCCGCGGTTCAGGCAGATGACGGGCGTATCCGGCTTGAGCGTGGTTTCGCCGATCCGCTCGACCATGAGATTCGAGACGCCGGTCATCTCCGGGATCTCGAAGGCAGGCACGTGATTCTGCATACAGCCTCTCTGCGCTTGGCACCATCTGAGCGCTCCCGGAGACCTATCCCGTGGTCTCCGGGAGCGTGACCACACGGCGTGGGCGCGACCCTACACCGCGTGAACAATGAGCTGGTTGACGTCGATCCCTTCCATCCGGAAATTTCGGTTGGGTTGCTGGCAATGGAAGTTGTCGTAGATGTAGAAGAACGCGGTGTACTGATCGTAGTCATTGACCCACTTCAGCACCGAGCCCTCAGTATCGGCCCACGATCCCTCGTCTTCCACGTAGCGCGTCCACGACGCCTTGTTCATGCCGAAAAGCATCCGGAACGGCGCATCCCGATCGACCACGATGGGGATGTCCCCGTAGGTGATGTTCTTGCCGGTCGGCTTCTTGGCCGCCTTCGTCCCGCCATCCGGCGACATCAGGTCGGCACCGGTGTAGCGGCGGTCGGTCTCGAGGAGCGTCAGGTACGCCCGGCGCACCGCATGCTCGGCCGCGAAGAAGTCGATCGACGCGCCGACGCGGATCGAGACCGCGTCGATCGGCTGCTGGATCGCATCCAGCGACAACCCACCGACGCCGGTCACGACGTAGGACTGGAGTTGCGGATACGTGCTCCGCGACAACCCGTGGTAGGTGGCGACGTATGTCTGATCGTCGTCCCCCGCCAGGATGCCTTCCGGCTCCTGGTTGTACGAGTTCTGCGTCGCATTCTGCGCGATGACGATCTTGTCGTCGTCGGTCAGGCTGACGGCCGCATCGACCGTGATCGAGGTGCCGGCTGCCGCCACACCCGTCACCGTGCGCGTGGCTTCGATGTTGCCGGATCCGTCGATGAACGCGACGTACATCCCCGACGTGCTGTCGCCGTAGATGTAGCGGTTGCCGAGCACAGACCCGGCGACATTCCCCGGCGAATCGACGGTCACGGTCGTGGAGTTCGTGATCGTGCCGTTGACGAGCGCCAGGATGCCCGAACCGTAGCCCCAGCACACGCGGTTGCGATGGAAAGACAGCGCCTCGGTGAGGCCGTCCATTTCCGCCGGGATGACCTGCTGCCACGACCCCTTCTTGTTGCGCGACTGCAGGATGACGTCACGGTTGAAGCCCACGCGGCCATACGTGTTCCGCATCGGCACTTCGAAGTCCTTGTAGACCGACCGACCCGCCTGCGGCAGACGGCCTCCCGTGGGAATCGACCCGGCCGAGTAGTTCCGCCCGATCTTGATCGGGATGACCTTCTTGCGGCCCTGCCAGGTGTCGTCGGGCGCCTCCGACTCCATGAACTTCAGGATGTTGTTCTCTTCCTGGAGTTGATTGACGATGGCTGGCGCGTAGTCGTCCTTGAACAGCGGATCCCACTGCGTGAGATCCGAGCCAGGCATGTACTGCCGGTCCAGCGCGGTTCCGGCGATCGCGACGAACGCGAGCACCGGGCTGATGATCCGAAACATAGGCGTTCTCCTCTACCCTCAACAGCTCGAACAGGTGACCCGTCAGTACGCGCCCTGCCGAATCCGTCGGTTCACGTCTGCGACGCGTTCCTTCGAGGTCCGAGCGGGAGCGGGGGTACCGGGAGGGGCCACGGTTCGGGGAAGCGTGCGGTTATGCTCCGCGATGCGCTGCGCCGCGGCGCCGGGCGCGCCCGGTCGTCGCGTCGCCGCCGTCGCCGCTGCCGTCGCCGAGTCGGCCTGCTTCTTCGAGACCTTGCCCTTCAGGTAGTGCGCGATGATCTCCTGCGGGGATCGGTGGTGCTCCCGCCGACTCTGGTAGGCGCCCACCATCGCGTCCTTGAAGAGTGTTCGTGTGAACTCGTCGTCGAGCTGCGCCGCCGCCGCATCGATCGCCGATTTCCACTGCGATTTTTCCGAGGCTTCGGTGCGGGCGACATCCCGCCCGTCCATCGCCTCGACCCGAGCCACGAGTCGTTGCACGGTCTGCTTCAACTCATGGTTGTCCTTCGCGAGGTTCGCAAAGTACCGGTTGGCGTCGGTCTCGTTGGGATCGAACGGCAGGGTCTTCTCATCGAAGACATCTGTCGGCTCGACCTTGGCCTTCGGGCGACGGGTCTCCGCGGGCTCGTCGTCGCCATCGCTACTAAAGAGTGCGCGCATCTTGGGGTTGGCCGCGATTTGCGACTGCAACCGCGCGTACTCTCGTTGGGTCAGCACGAGATCATCGAGAGACACTCCGTCTCGGTCGGCGAGGTCCTTGAGCCGCTGCCGGATAGGGGCGAAGCGTCGGTCTCGGCGTGACAGCTTCTTGAGCTTGGCCGTGACCTTCTTGAATCGCTCCGGCGTGATCGGCTGGTCCTCGTCGAGGTCCAAGTCGTCGTCGTCGAGATCGTCGTCGTCCGCGCCAGGCGCGGACGCGTGCGCACCCTCCGGGATCTCCCCGGGGTCCTCGGCTGGCGCGTCACCAGCCCCCCCGCTGTCAGCGGGGTCCACGCCGCTCCCCGCTCCGGTGACGCTCGGCGCCTCGTAACAAAGCGCGAAACCACCGACGCTGGCTGCGACTGTCCACGTGCGAACCATGCGATCCTCCTACCGCGACGCGATCACCACGACGAATGTGCCGTGGCCTCGACGCGTCGCCCTGACAGACACGGATGACGAGAGACCAGGTGGTTCGTCAGGCGAACCGGCCGGGCGAGAACGGAGCACTCACGAGTCCAATCTCTCGTCAACGTCATGCGCGCCCACTGGGCGCGCCTCCTACATCCGACGGCGCGGGCAGCAACACCCCCGTCGCCGTCAAGTCATCGATCGAGGGGCCCGGGGCCGACGGCACCGCCCCGGCGGGCAGCAACGCCCCACTACTGACGGCGGTGCTCAGCGGATTCGCCGCCGGCTGAGCGCCGACCGGCACCAACGCCCCGCTCGTGACCGCCGCGTGCACCGCGGAACCGTCACCCTTCTCGACGGGCGTGCGTCCATCCGGTGGCGCGGGCGGGGGCGGGTGCTGGACCTGCGCCTGCTTCATCGCCTCCTGCTGCATGAGCGTGTCGATCTGCGCGACGTGCGCGATCATCGCCTGCGCAAGCTCGGGGTTCTGCGCCTGCAGATCCTCAAATTCCTCGGTCTTGAGGAACTGCTTCTTGAAGTGCTTGTGCAGGGCGAGTTCCTGCGTCGCGGGATTCGGCGGGAGGATCTCGTCAGACGTGTGCGCGGCCTTCCACCGATCCAACTCGCGCGCAACCTGCTTCCGGTCGGCGTTCATCGACGGCTTCAGGTGGGTCAAATCCATCTCGACGAGCATCTTCGCGCCGAGTTCGGGATCCTGCGCGGGCGGCGGCAGCACGCCGAGTTCGATGGCCTTCGACGTGCGCATGAATCGCATGACCTGGCTCTTGGGCCAGGCGCTGGTCTTCTCGATCTGCACGTCGAACTTGCCATCAAGGTCGGCGGCCGTGAACTGGCGGACGTCCCAGTCGCCGTTGTCGCCGCGGACCTGTCGGAACCGGGGTGACCATGCCGATCGCTTCGCGATCCACATCAAGAGGCGCGTCAATTGCAACTCGAAATGCACCTGGGCATCGAACGGCTCTTTGAACGCCGCCATGCCACGCTCCTGCAGGATCTCGATCTCCCCGAGCGTCGGTTCGCCCTCCGGACGCTGCCCAGCCAGCACGGCGTTGAGTTTCGACACCTCGTGCAGCTTGGCGTCGATCATCTCCAGGTACTTGTAGAGGCCATCGGGCGGGTTGATGCCGCGTTCCGTCTGGGGCTTCTCGCCGGGTACGCTCGATCGGTAGTACACGTCCTCGCCCGGGCGCCCGGTCGGCTTGTTCTCGAGGGTGACGGACAAGGGAATCCACGATCGGGGCGCCGCATCGTGCATGAGGATGAGCTGAATGAGGCTGTCCACGAGGTTGCGGCTCACCTGGAGCGGGACGAGGTCATCGCACGGCGGTTTCCCGTAGGGCGTGCCCGGCGCGACGGCGAACTGGCGGATCAACACGCTCTTGACCGCACGCCCTTCATCGTCCGTGACCGGCAGGGGCCCTGCCTCGGCCAGCAGGTCCTCGATCAAGACCCCGTGGAATCCGTACGGAAAGTAGATCCCCTCGCCGCGCTCGTCGCGCTCGTCGATCGGATCGTGCTGCAGGATGTAGACGACGTGATCGTCCTTCCCATCCGCGCCCGCCATCGCGTTCGCGCGCGTAGGAGAGGAGAGATTGCGCATCTGCCGCGCAAACGATCGCTGGATCCCGCCTGACTTCCGAGACCCGGACGCGCTCAGGGTCTCCCGGAGCCCCTCGACGTCCTTCCAGCGGGAGAGGATGTCCTCGTCCGGCATCCCCGAGTGCGTCAGCACCCAGGGAACGCGTGCGCTATCGGCGACGCGTGCAGTCGAAGGGAGGGAGTACTCGAAACTCGGCACCACCTGCGCGCAGATCCGTCCCGTGGGGAACGGCACCCCTTGGGGCACGCCGCGTGCGTCAATCACGGGCTCGAATGCCTCTCCCGCTGTAGCGCACCCCTCTTCTGGGCACACGTTGCCGGCCTCTTCAAGATCTTTGGGCAGCGTCTCGACCTGACAGGTCGGACACCGGAGCAGCGGGATGTCGGAGATGCCGTACTTCTCGTCGTTGTCGAAGTACACGATGAGCGCCGCGCCGTTGGTCAAGGTGACGAGTTTATTGAGTTCGGGGCGCTTGGTGTCGTACCCGATTTCATCGAGCAGGACGGGGTCGGCATCCTCGGCCACTTCCGCGGCGGCGCGGTCCCGGTCGTCATCGGTGGAGGGATAGAACGACTTGGCGGGTTCGGACTGATTCAGGAGCGAGGTGATGCCGTCGATCTCAACGGCCAGCAGGTTGTGCGCGGGCCGGGGCACCCAGTCCGGCACGCCGCCCTGCTCGGGATCGGTCCCGCGTTCGACGTATTGATGGGTGCCCTTGTCGTAGACCGACCAGTGATTCTCTTTGCCGCCCCTGTAGAACAGCAGGTTCTGCATGTCTTGGCGGTCGCGATCGAGTCGCGCCTGGTTGCCCTTCCCGTCGGCGATGCACCGATCCATGAGGATCTTGCCGTACCGCTCGTAGTCGATCGTGGCGCCCGTGTCTTGGGAGGGAGAAAACGCGAGCGTGCTGGCGCGCGAAGGGACCTCCGGCGTCGCAGTGCCTGGATCGCGTTCGAGAACGGCCTCTGTCACCTACACGACCAAACCGCCCGGCTTCGTCGTGACTACTCGTCCCCCGCAACCACCGATGCGATGGGCGGGGCATCGGTCCCATCGTTCTAGCGCATCGGGCCGCGTGGCAACGGCTGCTCCCCTCCCGGGGGCTCTGCCGCCATCGGCTGATCGGCGTCGGCGTCGCCCTGCACGAGTTGTCCGCAGGACGGACAGCGCCGCGCACCGCAACTCGGACAGGCGTCATCGGCTGGTGCCTGTTGACTCGCGCGGCCGACCATCCGGCGCACGCCTGACAGCGTCTTCCGGTCGTCCACGTCCGGGGGCGGCAGCGATCTGCGTGGAGGAAACATCGTCAGCGACCTCTCCGGCCGCCCTTACGCTTGGTTTTGCACATACGCGTCTCCCTGTCAGAATCCCGCGCGTCGGTACAGCGGCCGTCGATCCGGTCGGAACAGCACGACGCGCGGCTCGTGCTGGACCTCCATCGTCGCCTGCTCTCGCCGCGATGGGTCCGCCTCGTACTCGCACGCGTGCGATCTGGTGGCGCCGGCGGGACTTGAATCCGCGACCTTTCGGTTATGAGCCGAACGAGCTACCCGCTGCTCCACGGCGCGTCACTCCTGTCGAAACTTGATGCCGACCGCTGCCAGATCCGCGAGGACCCCGAGCACCGCCGGCGTCAACGCCGTCTTGGCCCGCTGCAGCGTCGCCAACTTGAGCTGCTCCCGCGCGGTCTGCGCCACGGCGTCCGTCTGAATCCGCGTCAACTCCGTTTCGGAGTCCCGGATCATCGCATCGAGGCGGTCAGGCAGCAGCGATGCCACGCGCGAGCCCCATCAACAACCGCGTCTGCGCCACAGCCAGGAGGAACGCCGGATCGACCACGCGTTCGAGCGCCGCCATCTGCTCGGACGGCATCTTGCCGTCGAGGTAGAATTCGACGGCCCGCCAGAGCGTGCCGTACTGCACCTGCAAGTGCTCGACCGAGATCGTCTTGACGACCGCGCCCGCCATCAGTGCCGGCCTTTCGTGCTGTCGATTTCCGTCACCGAGAGCGCCGACGCCAGCATCGCGCTCACGGGTTGCACTGGAGGAGGGACGTCGCGCATGGTCGGCTCATGGATCGCGTTGGCGCGCGCGAGCGCCGCATCGATCAATTTCTCTGCTCTGGCGCGCCAGTAATCGCGCTCCGTCGTCAGGGCCGCGATGGTCTCGTCTCGGCGAGTGACCTCGAGCGCGTGCACCGCGTGCGTGACCCCCGGCAGGAGACGGGCGACCCACGTCATGGCAGCACCGCCGGTCCGCGCGTCGCGCCCCACGAACCAGCGCCAGGAGGGACATTCGCCGCAGCTTCCATGCGCTCGCGCGTCACGGTCACGTGTTGCCGAAGATCGAAGAGCTGGAAGGCGACGGGAAGAGACCCAAGAAGCAGCCAGCGCAGACGCTCGCGCACTGTCATGTCGGCGAAGAAGTAGTGGCACGCTGCGCTCAGCCGCGAGACCCTCTCCGTCTGCGCTCTCAGGTCCTGCTCGAGGCGCGCGCACCACGCCGCCTGCGCGTCGAGGCGACGCGTGAGCGCCGGCAGGTCCTCATCGAGCTTCACCTTGACCGTCGCATAGGCGGCCTGTGTCTCTTCGACCCCTGCGGCGCACCGGTTCGCGAGGTTCACACACTCCTGCGTCGTCGCGATGAGCGCCCGCCGGTTGGCCTGCGCGCCGTGTCCCATGTCAGAGCCTCAGCAATTCGTGCGCGACAGCCGCAGATTGCTCCACGAACTCGCGTTCGAACGCGTCCTTCTCCCACACGAACGGCGTACCGTTCAGGTGCAGGCACAGGTAGTCGCCAGCCGCCCCGTCCACCGTCCGATCGGACACCTCCACGGCAAATGGGCGATCCATCTGTCGGGCTCTGGTGATGGCGACCTTGGGCAGGAAGGAGCGGAAGCCGGACGGGTCGGCCAGGGCCTCCGCGGTGGCGCGTTCGCGAGGATCCATGTGTATCCCAAGTATGCACAAGTCGGACGGAAACGCAAGTCCCTCCGTGACGGTCGCGTCACCGCACGAGTCCACCGATGTCGAAGACGACCTTCTTCGGACTGCCGATTTTGGCCACGCGCTCGGCCTCTGCCTTGGACAGGGGATCGTCCTTCAGGTGTTCGAATGGGTCGAACGCGTCGGCACGCGGGGCGTGTGGCCTGGCCTCAAAAAATCGGCCAATCGCCTCGTACGCGTGATTTTCTGAGTCGTCGTCCTCGACGTCGGAATCGTCGGGATCCCACGGGACCTCCGGTACAGTGCGGATCAGATCCGGACAGCCCGTCGTGCAAGACCACCACGGGAGTCCATCTGGCGCCGTCGCCAGCGCATCCATCCAGCGGTTCGGCCGTGAGAGCCTCGCTTGCCGTGTGGCCACACCGGCGAGGAACTGCACCCGCGGCATCGCGTCCTGATAGACCTCCAGGATCGACTTCGACAACCCCTGCTCCTGGCGCGACCCCCTGATGAGCGGGTCATAGACAATCCACTGCAGCCCCTCCATGAGCGGGGTCTTCCCGTCATCGAAGGTCTGTTGCTCGAGTGCCCCCTTCATGATCTCAGCCTGCTTCACGTCGCGCTTCTTTGGGCCGTAGTCCTCAAGGAACGTGCGCGTGTGGCCACCGGGCAGCGTCGCGTGCAGGTAGAACGCCCACGGGGCCCCGTACCCGTAGTCGGTCGAGCCGTAGATGAGCGACCCCTTCGGCGGACGCCACCCACGGTTCGCCGCCACATGCCACGGCAGGAGCTGCCCGGGCTCGATGTCGGGGAATGCCGTGCGGATGCGCGTGTCGCGCTCACCCACCACGTGGCGCTCGCGCCACATCGGGCCAACGATCATCGACTCGTTCGCGTCCCAATCGCCCTCGGCGAGTTGCCGCGCCTTGTCGCCGCCGAGCTGGTAGACCTTGGCGAGATAGTAGGGATCAGCCGCCGCGAGCGCGATGTTGTCCTTGAACCACGCCGGAATGAACTGGCGCGTCGGGACGTGCGCGGCCGGCGTCGGGTCGTTCCCGACGGGGAGCGGGCGCCAGATCTCGAAGGGGCGCGGCGGGAGTCGATCGCCCAACTCCTCGGGCGTCGGCCGGAGAAACCAGCGTTTCAGGTAGCCGTGCCCGGGCCCGCCGGGATTCGACGTGAGCCGCAGCCGCTTCCGCATCCCGATCCGCGCCGAGCGGATGCGCGTCAGCAGATACCGGATGATGAACTCGGTCGCCTGGCTGGCCTCATCGAAAAACACCGCCACGAACTGGATGCCCTGGTAGCTGTAGACGTCCTTCTCGTGCTGGACGTGGCAGAACCACAACTCGCTGCCGTTGAAGAACCGGGCGAACATGTCCGAGCCGTTGTAGCTCGCGATGAATTCAGGGCACAGGAGCAGGAAGCGGCCGACGAGCTCCTCCTTCAGCTCCTTCAGCTTGCGGCGGAAGATGCCGACCTTGACGCCCGGGTGCTCCAGGCAGATCGCGATGGCCTCGACGAGGTCGAATTCGCTTTTCCCACCGCCCACGGCGCCGCCGTAGAACAAGATCTCGGCAGTCGACGCGTGGGCGATGGCCTGTTTCGGTTGCGCCTTGCACCGCGTGCGATCGGTGTAGCACGCCGGCTCGTGCGGGCACTCCCCGTTCGGATGCAGGTAGCCGAAGGTCCAATCGTTCGGGAGCGCGCGGCGGTTTCTACCGCGGACGCCCACGGCCCGCACCTGGCGATACGGGATCTCCCCTGAGGGCCTGCTTCAGCGCGTTGACGAACGCGCGATACTCGTCAAACCGTGCGTTGACGTCCAGTCCTTCGATCCAACCATCATTGGCTAGGTCACGCGCCGCGCGTTCGAGTCGCGCGTCTTCCTCGCGGGCTACAGCGAGGACGTCGTCAGCCGGGTCGCGCATCTCCGCGTCCATGTTGACGAGCGCACGCCACACACCGCGGTCATACGTCACATAGTGGCCCGTGTCGAACTGAACGCTGACCGTGTCAGACGTACCGTGGTAGGCGAGGGTGAGCCGATGCCCAGGACACCCCTCCATTCGACAGTCACTAAGGCACCTCACGGATCGCGTGCGGGATTGGTTGCTCACGTCTCGGTCTCCCAGGAAACGGTCAGCCGGAACCTGCTTCAGCCGCCGGATGTAGTCAGGGCTGGCGTAGTCCCACACGGTCAGAAGGTAATTCCCTCCCAACTGTCGCGCGGGACGTAACCGCCCCACAACCGCTGATTCAGTCCGGGCACGGAATACGCCGAACGATCGATCCCAAACCACGGGCCGGTCGTCGGTGCGCAGTCCAGGAGCAACGTCGGCGTAGGTCAGCGTGTTCATGCGGATCTCCCGACGTGAAACGCGGAGCGGAGGAGCACGCACGTCCCCGGCGTGTCCTTCGTTCCGCGGTGGAGGTAGAGCGAGACCCCGCACGGCGAGCACTGCCACCAGTGGAGGTACCCGCGCGCGGGGATCCCGGTGTCCCTGAGTCCACGCACCATCGTGGTGAGGTCCTCGAGGCGCCCGCAACAGGTTGGGCAGGTCCCCCCCAGCGCGGTCTCAAGTGCCGCCGGCGGTGCGTCGCGGAACGTCGGCGCGACCGTCGGATGGATCCGCGCCCCGTTGACGCCGGTGAGGAGGGGCTCGACGATCACAGCTTTCTCCCCGGTCATGTAGTTCCGCACGGCACGCCTCCCTCGTTCTCCACATCCGCGCGATGGCCTCAGCGTCAGGATCCACACCAACCCCGAAGACGCTGAACCAGTTGATGTCCGCGATGAGGCTAGTCAGCGCGTTCATCTCCTGCTGCACAACGAAGACTTGGAACGGGATGTGTAACACCGTCGGCCACGGTCTCACGTTCATGACGCACTCCTCGATGGCTTCGCCGTCAGCGGGATCAGGTCGAGCACCGGGATCGAGTCCGGCGGCGGCAGCCGCAACGGCGCGTCACCTGGCGCCGAGCCCTGCAAGTCCGGCGGACGCGGGACCAAGTTGTTGATCACAAAGCCGTTGTTGATGGCCGCGCCCGGGGGGACCAGCTCACGCGTGAAGTGGCCGGTCACGAGCTTCGCGACGAACTCGGCCGACGCGACCGATCCCTGCATCCCGATCTGGTAGTGCCGCCGTGCGAGCGGCGACAGGAGGTGCGCGTTCTCGGCGGTCATCTGCTCGTCGAGCCAGGGCAGGAAGCCAGGGTGACGACGGAAGAACTTCCACATCTGCTGTCGGCGGACACCGAACGCCGACGCGATGTTGGCCTGCGTGGGGACCTTGCCCTGCTCAATGAGGGTGTAAATCACGCGCTGCATGGCGCGCCAGCGCGGAATGACCGAGTCCGCCGGCAGTAGCGCATCGTCACCCTGCGTCACCTGGTGCGCGGCGGCCTTACGCGACTTTGAAGCGGCGGCGGCGCGCGCGCGCTTCCCCTTCGACGAGCGCGTGGCAGTGCTCCTCGAGGTCGACGACGTGCGGGCCGTACCGGAGGATTTCCGCCGTGAAGACTTCCGTGTCATGCGGTCCTAACTTGAGCACGGGCTTACCGGTCTCGCGCGATCGGCGTGGAGCCCCAAACTCGTCCTCGTGCACAACGACGTGGCTCAACTCGTGGAACATGAGCCGCTCGCGGCGCTCCGCGTCGAGGCTGTCCCACTGCGGCCGGTCGACTAGAATCAGGTAGTCGACGTCCTCCTGGTCGATGACGGGCGCGAGAAACGCCGCGTAGAGCCACTCCGTCATCCCTGACAGCGGGCCCTGCCACCGGGGCTCGACAATGACCGCCGCGCACGGCGAGCCGCGCAGGATGACCGTGCGCTCGCTGAATACCACCGCGATCCGCGGCGCCGCCTCCTGGATGTGGAGGAACTCCTCGCAGGTCTCGATCAACCTCGTCGCGATGGTTTGCGGCTCAGACGCGAGGTGGAACGAGTCCCGAAAGTGTCGCATCGGTCCTGACGGGGTGCAGTATGCGTGAGAACGGACGGTGCCGTCAACTGGAGGATGACAGTCCCGTCTCCGCCGTGCGACGGCGTGCCCACCGGGCGGTGGCGGCCGCCCTGGCACGATCCGCGCGCTGAGCCGGCGTCGTGGCGCGCAGATTCGCGGCGGCGCCGCGTCGGCGCGCATCGAGTTGGTCCAGCGCGAGGATTACCAGCTCGGCGCGGGCCCGCGTGAGCGAGAGCTTACGCACGGCCGCGTACGCGGCGAGGCGCGGATCGTCCGTCATGCGGATTCCTCTCCCGTCGTCCAGCCGGCGGCGATGAGTGCCCGCGTCAGCGCCGGCATGTCGGCGTAGGCCACGCGCAGCGCGCCGGCCAGCCAGATCCCCTCGGGTCGCATCGTACGGAGCGCCTGGAGCGCCTCGGGGCTCTGCGGCGCGACGAGCATGTAGTGCGTGCGCTGTCCTGGCGGGCCCTCGGCGCGAGGCTGGATGACGTAATCGGATGGTCGACGCTCAGCCTGCCACGCCGCCTTGCGCGCGGGATGGACCTGTGGGCGCCCGCGCTGGGGGAGGTGACAGGGCTGGCCGGGACGTGCCCCGCACTCTGAGCACGTGACGGCTGCAATGATCTTCGCCTCTCGGTGGCTCATGTGATACAGTCCTCTCTGCGCGGAGAACGGCCCCATCGAAGTATAGCGTTGAGGGGGTTGATGCCGGTTCGTCTTGCCCTCTGTTTCCGTTCCCGCGCATCTTTGTTTCAGTTTCCGGCTGGTGTGATGAGCACCAGCCGGCCCCATTGAAGCCCCCCGATACACTCACACCCACCACTCCCCGCAGGAGGGGCAGCGACCCTGGCCGCGCTCGTTGCGGTCGACCTCGTCGGCCTCCCAAAGGTGCCCGTGCGCGCACTCGAGACGCGTGGGCACCGCAGGCTGAGGCGGGTCACTCGACGGTTCGCCGGTGACGAGCAGCACGCGGTCTGCATGCTGCCGTAGATACCCGACGGTATCGCAGCCGCCGAGTACGGCAGCCGAGACGAACGTAAGTGTGGCGTGCTGCGACGGGGCCATCGA
>Ga0213917_1000155_pt1 | contig 14054 bp, 17 predicted proteins | sample McNCre117MG_FD_161051 | JGI IMG/M metagenome (GOLD analysis project Ga0213917, IMG submission 161051) | Freshwater microbial communities from McNutts Creek, Athens, Georgia, United States - 1-17 MG | ecosystem: Environmental > Aquatic > Freshwater > Creek | place: USA: Georgia | collected... | reverse complement strand
CCATCGCTTCTTCTCGGTCCGCCGGTAGATGCGCAGCGAGCCTAGCCCTTCGACTGAGACAGACTTCGCAGACGGACGCGCCCCCTTCGGTGAGCAGTCGTCAACCAGGACCACGTGCAGCCGTGACCGAAGTTCTGCGGGCATGTCCTGCCAGACGGCTTGCTGCTCAGTGAACATACCCAAGTTGCAGAAGTGCGGAAGCACAATGGTCAGGTCTCTCATGCGGGGACTCCGAACACTTCGTCTGACCCTTGCTGCTTCGAGAGCATCTGATATCCCCACGTCGCCAGCAACGCGCGCACACTCTCGTCGCTCTGGCCGTATTTGTTCGTGTGGTGCCGAAACTCAATCTGAATCATGGGATGGCAGCGGTCGACGGTCTTCTTCGCGCCGTTCAGCGCGTGCCATTCGTAGCCCTCGATGTCGAGTTGCAGGAAGTCCAGATCGTCCAGCTCCAACGAGTCGACCGTCTCCATTGGGATCTCGTTGTCACCGGTGAAGTAGACCCGATGCGACCCGAGGCTCTTGTGAATCATGCTGCACTGCCCAGGCTCGTCGGCCAGCGCTGCTGCGTGCACCTCCACAGACGGCGGTACGTTCAGCAGCAAGCACTCTCTCGAGCGCGCGTCAGGCTCGAACGTGATCACGCGCTGGAACGACTCCGCTAGACGCCGTGGCCACAGCCCCACGTTGCCTCCGGCCTGCACCGCCGTGCGTCGGCGATTGCAATGCGCGATCGCCCACTCCACTGACTTCACGTGCATCAGCGCGTGCTGCCACTTCTCGCCAACGTCGTCAGGCCAGAAGAGCCCCTCGTGTTGGATCACGGCTTCACCCAATAGAACGACGGCGCTTTGTCCTTGGTTAGGACGTAGCCGTTCTCGATGCGATGGTCTCGCATGAACGCGTCAACGGCCGCCTTGACTTCGACATGCGCGTGCGTGGGCTTCAGTTCGTAGTCGTGCCCGGCTACGATACCGCCCTGCCGGACCTTCGGACTCCATCGCTCCAGGTCGGCTCGGACGAACTGTTCTGCGTGGTTCCCGTCGATGTATACGAAGTCCAGCGAACCGTCAGGAACGAGGGCCGCCGCCTGGAACGAGGTCATGCGCAGAATCTCGTGAGGCATCCGCTTCAGACGGGCGCGCGTGGCCTGATACGCGGCCTCCAGTCGTGGCTGGTCGTTCTTCTTCTCCCTGTAGTCGTCGTAGGCCATCCACGGATCGACGCATGTCAGGTGCAGCCCTGGCACCATGCGACAGAGCATTTCGGAGAACTCCCCGGCCCACACGCCAATCTCAGCGCCGCGCTTCGCGCCCATTCCGGCGAGCATGCCGCAGAATTCGCCGCGCCCTCGTTCCGCGTCGACGGTCATCATCCGATTACGCCCGGCGTGGTTTCCAGTCCGTTGCACCACATTAGGTTCTCAACCGGCCGCAGACTCAGGAGATTGTTCTCGGCCTTGATGACGTCCTTCAGTCGAGACTGATGAATCTGACGCTGCAACACTTCCGTCTTGACCAGCGTCCCTCCACCGCCCCAATGTGCGCGGCCTGACTCCCATCCCGGCATGTCCGGCTGCCAGTCGATCGGCTCCTGCGTCAGGATGCGACGCGATCCGGCCCACTGCCGCGGCCCCGAGCGCATCTTCTTGACGCCGAAGAGTCGGACTGTATCCGCTCCGGAGTTGCGTAGGAACTGCTCTGATGGCAGCGGAGCGACCGTCTCCCAGTCGTTCTCCAGCCACAGCAGCCACTGACAGTTCGCCTTTGTGACGGCTTCGAGGAACACTTTCAGCGTAGCCATCTGACCGATGCGTTCATCTGGCGCGATCAGCGTCGTGAACCCGTGCGCCTTGGCGATCGAAACGTTCTCTTCCGTGTGGCCTGAGCCACAATCGCAATGCAGACGCAGCATCTGCCGGCGGCGATGATGTCGGTCGAACGACTCCGCAGCGATGGCCGTAAGTTCTGGCCGGTCGCACGTCAAAAGACACACAGCAATCATGATGTCAGCACCGCGACCCATTCCCGAGAGACCTTCTTCAGCGGAGACTGTGGCCCAGGCCATACCGTGAAACCGACGCTCTCGACTCGAGACTGCCACCACGCGTCAGGCTCTATGATCAGATGCGCGTTCCGCCCATCGGCCATCGTCTTGTTCGAGGGCCTCGTCGCGACAACGACAAAGACCGCCTTGCGCGCGAGAACCTTCAGATGCGCAAGAACATTTTCGAGGCAATCGGGCTCGATATGCTCGAGCACGTCCGTGCAGACAACCAAGTCAGCGAACTCTGGCTTAGAGTCCTTGCCTGCGATGGCCGGATCGTATTCGTCGATGCGAACGACCATCGGCAGCAGCGGGCGCAGTGACTTCTTCAGCGAGCCCTCACCGCATCCGTAGTCCAGCACCGAGTAGCATCCGTGCTTGGCGACCAGATCCGCCACGCCATTGGCCCACTTGTCACCCTTACCGCCGTAGCCTCTCGGCCGCGAGTGTAGTTCCTTCTGCAACGCTAGATACTCGGCCGTAATGAGGTCTCCGCGCTGCATGGCCAACGCCGAACTCACGCCGTCACCCGGCTGTGTGCGTAGGTGAAGTTCTTGCGCGTGGCTCCAGCGAAGCCCTCAACGCGATACTGGTCGAGCGTGTAGCCGGCGTCCAGCGCCTCACGGTAGAGCGAGTCGAACAGCGCGATCAAGTCTTTCCGTTCGTGCGGCCCTGTCGGCCCGGTATACCAGTGCGTCTTGCCTTCCAATTCGAGTCGCTTCTTGGCATACGGCACCGACGGCTGCGTCTCGATGCGCGAGTAGTGAATGGCCTTGATGCGCGGATCGTGGATGTCGTCGTATCCCTTCACGTCGATCGCGTTCCAGTCACCCTCGAAGCCGCTGTAGAGCTCAGGCCGCTCGGTAAAGTATTTGAACAGCGTGCCCTGCGGGTCGGCCATCTTTCGAAGCCCTGGCAAGTCAGGCACATGGCCCTTCGCCTTGGCGCAGTCGAACAGCATGCAGCACGTCTTGTGGAGTCCCTTCTTGCCGACCTTCGCCAGAAAGACACCAGGCACAGTCTGGATCCACAACTCGGCGAGGTCGGCCATGAACAGGAAGTCCACGTCTGTGTAAATCGCCTTGCCCTCGAAGCCGCACATCGCCGGAAGAGACCAGCGGTAGTGTGTGAACGGAGTCCGGCCGGACCCGCAGTTCCAACCAGCGTAGGGACCCTTCGCGGCCTGCTGCATCCACGTGATTTCCAGCGGCAACGAGCAGAGCTTGCGCGCGCTGTATTCGGCGACCATCTGGGACTCGAGGTCGATGCTGTTCGCAGCCGCGCCGATGAACAGCCGGATCGTTTCGTTCACGACTGCCTCAAGACCTTCAACTTGATGCCTCTGTCCAGCACGACGACCTTGGATGTCGGCCATACACTCTTCAGGATCTCATCCATCCTTTGTGTCTCTTGATTCGACAGGAACTGGTCGCACTCGACCACGATAGTGTCAGCGCTGGTGACTTCAGTTTTACTGATTGAAACCGACGCTGGAAGTGCCACCAGCGCTGCGATCGCTTCACGTCTGTTCATCTGTATGCCTTCCTTCGCTTCTTGTGATCCGTGTGGTCGTGAATCGCATACGGGTTGCTCTTACGCACGCCGTGCAGATGATGCACGCCTACGCCGGTCTTCCACGCGCAGTAGTCGAGACTCAGCTGCGTGTTGTCGCCCGAGTGTTGCTTGATCTCCGCATCCCACGCCTCGTTGAACGCCATCACGTCTGACGTGTTCTCTCGCACGATTATGCACGAGATGCTGAGTTCGTCCGGCTGGAAGCCTTCGCGACGATAGCCGTTCAGTTGCATGCTCACTGATGTCTGGTCCGACTGGCCGACTCGCACGACTTCGCGACCTTCGTCGTAGCACGAGTGTCGCGCGTGGTGTCGCAGCGCGGAGAGCGCGTGGCCGCTGGAGTCCAACAGGAGACGGTTGAGGTCGGTGATGGTGAACGAGGCGTCTACCCAGACCGTCTTGCGCGCGTCTCGAAACAGATTATGAGCCACGCAGCGCAGGTGCCACGCCTCACGCCGAGGGTCTGATGCCGCGTGCTTGACCAGTTCCCATCCGCGAGTGTCTCCCGAGTAGATCGACGGATCATCCACAAAGCACACGCAACGGCTTGCGCCGGACGGAGCGCGCTTCAGGCTGTCGCTGCCACCGAAGATCGTTGTGTAGACGACGACGCTCACAGGAACGACTCCAGGGACTGCCGCTCGAAGCAGTCAATCTTCGAAATGGGCGAGACGTTCACGATCCGAATACCCTTCCGTCTCGCGTCGGCCGCCAATTCCGGCAACGGGCCAAGATGCGTTCGGAAGTGGTCGGCCGGAATCTGCATCAGCGGATGCGGCCATTCGTCCTTGAACCATCGTGATCCGCACATATCCATCCCGAGCACGACGATCTCGGTCGCTCCGAACTGATACGCAAGATTGATCGCGCTCGTGCCTGAGTCGTAGCCTGCCACCTGGCCGGGCGTGTCGCACAGCGCGGTGTGGATCTTGGTCCGAGTCAATCGCTTGACAGACGCCGGAAACGTCGCCGGGAACTTCCCGCGAGCCACCATGTAACGACCACGGAACTTCGGGATCAGGTTCTTCACAAGTGCGTCCGTCGCCTCACCGCCGAGAAATAGCACGTCCGCATCAGGACGCAACAGCACGGCCTCCTTGATCGCGATGATAGGCCCGACCAGCCGCGGCACGAGATGTCGCTGAGCCTGCACGCTTTCCCCGCCAGCGATGACGAAGCAGCGCCCGGTCCACTCGCGAGGCACATGCCACACCTCAGGGATCGTCATCGTGGCACTCATGCCGCGCGCCTCACGGCCGACTCAATCATCGTGCGGTAGCGAGCCGCCACGGCGCCGAGCGCGAATTCTGGCGCCCGCAGGCGGCACTCGTTAGCCACCGACTGGCGCGATTCCTTAGATGCGTAGGACAGGATCGCCGACTCCAACTGATCGGCATGCTCCACGACGAATCCAGGCGTCTGAAGCTCCGAGTAGGCTGAGCTGTTCTGCGTGATCAGCGGGCGTCCGGCCGCGAGAGCGTTCACGACCTTGACGCCGCTCTTCCACCGTCGGCAGATCGGACCGTCCCACTTCTCCCCTCGGAAGGCCACTATCACATCGGCCTCGCGCAGGTCGGCAGGGTTCACGACAAAGACCAGTCCAAGGCGCGAGCAGACAATCTCCAGCGCAGATCGCCATGATCCGAGATACTTGGCCATTCCTTCGTAGGCGACGACTTGCAGTTTCTCGCGTGCCGGAGCAGGAGACAGTCTCGGCCTCGAATGATGCGGCAGGTAGACGCCTCCAAGGTCTTCCGACATGGCGACAGTAGCGCCAATGACCAGTGACGTCTTCACGCGGCTCAATTGTGACTGGGCCAGCCACAGCGCCTGCGCATCCGACATCTGATTCATCTCTGGCTGTATCCAGAAGTCCAGAGCGTCCCAAATAATCGGCACACTGAACGCATGCGCAGCCGATGCAAACACGTCAAGTGCGCGCTTCACCAAGATGCAGACATCAGCCCATCGCCAGTCCTGTTCGGTAGGAGACGACGTGACTCGAGCGCCCAGCGCTGTGCCGATCTGTATGCCTCGGATCTGCCAGGAGCCTTTGCCGACTCCAACGATCAGCACGTTCGGATTCATGCCGGGATCGCCTTGTCTTCTTCGGTCACAATCATGGGTTCGCCGCGTCGAAACTTGCGGAGAAACATTGCTGCGTGCCCCAGGTCTACCGCGTGAATGCCGCGCGCGCACAAGTCCACCGCGAGAACCGTAGCCGTAGGACCGAGGCCAATCAACACGCGCTTGGGATTCAGGCTCGTGACGCGCTCCAGTATGGACGCGTATTCTGCCCACGCGTGTTGCCGCGGAGCCATGACTTCAGTGATTTCCTTGGCGCCTTCGACGTCCTCAGTGGTCAGCGACTTGCCGCTGCCGCGCACCAGCAAGATGTCCTGACCGACCCACAACGACGACATGGCCGCCCAGTATTCCGGCGTGTTGATCCACGGCGCCGAGTCCGGTCGCGTGATGAACGAGCTCACGTATGGACGGTCAGCCAGCAACCATGCGTATCGCATGTGCTTGCCCCAGAATTCAGCCTTCGGCGTGTCTGATCGGATGTTCGGGATACCTACCATGCAGTCGCCAGACTTGATCAGGATGGCCCGCAGCCGTTCCGTCAGCGCTTCGTTGGCGCACTGCGACTTGATGCCGGCCATGTGCGAGGCCATCTTCAATTCGCCGTCACCGTAGCGCGACAAGCTGCGACCGCGCAGGACCTGCTCGAGTGTCTCGCGCTCGCCTAGCACATTCGGATACGTCATGCGGCCACCAACGAGAGCGCCTGATCGATCGGCTGTCGCTCGAAACACTTCAACGCCGTGCTCCTGGAACAGTTGACCACGTCGACGCGCTGAGCCTTCAGGAGTTCAGCGAGCTTGTTGAAGTGCGGAATGAACATGCCGACAGGCGGCCGTCGCTGCAGTCCTTCCGGATGGTCTCCGAACCAGTGGGATTTACCACCACTAACCTGCATGTCATAGCCAAGCAGAACTATTCGCTTGACGCCGTAGTGTAACCCAAGGTTCAGGGCTTGGTAGCCACCGTTCTGTCCCGTCCTCAACGCGGTGCGGTCGCTCTCGATACCATCGACGCCGGTGTTACGAAGGACCTGCACGCCTGGAAACCGTGCAGACCTCACGTCAAGGCTGTATTTGGCTCCGCCGAACGACTTGACGCCGTCATGGACTCGCCACCACGCGTAGTCACACGCGTAGAGCACTTCCGCCCACGGCGCCATGCGATACGCGTCGTTCACCGCAATGACTCGAGAACGTCCGCGACAGGCGTCAACGTCGGCTTGCGTCAGGCTTGGACCGCCAGCGATGCACACGCACGTCTCACCGGCCCACTCGCGCGGGACGGATGCGTAGGCAGGAGTCCGCGTCACTGCCATCGTTCGCCCTTTTCCCCGCGCGGGCCCGCCTTGCCTTCCTTGCCTTCCGGACCTTGCTTGCCGTCACGACCGACCTTGACCGCGAGCTGCCACGCGCGCGACGGCGCATCAGGTGCCCCAGGCTTCGCAGTCGTGCCTTCCTTGGCAACCCACTGTGACCCTGCAAAGGTGACGCTGTCACCCTTCTCGTAGGTCTGCCCGTCCTGCCAGATGCCTTTGTAGAGCGTCACGGCGAACTTGACCGACCATCCGTCAACAGGTGTCCCGTCAGCCCAGACCCACTTGACCGTGCGCCCGTCGGCGTCGACTTCTGGCCGCATGGCCGCCGCGAGCGCCTTCAGCGAGAGCAACGAGCCGTCAGCGCCGTCCTTGCCGTCGAGACCCTTCTGACCTTCAGGACCTCGCTCGCCGACTGGCCCAGACGGTCCGTCGCGCCCGTCACGCCCAGGAGCACCGTCCTTGCCCTGCAGGCCATCGGCGCCGCGCTCTCCGGTCTGACCGTCCAGCCCCTTCTCGCCGCGTTCGCCGGGCAAGCCAGGAGCGCCGTCGATGCCTTTCTCGCCGCGCGTGCCGGCGGGGCCCTCTGGTCCAATAGCGCCGTCAGATCCGTCCTTGCCGGCGGGCCCATGCAGCCCAGTCTCGCCGCGTTCTCCGGCCGGGCCCTGTGGACCGTCCAGTCCCTTGGGGCCTTCGGGCCCGGGCTCGCCATCACGACCAGGAGCGCCGTCCTTGACCGACGAGATGCGGTCTTCGAGCGACTTCAGCCGGCCGGCGATCTCGCCAACCACGCCCGCGACATACTCGCGCGTGACCTGCGCCAGTTCCTTGCCAACGGTCAGCAATTCGTCAGATGTCACGCGGCCATCGCCTCTCTGAATCCCTTGATGACATCAGCGACCGATCCTTTCGGCACTTCCAACGGTGGCAGCGGTGCGGACGTGTTGTCCGAAGACTTCGGCTGGATCGGCTGCGCATCACGCTTACTGAGCCATTCCAGCGAGTGATCCTGCTCCTGTAGATAGACCGTGTCGCCGCCCGTCACCGGACGCAGGTTGAACTTCCGACGCCCTTCGTTCGGTGCGTAGACCGCACCGCGCACGCCAGTCGTGACAACCGTCATCTTCGTGGCCGAGTCCATCCGCAGTAGTCCGTCGAGGTCGAATTCGACGCCGATATCAGACGGCAGCCCGAGTCCCTCGTCGAGGCAGAGTTCGATCTGCTCGATCAGAATCTGCAAGCACTGCGAATAATACTGCGCGTTCAACGCCTCGATGTTGTTGTAGTTCGGCGGCGGTCCGTATCCGACCATGTAGGCCGGGACGTGGTAGGCATTGCAGACTTCGATCGCGGCTTCCTTGAGTTGCTCGCTCAGTTGCGAGTCTCGAGCCGTGATGGTCATCGGTTCGAACTTCAGCCCGTCACCGAGCGCGGCAATCTTCCCCGCGTTCCGCTCGCCGGCGTAGTTCGCATTCCAGTATTCTTCAAGGCGCTGAGCTGTCGTCGCGCTAATGGTTCCTGGCGCCGACAGGATGCCGCTCGGCGTGGACTGGTTCTCGAAGAACGTGACGGAGTTGCGCTGAATCTTCAGCCCGCGAATCGCAGCCAGACCGCACGCGTGAATCGGCGACACCCCGACCAACGGATGGTAGAGCGGGATCATGATGTCGTGGATGATCTCTCGCGCTGGGACCGTGACCGAGCTAGCCTCCAGTCCCGACAGTGAGTCCTGCGACAGTTGGTAGTAGACGTCACCGTTCGAGGCAATCAGAACCTGCACCCGACTCGGGTCGAGCACGTAGAGTTCGCGGACCTTGCCGCTGCCGTCTCTAGCCTTCAGGACGTAAGTGTTGCCGCGTGTCAACTTCGAGATGACCCACGACATCACGAACGAGATGCGGTTCTGGTAGTGGTTCGGACGTCGGAGCACCGGCGAATACGCGACGTTTTCTGTCGGCTCCCAGATGCCGTCCTTCGCGCGTTCGATCAGATTGACTCCGACCTTGGCGATGTCAGACGCGATCAGTGTCACGCATGCGAACACCGGACCAGACGTCATCACGTCGCACAAATCGACTTCGACGTTGCGCTGCCAGGCTCCGGTGAACGCCTCTCTAACAAGCGGCCACCATCCGCCACGACTCGAGGCCGTCGACAGCGAGTCGAGCGACTTCGTGCGCGCGATCGTGAACCCGAAGAACTTCATATCCGAGAGTCGCTACGGCGGGAGTTGCGCGGCTTGCGGACTTGTCGAGTCGACGGTGTGGCTTGAGCCACAGTCTTCGTCATGTAGGTGGCGGTAACAGGAGCAGCCGCTGATGGAGCCACCATGACCCTCGTCATGTAGGTGTGCAGCGCCATCTTGTCGAGTGTGACCTGTTGCAACCGTTCAGCAACAAGCGCGTCGACGGGCCGCATGTCCACCGCTTCACCAGCGCGGACCGAGCGACCCTTGTAGTCGAAGTCTTTGATCGCGATGACCGTCGCGGTGCCTTCCACCGTTTCTCCCTTACAGACAACCACGGATCGGGCCGTATGTGACCCGATCCGTGATGCCTGCCGAACCTATGTCGACGGACTACCCGTCGTTTAGAACGGGCTACCGATCGAACCCCAGTTCACGTCGTCCATGAACGTGACTGCGGTGGACCGCAGCTTCTTCCAGTTGATCTCGCGTTCCGCACGCAGCGCGATCGAATTGGTCTGGAACATCGACACCAACGAGGCGCCGGTTCCAGTGGTCGCGTCCTGGCTGGACGAATCGACCATTTCGATCGATGCCTCCCGACTGGCGTCCACGGTCACGCTGCCGTCATCGGCCAGCGCAACGTTCTCGGCACTCACACAGACGACCATGTTGCCGTAGCTGGCGCCACTCGCCAGATACTGTGAGGCGAGCACCGGGATGCCGGCCACCTGGCCACCGTATGCCGTCATGCCCTTGAACGAGTCCTGGCCCAGCGAGTTCTGCATCAGGGACAGTGTCAGCGCCAACGTGTTCGGCATCAGGATCACGAGTTGGCTGATGTCGTATCCGTTCAGCATGAACGGTGCAACGAGAGCCTGAATGTCCGTGAGGACATTGGCGGCCGACACGCCGGCGGTGGTCAGCGCAGTCACGCCGTTGGTGATGGACGCGGGGTTGACTCCAGACGAGACGGCAACGGCCGGATCGATGAAGTCGGTATCCATCTTGGCGATCACGGACTTCGCCAGTTCGTTCCGGACCAACGTCTCGGCGCCAGGCCGCGAGAACCGCGCGAGTTCCTCGGTGATGACCGAGATCGCGGCGATCTTCGTGAACAGCAGCGTGGTGGACGTGGTGTTGAACTTCGTGACGAGTTTGGGCTTGCCCTCTCCGACCCACCCGGCCGAAGCGCCGGACGTCTGCGACTGCACCTTCACGTTGAACGGCACCCGGAGCAACGACGGGATCTGCACGCCGTTCTGATTCGTGCCGAATCGGTCGATCAGGGTCTTGGGCCGCAGGTATTCGAGGAAAGCAGACTCGATCACTTGCGAAGGCGCCAACAGCGCCGACGCGAAGTTCGAATCGGTCGTCGTGCCGCCGATGACCGCGGTCTTCTGCTGGAAGTAGGCGTGGAGAAGGCTCGCGCTCGGATACCGCTGCTTCGCCACGTCCATTGGGCTGATCAAATTGCCCTTCTGGAGCTGCAGATACGAATGCGCCTTGCACAGCACCATCGCGCCGAAGGCGACGTCCGGCGGCATCGTGTCCTTCACGGCGACCTGAGTCGTTCCGCCACGGGAGTCCGAGGCACGTTCTGCGGTAGAACCAGAGGCAGGAACAGCGGACTTCTTCAGCTCTTCCTCGCGCGCACGGAGGCGGACAAGATGATCATCGATGGACTTGAGTTCGCCCGTGAGTGTGTCGTATTGCTCGGTCTGCGCGGCGTCGAGCGTTTCTCCGCTCTCGGCGGACTTGTCCATGATGCCGTCGCGCTCGGCGCTCTTCGCTTGACGCGTGGCTTCGAAGTCCTTGATCTGTTCGGCAACTGTTTTCTTCATGACTCGGTCCTTCGGAATGGCTTTCACCACCCGTGTTGATGCCGAATCGCCGGCAGATTTTGTCGAAGACGCGGCTGCACTGCGGCCTGACGCGGCCAGGTGCTTGGCGTCGAAACTCTTGATGCTCTGAATGCTCGCGGTCGCGTTCGCCGGAATAGTCACACAGGACAGTTCCAGCCACGACCACTTGATGAACCGCAGGCCGTAGGTGCCCTCGATGCGTGCGGACTCAAGCGGGTCGAAACCGATAGAGAGTCCCCGAACGAGCTTGGCCTTGAGCGACTGCCACGCTTCGTCGAGACGGTCCTTCAACTTACCTGGCTCGTCGATCTTGACGACGCGCGCCTTGATCTCGATCCCGGTCTTCGTGACCTTGGCCTCAAAGACTTCGCCGATCGGCTCTCGTGAGTTGTGCTGCCAGAGCAGCGGAATCGGGAGGGTGAATTCTGCGCCAGACGGTTCCACGATGTCGCCCATGCGGTCGACTTCGATCGTGCTGGCAATACCTACGATGACACGGTCGTCCTCGCTGACCGACTTCAGTTCAAGCAGCGAATACGCGCGGTGTGCGTGCATGTAGCGTCCATGCTCACCGCGTTCTAAGCGTCAACCTAGCGGTCGTTTCCAGAACCGCGCGTGGAATATCTGGAACGCTACGAATCAATCGTGTCTTTTGCGCCCAGTATGACCACGCCTTGACGCCCTGATGACCCGTCAGGGGCAATGCGGATACCGCCGCCCGGTGTGCGTCTGACGTCGACCGCACCCTTGCGGATCCACAGCCTCACCGTCTGCTCATGCACTCGCTGCGCCGCGGCGTATTCTTTGACGGTTAGCTCGTTCATCTGCGTCCTCCGAGAAACAGCATCTGGAACTCAGGCGTCTTGCTCTGACCTGCGGCGATTGCGTCATTCCGCGCCTCCCAGCTTAAAACACAGGCCATCGCGCCGTCCATCTTTTGCGGAGAGTCGGGTCGTTCTTTTCGAATCAGATACAGCGCACGGCCCTGCTCGTCGCGCCATCCCGGCAGATCTTCCTTGCGCGCGTTGCCAATGTGCCGCTCGATCACCTTGTCGCCAGCGTGTGAGATGGTTCCGTCCTGCACGGACGTAGCAAACGACTGGATTGCGGCCGCCATCTGCCTGCGGCGATTCGTCCACCACTCATGCACGCGATCGGCGCCGAACTCTCCAGCCCACGCGGCGACCCACGTCTCCCAGTAGGGCGGGTCGCAGTAGAACCTGCAGACCTGATACTGCGCAAACGCCCCATGCACTGCGCGGTCGACGTCTTCGGTTGGCACCTTCCATGGCCGTTCTGGTCGCCAATCCTGCGGTCGCTCCCAGATACCGAGCGGCCACTGATACCCAGCCACAACGTCAGTCGCGACTAGCACCGACGAGTCGTGGAACAGCGCGCCGTCGAACCCAAGCGTGATGAGTGTCCCGGGCGGAACGACCCGAGACCGTGCGAGTCCGGACCACTGCACCACGTCGAACGCCTGCGACGACGACTGGAGCGGCCGATTCAACCAGACTCGCTCTTGGTAGGAGTGATCGATCGTCGGGTCCCTGAACTGCTCGACAATGCTCTCGATGTCTGACCAGTCAGCCGACGGACCAGATGCCTCGAGCACCGCGGCCCGCACACCTTCGTCCGTATTCAGGTCGTGATGGTCACTCGCTTGTCGGTGAAAGAAGAACAGCCGAGCATCCTTGATCGCGCCAGACTCGACCTGCTGCGCGTATTCCATTGTGGCTTGAGCCACACTTCCGCCCCCGGGCTCGAAGGCGGTCGTGGTCTCGAGAGTCCACGCGTCGGCTAGAAAACGCTTCGGGATGTTCCCGAGCATGGTCTGATGCCCGCGAATCTGACGAGGCAGCGTGAGTCTGTGACTTTCATCGAACGACTGAAAAGTGGTTCGCGCGCCGTCTCGCGCGTCCGGAGCCCCCGCAAGCGCCTGCGCGCGACCGCCGCCCTTGGTCCGCTCGATGCGCTCGAGTCCGATGACGAAGTCGTCCTTCAACGTGCTCAGCTCGAGAATGACTCGAAGCGCGCCGTAGACGAGGTCCTCCGACTGTTCCTCTGTGTAGGCCACCAGTGGGATGTAAGGGTCCATCACCGGACCGCCGATCGGTTCGCCGCCCTTTGTGAACCCCGTGCACCGCACCGGGCCTTCCGCGTGTAGCTCGCAGGCGGCAATCCACGCGGCGAACTCCGTTTTGGCCGTGCCCTTTCGAAGCGAGATCCCGACCCGCTTGAACCGACGCCGGCCGGCCTGCGCGTGGCCCTTAGGGTAGACCTCGTAGATGCGGAAGATCAGCGCGCGCTTCTCGTCGTCTAGGATCGCCGGTTGACCGCGGAGGTCGCCCGGTCCGAAGACGAGGTTTTGCTCGATAAAGTCGCAGATCCCAGGACCGAGCGAGGGCCAGTAGTTCGTGTCCTGCGGAACAGTCAGAATCACTTCACGACCATCAAGAGCGCACGCGGGTCGCCAGCACTCCGGGCCGGCAGTGGTCGACGTGCGGCCGCGCGCTCAGCCGCTGGCTTCTCGTCGGCCGGAACGTCCGCGCTCTTCGCGACCAGTGCCAGTTGTTTCACCAGCCCCTGAAACGTCCGCATCGCCGCGAGTTGAACCGCTACCGACTGGTCCGCGTCGAGCGCTTTTCCCAGCGCATACTCAGCCAGCGTCACTAGCTGGTTGTCGGTCGCGTCCAGCGCGTAGTCGCCGCGCACCGCAGCCGACCACTCGGACGGTTTGACCAGCCGAGTCACCTTCGGCAGTCTCGCAGCCTTCACGCCGCGCCGAGTGTCGACGATCTTCCCGGCAGCCATCCACCGTTGCACCGTCGACCGCTTCACCGTCAACCGCTTCGCGATGTCCACCGGAGACAGCCCGAGCCCAGCCAGCCGCGTGGCCTCCTGAGCGACGAAGGCCCATTTCCTCGTTCTTTTCAACTGTTTACCGTTCGCACACTTGTGCAAATCACAAAATCTGCCA
>Ga0213917_1000154_pt1 | contig 14118 bp, 23 predicted proteins | sample McNCre117MG_FD_161051 | JGI IMG/M metagenome (GOLD analysis project Ga0213917, IMG submission 161051) | Freshwater microbial communities from McNutts Creek, Athens, Georgia, United States - 1-17 MG | ecosystem: Environmental > Aquatic > Freshwater > Creek | place: USA: Georgia | collected... | reverse complement strand
TAGTAGGGAACCGCCATTTTCCCCTACAGTTTAGGTTTTCCCGCCCCTACAGATTAGGTTAAGCGAGGGAAAACGTATCCAGAATTGCAATACTGTATTCACATTTTGGATATTGTAGTTAGGAGGCTAACGAGTGTGTAAAATAATCCCGAAACCTAAGCTCAATAGCCGCGCTAATACCCTGGAAATAGCATGGGAATTTTCTTGATGCTTTAGGTTATTTGATGTTTCCTATTTGCGTTAGATAGATCACAATAAAGTCAAGTCTCACCCATGAAAATCAGTAGCAAACTCCGCAAGCGCCTTTCCGAAGGCGGGAAAAAAGGCGGGGCGAGTAAGAGCGCGGCGAAAATCGCCGCTGTTAGGGCGAACGGAAAACTAGGCGGCAGACCTAAGAAAAAGTAAAAATGAAAATCACTCCTTCAGCCGGAGAGAAATTTGCCGATGAAACACAAAAGCGACTCGCGCAAATGCTCACCGATAAAATTATCACTGAGCAAGAGTTCAACGCGTTTTCTGAACGCATTGCGCTCAATATCCGCAAAGCCGAAAACGATAAAGCGTTCGATGCAATTCCGGTTGAACGCATCCGCCGCGTTTCGCGACTTGTGCTTGTTACAGTATAGCAAATTGTTTTTCCATTTGTCGGGGTTGGCTAGATCGTTACTCCCATAAAATTCCAGCTTCAATTAACATCATGCCTCAAAAATTAAAACATTGTATAGATTGCGCGCATTTCAAAATGAAGAAATTCAGCGCGGGGGTTCCATATAGCAACGTGAGCAAGTTTCGCGTGTTGGGCAAAAATGCCGTTATGATGGCGTGCAATCGCCCCGAACTAAAAGACATGCTTGCGAGCGCGGAAATGGAGCGTGAAGATTCCGGGCAATGTGGCGAAGGCGCTATTTTTCACGAGGTGAAAAAGTGAGTGCTCCGTGGCCGATCCTGGAGGCGCGGACAGGAAGCAACGGCAAACCTGAGAGGTTTGTCGTTTGTTACGAATGTGAAAACACCGGGTTGGAACGTCAACGCGTTGAAAAGTATATTCGCGCTTTTCGATGTGAACCCGTGAAAGTGATAAGCCGAACTCTTTGCTCAACCCACTATCAGCAACGCCTTGCCAGCATGAAGCTAGACTAACATGAGCAAAAAACAAAAAATAGATTATCTAAAACGCGCCGAAACGCTGAGAAAATACGGGTTTCCGGTGATGTATGGAAAGCGCGGATACAAAAGCGCCGGGGACAAATCGGCGGTTACTAGGCGGTGGAAAAAAGTTCGTTTGTATGTCGAAGGCGACAAGCAACGATTCAAGTTTTTCAAAGCGGACAGCGCGACAACTCGAAAAATTCGCGGGGTGTTGTCGCCGATCCAGATTACGCCAACCGGGTTTTTCTTTCGCGTGCCGAGTGGTGCGAAGTCGTTCAAGTTGAAACTAGACGGTGAGAATGTTGAGACAGTTGCAATCGGGCAGAAAAACGGAAGGCGGCGCGAAGTATATTTGAAACTAGACCCGGTAGAAATCGCCAAAGATCCGGCGAATGCGGTTAAGAGTAAAATTAAGAAGTTCAAAAAATTTCGCGGGTTGCGCGCTCGCGTCGTCGTCGCCGGGTATGATGGAAAGCGCGATTATCCGATTGAGTATTTCCTTTCGTATATGCCGGAAATGTTAAAGCAACTGCTAGACCCTGAACGGGAAGGTGACGAAACGTTCGCACGAAAGCGGATAGCGACAAATCACAGACCATTAAAACCCGGCAAAATTGCCGACATTTTTCACGTCAAGTTAGAATATCAGACCCCCTCAAAACATGCAAAGCGTACTAAAAAAGCTCAGTCAAAACGAAAAGCCCGCAAATGAAAAATTCGCTGTCTTCGATCTCGAAACCGATCCATTCAAAAGGGGTAGATTGCAAATTCATCCCTTTTGTTCGGGATTGTCTGATGGAAAAACCTCGCGCGTATGGTGGGGGAAAAAGTGCGTGCCGGATATGTTGGCAGAATGCCGCAACCTCGCGAAACGCGGTGTCAAAATCATTTATGCTCACAACGGCGGCAATTTCGATTTTCATTTTCTCCTTGGATGTTTACCGGTATCCGATTGCAAATTTCTTTGTATTGGCAAGCGCATTGTTCAGCTTATCACTCCTTGGGGTTTTGAATTTCGCGATAGTTTTGCTATTATTCCGAAGGCACTAGCTCAATATAATAAGACAAAAATATCATATAAGAAATTCGAGTCTGATATTCGCGAGAAGTATAAAGAGGAAATTCTTGCATATCTTCGCGACGACTTGCGCGATTTGCATAACATGGTGAGCGGATTCGCAAAGCGGTTTCCGCTTGAATTGACGCTTTCCAGCGCAACGGCGAAGATATTGAAAACGGAATATGATGCCGACATAGGGCGAAGTGATGAGGCGTATGACGCCACGTACAGACCTTATTATTTCGCCGGACGCGTGCAGTTTTGGGGGTTGGGGAAGATTCCCCACAAATGCGCAACGGTTGATATAAATTCCGCGTTTCCGTGGGCGATGACGTTGCCCCATGCGCATCATTTTGAATTCGATATAGACACCGGCAATAAAGCCTTTTTCAAAAAGAATTTTGAGCAATCGTTTTTCACTGTCGAATGCGATTCGACCGGAGATTTGCCGCTGAGGAAAAAGGATGGTGGGGTGGATTTCCCGATTGGCAGGTTTGTTTTTCACGTCACCGGATGGGAATTGAAAGCGGCGATGGAAGTTGGAACCGCTAAAAATGTGACCGTTTTAATTCGTCACACCCCAAAAGAAACGAAGGATTTCAAGCGGTTCGTGTTGGAATTCTACGGGGCGAAAGTAGCGGCGAAACTGCGCGGCGATAAGGAAGAAGAATTCTTCAATAAAATCGTTTTGAATGCCGCCTATGGAAAAACTGCGCTCAACGTCAAGAGGTATAGCGAAGTAGCGGTGACGGGGATTTATGACACCCCGGAAGGCGATCCAAAGTTGGAACCGAAACAACTCAAGGAACTAGGTTGGAAATTTAACGCGAAGGATGAATTGATAGATGAAAACGGAAAACCAGTCACAAGGCGAAAACTTGAAAAAGCAAAAGCGTTGGCGGGGTGGGAAGTTAGTTGGGATGATGAGGACAGAGGTCTTACTTTCCACAAGCGAAATGCTTATCGACCTGGATTCGACAAATTCGTCAACGTCGCGACGGCGGCAAGCATTACGGGGTGTGTTCGTGCGTTGCTTATACGGTCGAAAGCGAAATGTAAGAATGTCGTCTATTGCGACACGGATTCCTTGACCGCTGAGGATGTCAGTAATTTGCCGCTTTCAGATACAGAGCTAGGGCATTGGAAACTCGAAATGATTTATGACCCGAAGACAAAATGTCCTCTTTCGCCTGATGGGAAGGAAGGGTTTTGGATAGCGGGGAAAAAGCTTTATGCCGGTTTGGGAAAACTACCAGGGAAGGAAGCGAAATGGAAGCTCGCGTCAAAAGGGGTGAAACTGACACCGGAGCAAATTATCAAAGTGGCGCTAGGTGGAACGAAAAAACATACTTCGATGGCTCCGGTGTTTTCTGTTTTTTCTAAACCGTCATTCGTCAAGCGGACAATCCGCCGCGCTGATAAAATGGGAAAATGAAAAAATGAAGTGCATCATCCAGCATTGCCGATGCAAAACCGAACCCGGAAGGCGAGTCTGTCAAAAGCATCGAATGAGAAAATGGCGAGAAGAACACCCGATGACAGCGGCTTGGAATATCCACAAATGGAACGCGAAACAGCGCGGAATCAAAGTTGAGTGGAATCGTCAAGAATTTTTTCTATTTTGTTTTCTCACGGGTTATCACATTTTAAGAAAAGATGGCTTGACGATTGATCGGGAAAATTGTTTTCTTGGATATTCTCTCAGTAACTGCCAAACACTGAGTCATCACGAAAATTCGATCAAAGGATCAATTATCGAACGATGGCTCAAACATCGAAAGAAAGTAGCTTGACCCACAATGAACAGATATACAGTAATAATCCGTTATTCCGGGCAAGAAGTCTCTTCACAATTTGAGGCGATTTCAGACCGGCACGCGTTGCGCGCTGCAATCGCTATTCTTGACGCTTCTGAGGGTGGATGTAATGACGGCGACGTTGAACTCGTTTCCGTCACCGCTCATTTAACTACGTCAGATAAAACTTTTTCCCGTTGGTAGCGGGATGTAACAATTTCAGGCAAAACCGCCTAAAGGTGTAACGCAAAGCACACCGGAAAATTCCGCAACGCTAGCAAATCCAAACATGAGCAAGAAAAATGAAACAGTGACCGCCCCGGAACAGAAGATTTCTCGCGCCGCTTTACTCGGCATGAAAATCGACGCCTCAGAATTCACAAGCGCGGCGGGTGAAACGTTCGCCGGAATCGCGATTCTGAAATTGCAACCCGGCGAAGCGGCGGGCCCGTTCGTGCTGAAAGAAATCCTCAAGGATCAAGTGTTGAACAAGAAGTTCAAGGGTACGGACGTTTATGTTGCTGAAAATAGCGGCAAAAATATCCGTATGCCAGCCGCCGCCGCTTTCATCTCGAAAGCTCGCGACGCGAATCTGTCCATCGGTGACACCTTCCTCGTGATGCGTGTTGAGGACTACGTTTCAAAGACTTTCGGCAAACCCGGCGCGGCTTACGAATTGAAAGTCACCGCTCGCGCCAAAACTTCAAAGAAGTAAAGATTGACAATGCGCCATTCTGACACAACATCCGGTTGTTTTGGATTTGGGGCGTTAACAACCCGGCGGTGCGAAAAGGGCATTACCCACGCGCCGCCGGTTCGATTTTTCAAACCCATGAAAACGCTAAACAAAATTTGGAATTATTTCACGAATGATAATGCACGGTTCGTTCGCCTTGTCTTTTGCGCCGCATGCATTAAATATCTTTTGTCATGAGCGACGAAACAAAATCACAAACAAACGGTGTTGAACCGACCGCCAGCGATGCCGCCCCGGTCAACGCGGACGAAATCATTGCGCCGCTTGGCGACAGAATGCCGCCCGTGACGGAAGGGCAGACCAAAGAATCCGCGCCGCCCGATTCGCCAAAGGTTGAGCGCCCGAAGGATGCCAGCGGAACGGAATTTGACCCGGAAAATCATGCCGTTGACGAAAACGGTACTCCGAAGAAAAATTTCAAGGGAAACTTTTATTCAAACAAACAGGGACGCGGGCGAAAGGGGAAAGTTTCGACAGAATCCACCACGCCCGCCCCGGATCGCGGAGCGCCGTCTTTCAACGTTCCGGGCGGTGCGCCGGTCGATCCAAATTTGGGGAAAGAAGCGACACCTGACGAATACGACATGATGGCGGAAGTCTATTTGCAGTCGGCTTATGGTCCTTTGATGATTGCGCTGTCGGAATCCATGCGCCCCGATGTTGAGCAACATAAGGCGCTCAAACAATCGTTGTCAGCTTACCTCAGATATAAAAAGGCGACGGAACTTTCGCCGGGGTGGGGTTTCGCCGTTACCGCCGCCGCCGTGTTTGTCGCCAAAACCGCTGAACCTTCCGTAAAAGAGCGCCTTGCTATGTGGGGTGTTCGCATCAAAGGTTGGTTCGGAAAGAAAAAGGACTGAAAAAGGACTGAAAAATGTTTTGGCTAGCTCTAATCGTCGAAGCGGGGCGCGGGCAGGAAGCAAGAAAGAACGGCGCTCCGCGTGTTTTTGACAGAGTGGATGAAAAATATCCTTCTCTCGAAAAAGCTTGGTTGCATGGATACGACAACCCCGACGCTGATTTGTTAGCCGCGCTAAAAGCAGACACGGAACGCTTGAAACAGGAAAATTCTAAACTCAACTAACTATATGGAAATTTTAATTTGGCTAAATCTAATTCTGACGCTGACGCTTTGCGTTGTCGTCTTTCTTCACATTCAACACTATCGAAAATTTGCGAATCGCGTTGCGCAGTTCGCGCTCAGCCTAACCGATAGCAGTCCGCTTAAACGCGGGATTTTCGTTGGAATCGCCGCCGTCGCACTCATCGCGCTTTTGCGCAAAATGTTTGGAGGGTCTGACGATGAATCTATTTCGTAAATTTCTTTCTGCTTTCGGTGTTCAATCGAAACCAAAAACACAACAGCCTGAGATCGGCATTGTTAAATCAGACGATGCAAAACGAGTTGAAAAATTAAACGTTGGATTGTTTAGCGGTTTCGGCGGTTCATTCGCATTGTCGAGAAATTCGCGTTTTCCCGCAACCCGTTGCGAACTATACGGGCGGCATAAAGGCAGAAATTCCCGCATTCACAAAACCGCTTAAAATTCCACCATGCTCAACTATCTAAAACGCCTTGCGAATCGCCGCCGCATTCTAAAGCAGCAAGAAAATTGCGCGCACGACTTAACCGAACCCGTTCAAATTGTCGGCAAGTGGGGAAAAACCGAACCACACCCACACCCCAAGTTTGCGGAATTCCTGAAAGTTCAAAATCAGCCGGTTTGCAACGTTCAAGTGTGTTTCAAATGCGGCAAGGTGTATCCGCATTTTGCATACAATCAAAGAAACGTCGATGCGGAACTTCCGCTAAAAAATGCGTGATGTCATCCTCCATTGCGGAACCTTTGGGCGTGGTTTTTCCGGTAAGACTTTTCTCAACAAAAGTTTTTCGCGTAGCTACTGGAAAAACCACGGCATCAAATCACTCGTGCTAGACCCCAATAAAGACGACTGGGGTTCTCAAGCGTGGGTGACTGACGATGAGGATAAATTTTGGAACGTGGTTTGGAAATGTGAAACAGGTTGCGCTGTCTTCATGGATGAGGCGGCGGAAACAATCAAAAGAGACAACGACAAGGTTTCTCTTTTTACTCGCATTCGCCACCGGGGGCATCGTTTGCACGTTATGGGACATTCAGGGGTGAACCTACTCCCCCAACAGCGCGAACAACTCCATTGCCTTTTCCTTTTCCAACAGACTGAGAAAGCGGCGAAAATGTGGGTGGAAACTTTTATTGACCCGCGTTTGATGGAATCCACTACGCTCAATCAATACGAATTTCTCCGTTGTATTCTATACGGCGACAATGGGAAAAATTTCGTCAGGAAAGAAAAACTAAACGTCAGTCAATAAATAACCAAATGGAAGACACAAAAGAAGAAACACCCGCCCCGCCGATTGATCCTAAGTTGGAAGAAATTCTAACGAAAGTGGAAAAAGAATTGTCGTCGCCGGGTATTCAGGAAGCGACAAAAGCAAAAATTCAAGAAATCGACTAAATTTCTAAAGCTTTACACCTCAGTTAATTAATAAAGCGCCATTCTGTCACACTGTGACGGGATGGCGCTTTTTGCTTGCGCCGTTATGTCACACCCCACACTGTGCGATTTGTTCCGTTTAGAACAAAATCAAAAATCAAATCAAAAATGAATAAGAAACATGTTGCTATCGCAATGATCCTTGGCGTCGCCGTGGGTTATATGCTGCAAAACGTCATCGCGAAGGTTCCGGTTGTGAACAAGCTTCCCGTCATCGGCGGGGCAAAAGCGAGCGCCTAACCAAACTTTCGGCGATTTCATAAACTAAACGCGGACACGGTGAACCCGGAAGTTGCGTTTTTCCGTGAAAAATAAGTCGAAAAACAAAAACTAAAATGAGAAATATCAATTACCTTTCAGGCATTCAAGGTGTTGGTCCGGGTGCTGTATCTACCCTTTCCATCCCTGTTGGTCGCCGTTACCATAGCATCAAAGCTTTCGTTTCCGGCACCTTCAATTCCGCCGTTTCTTACGATCCCACCGAGCTTATCGCGTCGGCTCGTCTGATTTGTAACGGTGTTGTGATTCGTGATTTGCTTCCCGCTGATGTTATCAGCATCGCGAAGCTGAACAACATCACCCCGGACACCGCAAACGGTGAACTTCCGTTCTATTTTTCCGAACCGTGGCGCGCGAGCATCATCGGTGAGGAAGCAACCTCGTGGGATTTGATCGGTGGCAACGTGCAGACGTTCACCCTCGAAATCACTTGGCGCGCAACGTCCGTCACCGGCTCTTATGCCATCACCGCCCCGGCTATCGCCATCGAAGCGAGCTTCGATTACGGTCGCAATTTCGGTACCGATGGCAAACCCCTGCTCAACATTATCAAAATGTTGCGCAACGCGGTCAACGTGCCGACTGGCGAATCCGATATTTACCCGCCGAATGCTGGCACGTATCCGATTCAGCGCATCCACTACCGCGTTTCCACCGGAACGTTTACTTCCATCAAAGTCTATAACAACAGCGTGATTGTGCAGGAAGGTTTGACCGCGCAGTTGAATGACTTCTACAAGGATTACAAAATCCTTGGCACAAACTTTGGTCTGTGCAGTGTCTTCGATTACTCGCAGCAACTCACGGATGCTCTGTTCGTCGCTAACAACAACCTTGACCTCAAGGTGACTGTTTCCGCCGCCGCTACGCTCACTTACATCATGGAACAGCGCGCCCCGGCCTTCGTCTGATAATCACCCGAACGGGACAAAATCTAAAGGCGCATGTTGAATAGTTCGGCACGCGCCTTTTTCTAAAAATCATGGATGCTACAGTAAACGAATCAGACAGCACGCTTACGGATTCGACAAGCGGCCTTTCTTCCTTCTTTGGCGGTCTGCTTTCCAAAGCGGCGGAAACCGGCCTTGACATCGTTAAGGCGAAAAACACGAACCAACCCGGAACGGTTTACCCTACGGGGCAGACGAACCCCGCTCAGGTTCAATCCGCCGCCGTCGCAACGCCTGGAATGACGCTGCAAACGAAACTTTTGATCGGGGGCGGCGCGCTTGTCGTTGTCGTCGTTCTAGCCATCGCGCTCCGGCGCAAATAAAACATCATGGGGGCTTCCCTTCTCAGTTCATTTATGAGCGGCGGCGACAAGGGTTCCGCATCTTCTACTGCGTCGAAATCAGGCGACGCGACATCCGGGCTTTCGCTGGATTTCACGAGCAACAACGCGTTTCAAGTTGGCGGTTCCGGTGGTTCCAACCAATCGGCGACGGCAGACAAGAGCGCGGGGCTTTCCTCAAACACAACCATGTATCTCATCATCGGCGGTGCGGCTGTCCTCGTGGTGGGCATTCTCGCTTGGTCCTTAAAACGCAAAGCATAATGGCGATAGTTCGCCGCTGTCCGTCGCCGATCCATGAATTACAGGACGGCGAATTGCAGCGCGATTTGGAAAATGGAAAACTGAAAACGCGCCTTGTGGGGAATCCCGAAAATATCGCGCTTTGTCTTTATGCTGTTGACGGAAAAGAGCTGTTCATCGCCGCGCTGAAATCGTTAAAAACAAATTACGATATTGATCTCAGTTTGGAAACCCTCGCCGAACTCACGAAAGTAGCCAAAGAAAACAAATGCGAATTCATCCGGTTTCATACCTTCCGCCCCGGTCTAGTAGCGAAGGCGCTTGAACAGGGTTTCCTCCCCACTGAATTCGTTCTCCGCAAAAAAATATGAAATTCCTTCTTTATCTCATCGGCTTGAATGCTGATTGCACGTCGCGCTTTTGCTTTTATTACGGCGGTAGGTCGCTTGGCGGTGGCGACAAGAATTCGACCAACAGCACGAGCACAACGGATGTCACCACGACAAACCAACAGACCGGCGCGAGCGAAGGTTCCTTCGCTGTCGGCGGTTCGGGAAATTCCGTTCAAGTCGAATCGCTTGACCCTCAGTTGGTCGATGCGGCGGCGGCGGTCATTAAGGATTCGCTTTCTCAGGCGCTAGGTTTTGCAGACCAAAACCAAAAGAGCGCGAACGACCTCATCAAAACGACAAACACGGATTTCACGACGAACCTCATCAAAAATTCGGGCATCGCCGATTCCACTTTGAGCAACAACATTGCAAAATATGTCACTTATGGCGCAATTGCTCTTTTTGCTGTTGCGGGTATCGCGATTTTTGCAACCATGAAAAAGAAATAACATGCCAACCATTACAGACACACAAAAAATTTCGCGCCGGGTTCAAAATACGATTGCGGCGGGGCAGACTCTTTCCTTTTCGGGTTACTCGAATACCTTTTACATCATTTCCACCACCGGACAACTCCGCATCAAAACGAACACCGGAATTTCCGCTTTATATGATGGGAAAAAAGGCGTGAAGACATATGAGGGGAATCCTTTTGATGTTTTAGAAGTTTCCAACGAAACAACTCAGGCGATTACTTTCGACCTATTTTATGGTTTCGGCGAATTCATCGACAATTCAAACACGAACACCGGAGCAACGGACACGGTGAGTACGAATCTAGCTATCGTCGCGACGGGTGTTCCTCAGTTGCTTGCCGATTCAGACGCTTCCCGTTCTGAAATTTGGCTTTGGACAGACGAAACCAACAATCTCGCATGGTGGGCGGAAAGCGCGGCCCGCCTGGCAAGCCCGGCGAACTATCAGAAGATCGGTCAGAATCTCGACGGATTCACAAAGCTGAAAACCAAGGCCCCAATTTGGGTTGTGGCCGCCGCTGGCGTGAATATCGGCGGAATCATCCTCAAGTAATCTCCCCATGCCTATCCCTTCAAATCGCTGGATTGCGCTGGGCGCTCAGCCCTACGGCGGCACGAATTTCAACGCGCCACAACTCGCGAACACCTTTGCCGCGCTGCGCGGTTATAGCGTGGCGGGTCTTGCTGATGGCGCCCAGTATACCGTTCATGGCGGAGCCGCTTACAACGACGGTCTGCAGGGTAATTTTTATTACCTCAGTACATCGGTTGCTGCAGACGACGGTTTTAACGTCATCAAGCCCACAGTTGGCGCGGGGCGTTGGTTGCGCAAAAATCTCGAAAATAATTCGGTCAACGCTAATCAGTTGGTTGCGCTGGCAGTTGGGACCGCTGCGCTCGCCGCTGAAAGCGTGACAGAAGCAAAGATTATTCGCGAATTTCGGACACTGATGGTGCCGAGCGTCGCCGCATTGCGTGCAATGTCGTTCCCCACGGCATTGACGAATCAGCGGGTCCGCGTTTTGGGCTTTTACGCTCCTGGCGACAAAGGCGGACAACTTCTCTATATCGACAAAGCCGACGCAGTGAGTGTGGATAATAGCCTATCGGTTTACGTTGCCGCAGACGCGACCCGCTTAAAAAGCGTAGATGAGATTTTCGACCCAAAACGCTGCGGAGCGAAATTCGACGGAACTACAGACGACACCACCGCCTTCCTGAATTGCTTGAACGTCGCCAATGGTCGAAAGGTTAAACTACCGGCTGGAATCATTCGCATTACCGCGCCGCTCAGCGGAACAACTTCGTTGAATATCAACATTGAGGGATATTCGCCGTGTTATCTTTCCCATGCCGATCCGATTGCCACCGCTATTGATACCTACTCGTCGGACTACAACGCTTTTGACGCCAGCAAGCTGACGGGGTACAGCGTAATTAAATGCGACAATTGCAATTTGATTGGCGCGCCTGACAGTGCTTCTATGAACGCGAGCAATAAACTGCGCTCGCTTACTGACTGTTTTATTTGGGGAACGAACGGCGCAAAGATCGGCGTTTATTCGACCGGATCGGATAGCGTTATTAAAAATTGCACGTTCGCTCTGTTCGCTAGTTTCGGCGTTTTGACACGCGGCCAAATCACATCTTTTTACGGAAGAATTGGATTTCTCGATTGCGGCTGGAATGTCGCAGGTTCTGGCTCCGCGACGTATCCAAACACCTATTACAGCGGATGCGCGATGCTGCACGCTTCGAATATCCTGGCTAATGATTATACCACGCTGACGCCGGGCTATCGCCCGACGAGCTTGACCATTGACACAATCTTTATGCTGACCCGTCAGCATACCGGAGCGAATAAGTCGGGGCTGCGTGGATTGCAGGCGTGCGGTTTGCTATCGAGCACAATCAATTCGCTTGGCGGCTACACCGGCAATTTCCTTACGATTTGCAATGGGACTCAGATAAACGGGCATCACGTCGAAAACTATGCCGCCTCTGGCCTGATTGCTGCGGACGCAACCCCATGCGCCATGCTTTTCCTGGAGTGTGGTTTGTCTCTCGGTTCCGGTTATGCGGCCAACGTGACAGTGCCAACCAAGCCCGCGATTGTATTCAACGGTGGGGCAAATGCCGGAATATCTTGGCAATCGACGAATAGCTCTACCGGCGTGCCATCCGTCGCAGGCGTTTCCCGGTCAAATTTGAGCAAGCAGATAACAACGATAACACCTGGCGGAACCGATTATTATGACTTTGCAAACGTCGTCACGCCGGACACCGGATTTGTCGGATTCATTGCCGCGTCTCTTGTTAAAGTTGCCGATTACCGAAACTATACGCGCACGTTTTTTGCCACGGCAAATCACGAGGCGGGCGTCTCGGGATACCAAATCATGGCAGGTTCTCAAATCGCAACGAATACCACGAATACCGGGGCATTCACTGCCGTAATTACGCAGACATGGAACGGCGGAAATCTGAGAATCGGAATTACCTGGGGCGCGAGCATGGCCGCCGCCACGGCATGGCAGCTCGATGTCGGTCTGTTTGGCACGAACTCTTTGACCGCTTAATAAAATGACTATCACCCAACTTCGCGCCCAGGTCGGGCAAAGCATCACCGGAGATCCCTCGTTTGACGGCTCGATCCCGGCCTACGCTGCGCTTTCGCCGAACCAACAAATCGACATCACCAACGGGATGAAGGCCTATATCCGGGCGCATCCTTCGGAGTTTGGCACGGTGCAAAACCAAGTCGCCAACACCCCGGACATCCAACACACTGAGGATTACACGGTGGGGCAGCAAATTTCCGATTTCACGGATGAATTTGGAAATCAGGCGATGCGGGTTGGCGAGTCCATCGCGAGCGTTGGTAATGGGGTTTTGAATACGCTCAACCTCGCGAAATACGGAATTCCGATTGTTGGCGTTATCATCGTCGCGATCTATCTATACGGAACTTACAAAAAACAAATCAAGTGAACGACCAACTATTCCAGCTAGTTTTTGCAGTCGTCAACGCTTTGGGCACTCTTGCATGGTGGGCAATTCGTCAGGAAGTCAAACACGTCAAAGAACTTCTCAGCGTTGAACAGGAAGAACTCAAACGACGCATTGAACGCGTCGAAGACAAATGTGCCGACTGTCCCTCTATTCGCTGATTTTGCTTTTATGCTGTAGTTGCGCGACAACTACGAGGTTCCCAAAATCTCCGGTGTTTTCGCACAACTCGAAAACCGGGGAAACTGTGCAGACTGGTGACGCTGCAAAACCCGCCTCCATTTCCTCAGTCGATTCAAAAACCGAAATCCCTTTCCCTCCCGGTTCTGTTATTACTATCCGAACACCTGACGCGCCAGCCGCTACTGTCGGCACTACAACGGCGATTCCAGTCGCGACAGTGACAGAGCATAGGGAGGTTATTTCAACCCCGACAGCGTTCACCCCACCCGCCCCGGCATCGCCATCCGAAATCGCCAAGGGTGACGGCATCCGCATATTCTATTATGTGGGTGGATTTTTGGCGCTTGCCGCTTGCGCGTTGGCATACCTGGAACACGGCAAAGCCGCTATCATCGCCGGAATCGGTGCGATAGCTGTTCCGTGTCTCGCGAACTTCCTTTCCTCTGAGTGGGCAGTTCGTGCTTGTGTCGCTGTCGTTTGTATTTCAGGTGCGCTCTTTATCGCTTGGCATTTCGTCAAGGGCAAACTTCCATCGTCTGTTGTCTCTTCTGTCGAATCTGTAGAAACGAAAATTTCAACTGCTATCAAATGAACTATCTCGAATCGCTTGTCGGCATGGTAAAACCGTTCGTCGTTATCGCCGCGCCAAATGGGAAGAAATTATTTTTGCCGGTGTCGATGCCGGATGGATCGTCGTTGACTTCGCTCACGGAAATGATGCCGGGGGGATTCAAATTTGCGCTGTCGATGGGGGAACCGAAAAAGGATGACGCTAACGCGACGACAGACAGCAAAAAGTTTTGGGGGGAAAACGGCAATTTACTTTTGAAGGGGTGGATTGACGCGCCGCCAAATCGGTAGTGAAAAACTGAATACAATTTCCAAGGTCGGCAGTCCTTGGTTTGTGGGGTTGAGACTTCCCCGGCTTGCATAGCGAGCCGG
>Ga0213917_1000153_pt1 | contig 14174 bp, 34 predicted proteins | sample McNCre117MG_FD_161051 | JGI IMG/M metagenome (GOLD analysis project Ga0213917, IMG submission 161051) | Freshwater microbial communities from McNutts Creek, Athens, Georgia, United States - 1-17 MG | ecosystem: Environmental > Aquatic > Freshwater > Creek | place: USA: Georgia | collected... | reverse complement strand
GCCAATGATGAGATAGGGCCGTGGCATTCCGGTATTCTGTTGGGCCGTATAAAAAAAGTCCTGTCCAGTATGCGAGTCAAAGATGGAGCCGAACGGGAAAATGACGTGCCCGCCTGTCGAGTACCAGAAGCCTTGAGCGTCTTTCTCAAGGAAGAAATACAACTCGGCTTTGGCGGCATAAGGCGTCCAGTAAGCTCTATCCGCGTTCTTGGTGTAGTGCCAGACCGTATGCGTTGCATCTACGGGCATAACGTCAATCCAGGTCAAGTCGCTGTATCCGTTCTTGAACGTCCACGTTTCGGCTTTGTTGCTGAAGACCTGATCTGCGGTGATGCTCTGAGTTTGGACGGGCGGAGCGAACGAACCTCCACCACAGCTAATCAGGAGCAAAAGTCCAAGGCTGATAGCAAGGGCGTCTAAGCCCCGGCGTATAACTTCGGCCACGGGAACATTGCGGAGCTTCTTTTGCAGCTTCTTAATGAGTTCCTGATATTCGTCAGATGCGCGGAATTTAACTGTTTTAGTCATGGGCCAATCGTAGCCTATTAATGGCCACAAGTCAAGAGGGAAAATGGCAGAGCCTATAACCATCACGCTGCAAGCCGGAACGCTGATGTTGCTTGCTGAGAGGGCTTATGTGTACCTGATTCAGCCGCGTTTGCGGACGAAAGAGGACGCTATTGTGAAAGGCAATTCCGGTGCACAAGACCCGGCTTTCTGGAAGTCGGAATTTCGGGAAGCCATTGATGAAAAGTTAGACCAGCGGGTTATCCCCATTCTGGAAAACCAAAGCAAGATTCTTGAGTCTTTGGCCAGAACGCAGGAAGGTCTAGCGCAGATGCTCACTGAACTGGTGGGCGTCAGTAGGGCAAGGAGACGATGAGTAATGGAACCTAACGACTTTTTACAGAAAGCATTTGAGGCTGCGTTGGAAGCGAAGCACGTCTTTCCGGCGTATGCAGCTTGTGAAGCGGCCCTTGAATCAGCTTGGGGCAAAAGCCAGCTTGCCATTCAGGGGAATAATCTCTTTGGCCGGAAGCAAAGCGCAGACCCGGTTTTTGAAACCATTGACTTTCCCACAAAGGAATTTATCCACGGGGAATTTGTGACCGTCCCTGCTCATTGGGTGAAGTACCCGGATTGGTCAGCCTGTTTTGATGACCGCATGGCCCTCTTGCGAAGGCTCAGCAAATTCTACGGGCCTGCGCTTGAGGCGACAGACGGAGAGAGTTTTGTCCGGCTAGTATCTGAGCATTGGAGCACAGACCCACTCAGGGCGGACAAGGTTCTTTCGATTTATCAGCATCACATGGAGGTTTTTGCATGAGAGAAATTCTGTTCGGACTCGGCGGACTGATAGCAGGCTTCATTATCAGCTACGCCTTTCACGGAACCTGGAAACTGCTAATCAAAAAGGCAAAGGCCGACTTGCTGCATGACTTTGGCGATGTAAAAGCTAGGCTGGACGTGCTGTACGAAAAAGCCGAAGGCGAGATCAAAGCGGAGCTTGGCCGAATCCGCGACGCCATTAAGAAGGTGCTTCCATGAACGAAGAAGAAATCAAGCAAGCGGAAGAGAACATAAAAACGCCGGACACGGAAGAGGAAGAAGTATTGCCGACTCCGCCTGAATTTCCAGAGGATGAACATGAACCTGAAGTGGGCTGAGACGCACAAACACTTGCTCATGGCCATGATTGTGGCCGTGGTGCTTTTGCTGTCTTACTACAAACTGATTGCTCACCTGGATAACAAAGCGCATGACGCCCGTGTGCTAGCAGAAGCGCAGCTCCAGGCCGACGAGAAAGCACAGAAAGCCGCCGACACTCAGGCACAGAAGGATGCGCAAGCCTACACTGCCCTAAAGCAGCAGATGGACAGTCAGAACGCTCAACTGAGAAACCAGATAACCGCCCTATCCGTTGCTTTGGCAAGCCGACAGGCACAGGACAGGGCTTTACCTCCGCCAGAGCTTGCGAATCGTTGGGAAGGGCTTATAGGCGCGGTACCGGGCAGCGTAAAAGTCACACCGGATGGTTATCTCGCAACCTTACCAGCGGGAACTCAGACCGTGGTGCTGCTTGAGGAAGTTCCGGTACTTCGGCAGACCGTCCAGAGCCAAGACAAATTGATCGCCAACGATAAGCAGGAATTGGCCTCAATCCAGACAGCTCTAACGTCCTCTCAGGCAGCGGAAACGGCTTGCAAAACAACCCAGGTTTCACAGGCAGCGGCTTGCGAAGCGGAGAAAAAAGAAATCAAAGCCAAAGCCCGGAAGCATTCATTCTGGTTCGTGCTCGGTTCGTTCATTGGAGGAGTATTCCTTGGTCATCGTATTTGAGTGGATTATTGGACTCGCAGCCTTTTCTCTGGCAATGGCGATTCTGATTTACATCTGCCGGGGATTTGACCGGGGGCCGTTCGCGTGACGGTTATCTATAACTTTTTCGGCGGTAGGACCACGTTTTTTGCATTCTGGTTTTTCGTCATTGGATGTATCTTGGCTTTTATCGGGAAGCTGACGCCTACTTTTATTGGCATGGCCGGAGGTCTGCAAACATTGATTACACTCCGGGCCGTTGCGGAAGATGCCAAGGAAGTGAAGACGCAAGCAAAAGACGATCCTTAAGTTTTGTAGCCCACCAGAGGAGAAGGCTCCGGAGGGCTTAATGAAATGGTCAGTTTCGTTGTATTTGTGTACCGTGTTTGGTTTCTTAGGCTGCACCGCAAGGCATGAAGTCAAAAATTACCAACCAGGAGTGAAGACGCGGGTCTTCATTGATTTGAGGGCATGTCGGGATTTAGAAAAGGGCCAATTCGTATGCAACCATGTGCGCTTTGACCCGCAGGAGTTAAATGCCAAACGTTAAGACCTGTGCTCAGGTACTTTGGAGAAGGAATCTCAGCACAAGGTGACGAATGGCCGAAACGAATGATCCACTGCAAGAAAAACTGAAGAGCCTTATGGAGTTAGTTGCCGGAATCCCCAAAGATTCCGCTGAACTGGCAGAGCTAAAAACCAAAGTTGAATACCTGTACGGCAACGGGAAACCGGGGAAAGTTGACGAGCTTGTAAAGTCAGACTCCGCCCAAAACAAATGGCTCTGGATGCTGGCCGGGGCTTTGACCGTGATTGCTCAGATATTGGCTTGGCTCGTTCCGCAGGTCGTCGCCCACATCTGGAAATGATGCCATGTGGCCAGCACCAAAACCAGAGCCGCCAAAGCCGAAAGAGATTCTTCGCGGCGGAGTCCGATGGGAGCTTATCCAGGGCGGGAAGAAGCCTAAACTTTCCCTCTGAATATTCTTGTCCCAAACATCACGGCGGCGACTATGCAAAGGGGTTATATCCGAATCTCGTATATGAGATTGCAAAAGAAGCCGCCCACATGCCCGCCAATAGGAGATTTGTTCCAAATCGGCACTCGTCAATATTCACAAACCCTATGAATTCTTTAATGAATAGCATTCAAAGTTCCTTTTAAAGCTCCTTTGCAATTAGTGAAATTGGCACATTTTCTCCGTTCTTAGGTGGGATGCGCCGACAGGCCCGAATCAGAAGCAGGATTCCGGCAGTCCAAGAGGCCATCTGATACCTTGCCCAAGCGTCAGACATGCCCCAGAAACGCTCCCAGACCGTTCCGGCTACGTCTGAGGCCACCAAGAGGGTAAACGCGCCTAGGATTGGCAGGAAACCGCGCTGGCGGTCAATTACGAGCGAGGCCAGACTTGCCAAAACAGCGCAATCGGCCACTTTGTTGATGAGGTCGCCATAATTGGCCATTTGGTTGTAGTGGGATACCCAAAATTCCGCAATCAGCATGAGCGCAAGGCCCGTGGAAAAGCTGATCGTAGCCCGAATCCACAAGAACCTGATATTGCGCTGAAAACACACGGCCATGAGCCACAATTCAGCTAGGCACTTGCACGTCCAAAGAAGTAAGTCATTCCATTCCAAAGGTGTAACTCCATGAAAAAGCTAACTTTGTTCGTCCTGTTCCTTGCTTTGTGCGCCGGAGCCTTCGCGCTTAACCTGTCTGGCGGCAACCCCGGCTGCATCCCGCATGTCACTTGCCCGGTAAAATAGGCTTACTTCGGGCATAGAGCCTCCAACGCTGCACGGAGTTTCCGCCAAGCAAATCCTTCATTCAGGCAGTTTAGCTGTTCTATATTTTCCGCCGCTTCGATCAGCTCCCGCACCTTGGCTTCCCGCTCCCCGGCGTCGGACTTTGCCTGATAAGACAGAATTACTTGTTGCACAGCATCTGCATATCGCACCCAATTCGGCCCGAATGTTGGATCGCCCATATCGCCATCAGGATCAATTGCTTCAATCTTGCAGACGGCGCGGGAGATCGGCTCAACAAGCTGTCTCACGCGAGCATCGCACATCGCGCACCCGTCACCATCACACTCTGAGCAAGATTCCTGGCGTTTCCAAGGCGCGGCCCCGGCGTCCACGGGGAAGAACTGGCGGAAGTCGGCCAACGAATTGATCCTGTTTGAGTCGAAGCTGAATCCACAAGAACACCAAATATTAAATAGGCAACCATGCGTCATCCATTCCCATGTGATTAAATCGCTTTTGCACTTTGGGCATCGTGCCGTAGAGCCTCCAAGCCTCAATTCTTGTTCCGCGAATCCTGTAACCAAGTCCTGTACATCGCTAGGGTCAACCGGAACGCCCATCTTGACTCCGCGTTCCAACATATACCGTCCAGCCTTGTTGCGCAGGTCACTCATTGGTTACCGCCTTCCGTAATCCTCTGATTAGTTCAAGCTGTTCATGTGCAGTTTTGGCAAACCACCAATCCCAATCAGTCGGAGTATTGGGGGATGAGGGTGACTCGGCTTCGCCTCCCAATTCTTGCAGATACGTGATTTCTCCCTCAAAATCCAACGCCGTTCCGTGAGAAAACACCGTGCGAGACGGTTCCATACTGCCTGGGGGACACCTGGGACTCGCCCCGCTCCCGGCCCCCATAAATTTCTGCAAGGCACGCAGGGCGGTTCCCGCAACGTTCATGGCGTTAGTATTCTCTTCCCAGCCGCACCAATTGCAAAGCTCTGATGCGGTAGGCCACTGCGGCGCGCTCCTGGCCACTTTGTCCAGTTCTTCTTGGATGAACGATTTCACGGCCTCAAATGCAGCTACTGTATCGGCCTGCTTTTCAATTGGGCAGTGACGATATGCCTGCATCAACTCGTAAAATTCCTGAGATTCAAGTGCCGCCGCTACTCTGGCGGGGCTGCTCTCACTTTTCGGCATGGATTTTTACTCCTAATGGATGGCAGAAGCATTCAGCTTTCCCCTTCCAATCACACGTTGGGCAAGTGTTCTGCTTGCGCTCTGACCAACTGTGGCCTTTATCGCAATGATAGTAGGAGATGCGACAGTTATCATCATGGTTGTGGCCTACGCGTACAGCGTAACCCATAAGCGTAACAGTGCTGCCATCTGAATAAACGACATCAGACTGACACACTGGACAGAGAGCGGGGCTCGGTTTGCTATCGGTCATGGCCGCTCCTCTTTGGCTGATTCCACGGATGGCATTCGCACCAGCACACGCGCCCTTGTTTGCCGCCGAAAATGGCCTCAACAAAGTCTATGCAGTTGGCCCCCTCGTTCTCGCAAGCATGAAAACTCTGAGGCTTCGGCATATCCGCCAGCATCTTCTCGTAGTATTCTCTTTGCTTTGTGTCTGCGCTCATGTTGGTTCAGCCTTTCTTCAGGGCGAGAATGTCATCAATCGCCATTCCGTGAGTACGGGCATTGTCCGCAGCCTTAGCCGCGTCCTCAACTGCCGCGTTGTATCCGGCGTCCCAAACTTTTTCGCACGTTTCCACGAGGCCAATGTTGTTGTTATCGCAAAATTCTTGGTACAGTTCGTCAATCGCTTTCTGCTTCGCGCTTAGAGACTCGCTCATTAGGCCCCGCCTTTCTGCGCTGCCACGGATTCGGCCCGATGGCTTTTTGATCTCAGTACCAGCGTCACGGCATGGCGAAGGAACCCATCTAGCTGCCGCCAAGACTTGCCAAACATTTTCTTGGCTAATTCATTTCTACGCTGTTTCTCTGTCGCCATGTCAGCCCTCCCGCTCAACATGTTTCGCCAATTGATATGCAAAGTATGCTGCCACGAACACACAAATTGCATTATCCCAATTGGGCGAGAAAATCGGCTTGAAATTGGGAAGGGCCATAATCCCTATCCCTGCTAAGTACAAGATGCGTGTCGCCATGTCTATTCAGTCCCCCTCGCCCGGTTAGGCTATTTTCTTTCGCCAGATTTTCCACCACGTCTTGACCGCTTCCAGGTTACTAAAGGTCTGGTCATCAATCGTGGCAAGATGGCGATGAGCCATGCAGCGATATTTCCCGGCGTCATCTATCCAGGCTCCGATTGCGCCGTTGTCGTCGGCATCAGTGGCATACTGCTTTGCGCGAATGACCTTTGCCAATTTTGCCAAGCTGCCAACAAACACAGCTTCCTTGTCGCGCTTTGTTCCAGGCAAACCTACTGCTTTCGGCATTTCAACTTTCCCTTCCCGGCCACGCGGGGCCGCTCACTCACCGCTCAATTCTCTCTGAACTTTTCAATGAATTCTTGCATACAGCGAATCATGTCTTCGCGTTGGGCATTGCTGATATAAAACAAATCGCCGCCTTCGCCGAAACTGTAGAGCAGGAACGTGAAACCATAGCCGGGCGGGCACTGGCTGCGGATGATACCACCAATTTCCTTGAGCAACTTCTCCGCTGCCTCATTGCGAACCTCAAACTTCATTGGCTGTGTCATTGTTGCTGCCCTCCATGAGCCGCTAGACCCGCCTTAGTTCAATAGATTCCATCAGAGCATCAATGGCCGCTTGCTCAGTTGGCCCTGTACCCATTGGCGAACCGGGGCCATCGTAGGTATTGTCGTCAATCGCTAACCAATCATGCTGGCGCGATGGGATGGGCGGAAAAATGTATTCTGTCCTGATCTTCATGCCGTCATGCTCCGCCGCTAACTCCACATCTCGCGTGGTGAACTTGCATTGGTAGCAATACCAGCCGCTTGCCTGATCTCCGTTAACGGTGTGCTTCGCAATCGCCATTTCCCGTGCCTCCATGAGCCATCGCTCAGGTTGTGTGCAATCTGTCCTTTTTGATTATGGCAACCGCCATTGTCGGATTTTCCAGTTGCCGCAACGCTGCTTGTTTGGCCGCGATGAACTCATCTTTCGTGCATGGCTTCCATCCTCTTTCGAGAAAGCGCAGCTGCTTTTCGTCGCGGTGGATAAGTTCGCAAGCCGTTTCTAGTTCGGCATGGCCACAATCAGCTCGGACTTGGCATTCTTCAAACAGCATCCAGCCGCTGTAGTTGTCAAACTCGAAAGCTACCGCCCGTCTAAACACATCCCAACGCTCATTCCCGCCCGAGTTGTTATTCCGATACACGAACGTTTGGCCGATGAATGCTTGAGCCTGTGGTATTACCCGCTGCTTGAAGTTAGCCGTTTCGAGTGCGCTTTCTTCAGCACGCAACTCCTCTATTTTCTTTTTTATTTCAGTCAATTCCGCCATTTGTGGCCTCCATGAGCCGACTATTCGGCCTCGGTTACCTCATGTTTCGTTCCTGTATTAGAGCTTGCATGAGGATTGCAATGTCCGACCCGACAAGGCATCCCCGGTCGCAGGTTTCCACGCCAAGCGTCTCACTAACACGGTACACGTCGCCACGCCAGCGAAAGCGTATTGCGGTATCCTCGCTTACCAAGTCAATTTCCTTGATCTGCGCTGGATAGGGCACCGCTCGGATAACCTTCTCAAGTATCTTTGTGTTCTGTTGCATTCTGTCCATGTCGGCCATCACGTCCTCCATTGCCTGCCTTACTCGGCTGCGAATTTTGCCAGCCTTTGAATTTCTGCCAGCGTCAGAGAAATGCGGTCGTCTGTCCACTTCTTCCGGCTGAATCCTTGCGAGGTAAGCGATTCGCGCTCCTGCACAATTATGTGTTCGCCATCGCGCCAAGCCGCTACTTTGCGATTCTCAGATTTGGAAATGCTGATCTCTTGCGCCATCACGCCCTCGCTTTCATTGGTTGCCGTTACAGGGACAGAGTAATCGCGTCTGTTTCATTTGTCAATGGGTTTCGCAAAAATATTTCTGAATTATTTACTTGACAGCGTTCCGCCTATTTTGGTAATTTGTGGGCATGAAGACAGTCAGTTCACTTAAGCGTAAGAAACCAAGGAAGATCAAGACGGCACTTCTGGGCGGCGTTCTGGATGTTTGTCTGCGTCAAGTGAGGGAAAAGCACGGATTGACCCTTCGGGCCGTGGCTGAAGCCTCTAGCGTTCCATTGGCGACTATTCTACGCATGGAGTACGGCTGTGAAGTTGAGCTTTCATCGGCCCTCATGTTGGCAAAGTTCTACGAAACCCCAATTGAGCAGCTTTTTGCCCTGAAAAGCAACGGTAAGGTATCAAAATGAGACAACTAGACACCGCACACGCTAGGAAGTCAGATCCGCAAACTTCAAAAGACGCGGCTGCTAGCGTCGTAAACCTTGGACGGCTGCGGAATCACATCTTGAAGCTATACCGCCTTGCAGGATGGCAGACGGATGAGCAGCTTATCGTCAATTACCGGAAGATTTACGGCGCAGCAAGCCTAGCGTCTGATTCCGGTATTCGTTCCCGTCGCTCAGAGCTTGTCAAGATGGGACTTGTGGAAAAGGCGGGAATCGGCAAAACGGCAAGCGGGAGAGCCTGTCAAATCTGGAAACTGAAATAAAAAAGGAACTGGTGATGGCAGAGACTCAAAATGTTCCAAAGCTTTCTTGGGTGTCCGGCGAATCAATGGGCGTCTTTCATTTGGAAAAACTTTCATCGGCCCGAGCCGCGCAATCGTATTTTGTCGCGCTGTGCGAACAGGCTGATTACGTCCACTTCATTCATTCAGAAATTCCCGATGAGCGGAAGTGCATAAAGTGTTTAGAGATTGCCGCAAGCCTTGTGTTCCTAGGCAGAAGCGAAGAAGTCACAGGCGATCTCAAGTTTGGAGAATCTGGCCTCAGCATCACGCAACAGCATTCGTCAGGCTTGGCGAATGCGGGCGTCCCGGATGCTGAATGCGAGAGCGGGGCTGGGGAATCGGGCAGCGGAAACGCTACGCCTGACTTAGCGCAGTCGAAAGGCCAGCGCACCAGCCCCGTACAAGTTTCAGAAGTTGCCAGCATGGCTAATGGGGTGCAGGGAGAACCTGCAACGCGCATGGCGATGGCCACGCCAATTCAGCCGCTACGAACACCAACTGGCGATACGGCGGCTCCTCTCCCTCAAGAGGGGCCGCTTGGTCAACATCGGCATCTGGAAACCTTTTGTTATTTCACTTGCAAGTGTGGACGTTATGGAACAGAGCAGTGCGATACCTGCAAGCTCTGTCCGAAGTGCTGCACCAAAGTTGCCAGCGAAAAGCTAGGGCGTGACGTAGCAGATGACCCTTCGGGGCTTTTGCATTTTGAAAACGGGCATCCCCGAAACCAGGTGGGGAACGTCGGCGGCATTGCCGAGCCTCATCTGCAAGCGGAAGTAACCAATCTTCCTGCTGGCACACGCGGGGTTGACGCCGGAGAGAAGCCTTCTCCTGTCGGCCCCGTTGAAAAGTTTGGGGAATGTGGGGAGCTGCCGTTGGGAGCAAATGCGGCGGTTTCGATGCCTTCGGGCAAAGAGATTGACACTCCTCCGCTCAGAAATGAACATTCCCCAATTCATTCCTTCCCAATCTGTGACGATTGCGAATCGCCAATCAGATGCGAAATGAGAGGCCATTGCCTCAAGCACATTTCTCCGTCTGCTATCACCAGCGGCGAAAACCAGAGCGAGTCAACGCTGCCAGGTGGGGACTCGCTCTTGGATTTATTCCCGGAAGTGACGCGGGTTAACGAGAAACTTTCACGCTTGCCGATTTTCCGCAATGAAACAGCAGCGGGAGCCTCACCGTACTTTCCACGTCCCTCAATCGTCCGTTCGGCAGAAGAAGTTGCGGCCCTTCAGCCGTGCGCTATTTGCGAACTGCCGGAAGAAAAGCTCTATGAAGTCAGCGACGGCAGCAAGCTGTGCGGGAAATGCTACGACGAGTACCGAGAAACCGATGACAGCGAAACCAGGCGGGAGCAAATCTCAAGCATGGGCAGGTGGAAGCAATGACAGGAGAATGGATTGTTTTGATTCCGGGGCAAAATGGCCCTGAGTTGTCCGGCAGCTATGACAGTGAAAGTCCAGCTAGGCAAGCGGCAGATGCGCTAATAAGAAGTGGCAAAGCGCAGTACGCCTATCTTGGGAAGATTTCGGTTACGTTTTCTCGTTCCGTCGACACTGACGAACCAACGGACGTATCGGTATGATCCGCCGCCGCTCCTTCACGATCACGGCCATAGCAGCGTTCCTTACGTTGTGGTTCATTGTGGGGCTGTTGATGCTCATGGAGGCTAGCCGATGAGAAGTGGAAAGTTTGTTTGCGATGAATGCGGCAAGCAAAAAGGCGACGTTAACCGCTGGTGGATGCTTGAAACAATGACGGGTGTGTTTTGGCTGATTGCTTGGCGGAAAAACGAAGAAACTAACTCGCAAATCAAGCACCTGTGCGGCCAGGAATGCGCCCACAAAGCCCTAGACAAGTTTCTAAGCGAAGCGGTTAACGCGAGTGGAGGGAAATGAAAGATGGACGCCAGGGAAAAGGTTGATTACTTGCGAAAGGAACTGAAGAACCTAGCCGATGATGCGATTTCTCTCCGCAGATCATTGGAACGTCCGCAAACTGATAGGGTGCAAGTTCTCGAAAGTGCTCTTGCTTCAATTCTTGGCAATGCGAAGATTTGGGTTGAACAAGGTTCCTGCGATGTGGACGCGGCAACATGGATTGTTCAGCGCATAGAAGGCGTTCTGTGAAACGCTCCCGCATCCCCAAGAAACGAGCTACGCCACGGGCCGTCCATTCTGAGCGGACAGGAACACACAAGCGGGTGAAGCTTTACGGGGCAGCCAAGACCGCGAGACGACAGGAGATTTTTGAGCGGGCCGGGAAGTATTGCGAAGAAATTATTCGCTGTCCGCTGCCGGAATGTAACGAGGGCGGGAAGGCTTGGCACACTTACCGCTGCCCGAATCCGCCGACTGAGTGGTCACATAAGAGGCACGGGCCTAATCGTTGCGATTGCCTGGAATGCGGGATAGCAAGCTGCCACGAATGCCACCAGCGTAGGCATAACCCAAAGGCGAATCCGCCGAAAGCGAAGTGAGGGATGATGAGGATCACAATTCAAAAGCAGCTAGAGGATTTTTGGGCAACACCTGAAGAATTTGCTGCAATGTCGGACGAGGACATCATTGAATTATGCCGGGAAGATTTGCTTGAACTGATTGATGGGGCGACGTGGCTAGTCACCCGGAAGCCAGAGGAGATGCCGAAATGAAACAACAAGAGCTAATCAAGGACGAAACAGAAATCACGCCTCAGCAAGACACTTTCATGGTTCTTGTGGACAAGTTACGGGACATGCCGCCCGAGGCCATTGGGAGCGTCCTGGACAGTTATGAGCGTTTTCTTAAGATTCAGGCCAAACAAGCCTATGACGCGGCAATGGCAGAACTCAAGAAAAACATCCCGGTAATCATCAAAAACAAGTTGGCCGACATGAATGGGAAGTACAGCTACAAGTATGCCAACTTGGACACGGTTTGCTCAAAACTAGACCCTGTTCTAAATGCCTATGGGTTTGGTTACCGCTGGACAACGCACCCAAGCGACAAGGGCGTGACCATCGGCTGCATTCTGACTCACGTTCAAGGCCATTCGGAAGAAACTCTCATGCCCGTGGCCCCGCATGACACGTCAGGCGGCAAGAATCCAATCCAGGCCATCGGGTCAACGCTTTCTTATCTTCAGCGGTACTCGCTACTCATGGCCTTGGGCATCGCTCCCAAGAACACGGACACAGACGGGGTTGCGCCTGAAGAAACTGCTATGCCGGGGCTTGAGGATTGGTGCACGGCTATTCGGGACGCCCACAGCTTTGACGAAATGGACAGGACATTCCGCGAAGCCTACAGCAAAGCCAGTGCATTGAAAAGCAAAGCGGCCAAAGACGCACTTGGAGATGCCCGCGAGGAATGGCGCAAGCGAAAGAAGGTGGGCCAATGAACGCCCTTGGAATCTTCTACCCTGAACCGGAGTGGTATGCGGCCCGAATCGGGCTAATGACCAGCTCTAAAGTCCATGATGCCATCACCCCTAGGCAAAAAGGCGGAACGCATGAACTAGCATCGCGGAGAAATTTACGGATGCAGATGATTGCCGAAATGCTTACCGGACGCACCACAGAGCATTACGTTTCTCCGGCAATGGATTGGGGCGTAGAAAACGAATCCCGTGCGCGGGTTGCCTATGAGTACCGAACAGGGAAGGACGCAGAGCCGCTGGGGATCGTCATGCACCCTGATAATCCACGGGCAGCGGCGACGGCGGACGGATGGGTAAAGCACAACGGCATTCTGGAAATCAAATGCCCTGAAACGTCAACGCATCTTGAATACCTCGAATCAGGCGCAATTCCTAAAGAGTACCTGAATCAAATTGACTGGCAGATGGCTTGTTGCGGGCCTGAAATCGAGTGGTGCGATTTCGTGAGTTATGACCCACGGATTGAAGCTGACGAATTACAGATGCTCATTGTGCGCCGGGAAAGAAACGTCGAGCGCATTGCCGAAATGGAAGAGGCCGTGAACCAGTTTCTTTCAGAGTTGATCGAGAAGTTTGAAGCCATCAAGCGCAACGCCAAAGGGCAGAGCCTAGAAAACAAGTTGCGGGACAGCATCAAACGGTCAGGCAAGTATCCGTTCAAGGATGCTGCTGAAGAACAGGCATTCCACGAGGAGATTGTACCGTGAGCCTCATGGAAGTCAAAGAAGGCGACCTGGACCGCCCAGCGTGTCACGTCTGCGGAGCAATCATGGTGCCTGCAATGTGCGCTGGCCTAGTAGTTCCAGGCCACTTCAAGTGCCGATCTTGCGGGGCCACCACTTCAGCGACTGAGCCGGAGGAGCGCAATTGACTCTCGGTTCGCTTTTCGCAGGCATTGGCGGTTTTGATCTTGGGTTTGAGCGGGCAGGCTTTAAGACGGTTTGGCAAGTAGAGATTGACGAGTATTGCCGCAAGGTTTTAGCGAAACATTTTCCCGATGCGGACAGGAGCGTAACCGATGTGCGACAAGCCGGAAAGCACAACCTCAAGCCCGTTGACGTTATCTGCGGAGGATTCCCCTGTCAGGACATCAGTAGTGCCGGGAAGAGGTTCGGTATATCAGGATCGCAGTCTAGTCTTTGGGGAGAAATGCTTAGAGTGCTTTGCGAGTTACGACCGAGATTCTCAGTCATTGAAAACGTCGCAGCTTTGCTTGACAGGGGAATGGAGCGAGTTATATGCGACCTTTCCGAAAACGGGTTTGATGCGGAATGGAAAGTGCTATCCGCTTGTAGATTCGGTGCCCCACATTTGCGTGAGAGGATGTTCATTGTGGCCTACTCCCCGAGCGAGTGGCGGCGGAGGGAATGCGGGGGGATCGGGCGGGAGATTATTAGCGATACGAAACGGGACTTACATATCTGGGGGAACGAGCCCCCTGTGCCAAGAGTGGCTTATGGGTTACCCAATCGGATGGACAGATTGCATGCTTTAGGAAATTCCGTTGTTCCGCAAATCGCACAATGGATTGCAGAAAGAATCAAGAAAGTAGCAGAGCCGGAGAGTGAAGAGTGAAACTCAGAACTGAAACCGATATCAAGGCGGAGATTCAGGAAACCTTGGACAAGTTGGGGATTCCGCGATGGCGTATGCAGGCTGGCGGGTATCGTGGGCGGACTCGCGGATTGCCTAAGGGAACGCCTGATATCTTGGCGGCTCCTGAATATCGCGGAGTGCCGCTGTATCTGTGGATTGAAGTCAAAAAGCCGGGCGAAGAAGCAACGGACGAGCAATGGGCTTTCCGCAATCGTATGACCCGGCGCGGGCACTACTGGATAATGGCCACCTGCAAAGAAGACGTACTGAAATGGCTGGACGAAAGCAAAGACCTAGGCTTGACTCAAGAGTGAGGGACTTGGAGTGTTTACCTCTGAAAATCCGC
>Ga0213917_1000152_pt1 | contig 14212 bp, 26 predicted proteins | sample McNCre117MG_FD_161051 | JGI IMG/M metagenome (GOLD analysis project Ga0213917, IMG submission 161051) | Freshwater microbial communities from McNutts Creek, Athens, Georgia, United States - 1-17 MG | ecosystem: Environmental > Aquatic > Freshwater > Creek | place: USA: Georgia | collected... | reverse complement strand
TAAAAGGAAACACCTCCCTAAATAATTGAGGGATTAAAACTCGGATAGTTTTCTCGGAAATTAATTTGGCGAAAACTTTATCCTCAATTACTTCCTTGGACCCAATTTGCGCGATCCCCAGGTCACGCAATCCTCTGGCTCTTGCCTGAGGACTCGACCAATGGGCGTCATTCAATTTGATCTTAAATCTCCGAACACTCTCCGCTACACAATTCGGCTTGTCGCCATGAGGTAGGTCCAAGGCGTAACATATGGCGGCCTCAATACACATTTGACCGTCTCTTACGCCCACGCCTTTACACAAACCTCTCTCAAGTACCGCGTCAAATTTGGGGATCAGGTCAGCAAAATTAATTTCCTGTAGCATTGACTTTCTCCTTTTTTGTTTGAGAACCCCAACCAGTAGAACTGACTACTAATCGCCAGATATTTTGTTCAGCCTGAGTCATATCACATAACTCAATATCCTTTAGTTCGTCATAAACTTTCATCATAACTTGAAAGTAGGTCATTTTCTTCTCGCTCCTCTTTGAATAGCCATCTCAATTTTAACGCTCATTCTTCTACCTCTTCTACTACGTGGATAGTTTTTACAAATGTCTTACAGTTGGCGTCGGGATGTGGGGGCCAGTCCTTTAAAAATTGTTCCTTGGCTTCCTCGGCTGCTGTTAAAGTGTGGTGAACTTTAGCACCCAACGCAAATCCATAACGGCCATTCTTCCACACGTTGATCCAGCCTTCTACGAGGCGTTTTTTGGGCATCAAATCTTGGGTCTCAAAACCTTTCACTTCTGATGACCACAAACCATCAGGTCGCCAGCTTCTCAGCACCCAAAAACCTTCTTTATAAACCGCGCCATGAAGATTACGTCCACTTACGTCTTTAACTACGGCGTAAATTTTAGCCGCATCCCCTCCACGAGTTTTATATCCGTCTCCTGGAGTAAATTTATAGGCGGGTGTTGATTGCTCCTCAGACTTAACCTCATCTTGACAAAAACTACAACAGTCAGCCATTCCACGTCGGCATTTCCAACAGAAGTTCATTTTCCTTCCTTCCTTACAATACATATAAAGCCTCTTCTTCTAAAAGTCAAGAAGAAAAAATAAATTATTTCCAAAAGTAAAGGCCACAGGAGTTACCCTGCGGCCTCAGGAAAATCGCGTCACGTCGGCCCTCCCATTACTGAGCACTATTGCTCAACAATACACAAGAAATTTTTGGGAGACTGCAAACACATGGTGCAGCAATACTTATGTTCAATGTACACGTCATTTATGGTTCGTATTACTACCTTAAACTCCGCATCTAATTTTCGACACACTTCACATTTTTTGTTCATTTTAAATCCCTATCCTCCTTTAAATCTTCCGCTGCCTGTATTACACCAACTATTGCAGCAATTGCAGTATAGAGAACGCCGATTAGAAACCCCAGCCAAAAAGCAATATGAGGTGACATTCTAATCCCACCCTCCACATCCACAATAAAATGAATCGTATTGCCAAGGCCCTTTCGCCTCAAACCCCTTGCACAATCCACGTTCCACAACTGTACGTGGCTCTACATTACGTTCTCGTGTGTATACTGGATCATGCGCTACTTCATGAAACCCACAATTCTTACAAGAGTTTATCGCAGCGGGCGAACCTTCTCCCCTATACTCAAAGAAGGCTAAACGTGTACTGTGAGACGGTTCGATTTTGCCACAGGAGCATCGAGCTTGACGTGTACTGAGGTCGGGAGGCGTGTCGTCTACTATTAACGCTCCCTCATCTGTCAACACACAAATGGCACACGCTGGCTTATCTCCTGATCGGCTATTGGCGGCGTGGCCGCACTTCATCATTACGGGCGTCATATAGCCTCCACGCCCAATTCATTGGCGGCATTCTTTCGCCCTTGCCATTTAGAAATTAGTTCGGCCAAGGCAGTGTCAATAGTATCGCCCTGAGCATTGAGCAACACCATCTTGCCATTCCCGAAGCTGCCTGAATACCGACACAAGCTAACGTAGAAATTTTCATTCTTGAGATAGCTTAAAACTATTCCGGGAGACGTGCGATCAAACGGATACAACTCTGAAACCGCGCGCAAAACTAATTCCAAGTTTTTCTTTTGATCCTTTTTAACTACCTTTTTAACAGCCATTTTAATCCTCTTTCCTTAATGTTTGCAATAACTTACAGGCACATCCTTCTCGTCCCAACACACGCGACACTCACCACATTCACCACCTTGATGATAAGCTGGGCATTGATACGATCTCATGACATCTGGATTAGCAGCGGTACTCCCTGCGTGTAATCCCTTGACCTGAGGCGCGTACTCTCCAAAGTTCAATGCTGATGGACGCACACTAACATTAGGCAAGGCAGCTAAACGTCTCAAGACGCCCATTAGAGGGTCAAGAACCTGTAACACGCCTCCTGGTTGCTGCCACGCTCGGGTAGGAATCCAAAACCTCACCTGAGGCAAGTTAACGCATACCGCCAGCCACATCAAGGCGTATTCAGCATTAAACATATCTCCTGAATCGTGTACTCTGAAATACGTACTACCAGACGCGTCAATCGCTTGGGTCATTTCCTTGATCCATGCAGCTTTACCTTCGGGAGATTTTAACGCGGTCCTAGTCCACTGAAACCTTGCCACTTGTGCATTCTGAACTGACGGACAGCCATATGTACCCTTCGCGGCATAACACGATTCACAGATTGATCCCGCAGCACGAGGACACGCCTGATGCGCCGGTAGACTAAATGAAGGCCCGGGCATCTTACTAGTTTGTGTCAATAGACTTACTTGAGTACCGGGCACTTTGGCACTTGAATTGCTACGACGTCGTGGCATCTAAGTTAACCTCCCTCACAAAAATATTATGCACGAATCCGGCCTCTACCGCTACAAAAATAATTAGTTTGGCCCTTAAAATGCGTTCTTGCACGGGAAAATAATTTAGTGTATTCTCATTCTAGAAAGAAGGTTAGGAAAGGATAACTTAAGTGGCTTACATTCCACACGATTACAACGAAACCTGCCAATGCTTCAAATGTAAGGGTATTCGCAATTCGCCAGGATTCAAGAAACCGCGTAAAAAACGCGCGGCGCGTTCTCTAGAGACTCACGCATCTCGTGAGACTCAATATGCACGATATCTCGATTGCGGTTATAATGCTTGGGATGATCGAGATTAAAGTAGTCTCACGCAACACTAACCATCACGGTAACCATGCAACAAGCTGATATTTCAGCAGTTAGCTAAATCCGTGAGAGAAAGGCAGTAAGAAAATGAAATTTCAATACGTAGCCGAATCACTAGATTACACCCAAGCTAAACGCGAGGTTCAAGAAAAGCATCCTGAAGCTGATATCACCGGGCAAGGTCAAAACGCCTATGGCCAATACGTGTTTCTCGTGGAGGTTAACTAATCATGGCACATCGAATCCAAAACAACATGATGACGTGGAAGTCTGAGAAACCGTGGCATGGGTTAGGCGTCCAAGTTGACGAGAACGCCACCGGAGCGGAAATGCTCATCGCGGCCAAACTCAATTGGACTGTTCAACGTAGGTCGCTGGCAATGAGAGGCAATGACGGGACTGGACTCCTCACTGATCCGCTGGAGGACTCACCCAATGCTTAACCACCTAACCGCTATTCGGCCTGACATAGGTTACTCAGGCGACTTGCATATTAAGACAGACGCGAAAAAGGGAGAGCTTGCCAACCAAACACTTAGCACACCTTCCTCCATCCAGTCAAATTCCATACACAAATTTTATTGTGGCGACTGTCACACACATTTTGCTATTCACGTTAAAGGTAACGTGATGATTTGCCCGAGGTGTCCGGTCTGTTTGGCCGACGACATTACGTTTTATGGTCGGAGTGAAGTGAGGAGAGTAAGAGTATGACGGCAGAAACGATTGAATTCGTCGGCGTGATAATCCTCGGCATGACCTTCTGCTTTTCTTTCGGCTGGAGCTTAGCATCTTACCTCGCACGTAAGGACCGCCCGTAGACTACAGGCAGCCTACCTACTCAACCCACCACCAGGCCGCGCTAGTACAGGCGGCCTTCTTAATCTCATGGCGCTTTATAACACAAAGTACTCTGTGATACTAGATGCGCCCTATCATAATATAAACTAATACTACATCGTGCTACTACTGCGCCTATTGGTGCTATTCATATATGAATGTTCATTTATAAATCGAAGGAAGGTTCCAAGGAGTTAAGCCGGGGGTGGGGTGCCCCGAGGACGCTGGGAGTTCCAGGGGGCGGACGCAGGCGGCGAATGCCGCCTCACGCCATCCCCGAGATTTAAATTTGGGGGATTTTTTTTAGAAAATTTTACAAAATTTTTAGAGCTTTTCCAACCGCTCCGACACAAATTTAAGAACGCAGGAGGAGCCACAGAGATGGACGGCGGTTTTTCCGCAATAGGATTTTCCAAAGCCAAATATTTCCAGACCTAGGTGAATTTCTCCCACGAGTCCTGATTCGTGTTCTTTGATGCCGCCTTCAAACCAATGATTCTTCTCGTCGCGCTTTTTCCCGCACATGTCACAGGTTACCGTCGTTTCAATCATGAGGAACCTCACCTTCTACAAGCTCATAGATATCGTGAACCTTTTTACTATATTCGTCCCAGGTCCAGGGGAATAAGCCACCACCCGGACCGAAAAACCAGTCGCCTTTAACCGCTTTCGCTCTACAAATAAACTTGAAGGTCATTTGTGTTTATCTCCATCAAACCAGTGATATTGAATAATGAAGTGGGGGGCACCAGCCAATTCATCGGCGGGGAAGTCATAGGTGATTCGGTATTGGATGGAATAGCCCTGGTTGGTGCCCGAGAAGCGATTCCACGGGAGTAGAGATACAAATAGCAGCAGTGCCAAAGTCATTGGGAAAGCTCCTGGAGTCGGGCCACAAGTCTCGTTGCATCCCCGCCAGTAATGCTCATCTGCGTAACCTGCTTCCCTTTAGGATCAACCAAAGGAACTTGGAAGTAAAGGGTAACCGTGTAAATTCCCCCAGGATAAGTCTTGGACACTCCCAAGACCCTATCCAAGTTAATGAAGTCTTGCTCCCCACCGGCCCCTTGATATTGGAACCAATTGCGGCGGCGCTCCAGTTCAACGCCCGTGGACGATCCTGAGGAGCCATTAGCTCCGGGCTGCCCCGCGGCTCCGGTAGCGCCTGTGGCCCCGGCAGGGCCTTGAGGTCCTTGCGGTCCCGGAATCCCCTGAGGCCCCTGTGGACCCGGAGGCCCCACCACCTGTGGACACGACATCGTGACCTTATTCCCGGTGAAGGTTCCGTTACAGTCGATAAAAATTATTTTGTCTGCGGCCAAAGGCAGGCCGCAGAATAGCATCAGTAAAAGGCTGCGTTTCATTTCGTCTCCTTTATAGGTTTTACTAAATTGTTAATTATGGCAATGACATCAGGAACATATAAACTATCTACTGTTTGTTCATAAAGTTTTCTTACCGTTTCAACGCCTCGTTCATAGCCAAACCCACCCGAGTATTGTCTTTCCGATTCAAGGACTTCAATGGTAACGCGGTATCGTGTCATCATTTTTGCTCCTTTAAAAGTTTCTTTAATGCGTCACATTTGTTTTGATGCACGGCCATATTTTCCTTATGGGGAAATAACTTTTGACAGAAGCGGCAGAGCCATCCAGGAGAAGTCATAAGTTTAACGTGGTGGCCGTGAGGGGCTTTCACCCACATGACCGAGGTCGTCGGCACCTTTTCGGTTACGTTTACCGTTTTAGCTGTTTTTTACAGAGCTTTGGCTGAACGGTCACCTACAAAACTCTACCACAAATTTAATTCCCCGTCAAGAAAATTATCAATAATCCGGATCGATTACTCCGTGTTTGTCGTAACGTTCTTTATTCGCCTTAAATTCCTTGGGGCTAACAAATCCTATGGAATTCTTTTTCTTGTCGGTCACGATCACCCAGGCAATTTGTTCCATATCACTTCGAGAAGGTCTAGTTTTATCCGAGTAGTCCCCACACTCAAGTACCTTAAAATTTATACGGTTGTCGTAATATCCCAATTGGGCGCATTCAATGATTTGGTGTTTCTCGGAGGCTCCCCTAATCACTGTGGCGTGCCTACACGATAAACATAAATTCTTCCCATCGACTAAAGTTCCGGCCTCAACTCCACGTATCTTCATAAGTTTATCGGTCTGCTAAAATAACTTTAGAGTTAATCAAACTCGCCACTTTCCCTGGGAGGCCCTCGTTTATGGCTCTACCGAAAACATCTTATAGCCCTTCAGTAAACACCACGCTCAATCTGACTCCCACGGCAATTACGGCGGCCCCCGGCGTGATGGTGGAAACGTACACCGTTAACGGCGTCGATGCTGACATGGAAATTCAGGTTACGCAATTGACCAACGTCACGGCAGGTTGCCGCATCCTTGACGCCCGCGCCTCGGGGACAAATCAAATCGAAATCACGTGGTTTAATGGAACGACCTCCACGGTAACCCTCGGCGCGACTTCCTTTAACGTTATCGCCTTCTAGGAGCATAAAATATGGCTGCGACTCAATATCCCTTTACACCCTCTGCAACTGTTGGCGATACGCAATTAGTGCATAATACCGCAGCGGGTTTGTCGGCCCTTCGTGTGGCCCACGCCACGTATAGTTTTGCCGTTGACGGCGGTGGCGCTCCCGGGTTGATTACCCCCGCGTCTAACGCCACCATTCCGATCAACGCCGTCATTTACAACTGCTCGATCAATTCCACCACAGCGGTTCTCGCTGCGGGTGGTGCGGCGACCGTTTCTGTTGGCACGTCAGCAGGCTCCTCGGCCACGTCCCTTTTGGGAGCGACCAACAAAACCTCCTTCACGACCAACGCCTTTGTCCAAGGCACCCCCGTACCACAGACTGCCTCGACTTGGGTCAAAATGACTGCCGCAGGATCGATTACCCTAACCTCGGCCACCAACGCTCTCACTCAGGGTATTGTCGAGATTTACGTTTTCTACTTCGAGTCCGCCAGTTAACATTGAGTCAATAGCCTGCAACTTGCGGGCGGCCTCTTTCTGCAACTTCTCTGCATTATACTGAAGATAGGCGAGGGTTAAAGCCACTCGCCTATTTCCCACCTTTGTCGAACATCCATCCGGTCCCACCTCAGTAATCCCCAGTTGAACACAAATCTTATGAATGAGATTATCCAAGGCGGGTTGTTTCATATTAACAACTTGGGCGATTTCCTTTGACTTCGACCCTTCACTGACTAGTCTGACTATTTCTATTTCCGTAGGGGAGAGTTCGGCCATTGAAATTGTACGCTTGGGTTGGCAGGCGTGGCAGAACTTCCCCCGGACAATTAAAGATGAACAACCGGCACAAGCTTTGACGGGTTTAATTTGAGCCGACACAGGTTTATTTTCTCCTTTATTTTTGAGGACCGAAGGGGTTAGAATCGTTAGGCTTCGTGGGAGGAGCCGGAGGCGCGGGAGTCTTTCCCTGCATCACCAGAGGAATTGATAGAGAAGCCGTAGCGGGATTACTCAGAAGATGAATGATGGTTTGCATCCGCACAAATTCAACATTTGTGTCGAGTCCGAAGATGCCCAGTACAAGATGATCGAAGTCGTCCTTGCGTGCGCGGTTGAGAAGACGACCCGCCGCTGCCGCCCACATGGGGAAGGACGCCACATTAGCAAACTTAAGTGACGCTTCCACGGGATCATTGTCGGGATCAACCCCGGCATCCACCAAATCCTGCTCGGAGGAAATCTCATCCCCCAGTTTAGTCTTGCCGCCAATAGGATAGGCCGCAATGGTTACCGGGCCAACGACAATAATCGACGCCGGATTGTTGGGGAATAGTATTCCCAAGCGCTTCACATAATCTCTTGCCTGGGAAAGGGTTACGTTATCGTCGGGGGTAGGACCCGCAAAGTTCAAATTACTCATCAGTTTTAGTCTCCTTAAAATAAACTTCTCCTCCACAATATAACAGAATTTTTATCCTGTCAAGGGAAAATATTAAATTGTAAGTGGAGTATTATCTGCGACTTGCGAGGAGGTCTGGGACCGAAAGAGTCACCGGACGAAGGACTTCACCCGGCGATGAACTCTTATGTCCATGTAACTGAAGGACTTTTAAAATTTTATCCTGCACTTCTTTAGTCACTTCTTGTGGAGGGCGATTGGCGTCAATGGGGATAAACCCGTGTTGTCTGGCTAACTGTTCATACCGTTGAATCAACCGCTGTGTAAATATTACATAGCTTTCATTAAGGTCTTTACTTACTCCGGTGTCCATCCCGGCTTCCCAGTAGTGGGGCTGTCGTCCTTGGTGGATACGCTGATAGGCTCCTTTCAAATCCATCCTCAAGTAAAAGATGATATCAGGTTTGAGAGCCAAAGTGTAAAGGCCGTTTACATAATTCTCGGGGACGCCCCGGGCAACATCCCTCGCCAACCCCGTGTAAAACCATCGGTCAGCTACTACGGTAACACCATCTTTTAACGAAGGTTTAACCGTTCGCTCTTGCCGGTCGTAGAAATCTGTGGCGTGGATGAGCGAGTAGGTTACTGGCACTAAATTTTTATTTCTCTTCGCCTTTTTAATAGCCTTCCTGAGAATTAAACTACTGTTCCACCGCGTCTTAATGTTATCTATCCCGTGGTCGGCTAGAAACGTAGAAAGGTTGTCGGATTGGGTACTCTTACCCGCCCCGTCCAATCCCTCAAAGACTATTAGCAAAGGCTTCATCTACCTTTATTGTAGCCGTTAGACTTAACCCCATTGATTAGCCATCGCTTCAGCAATTCCTGACAGAGTTCTACTGCGATTCATCCACCGTTGAGGAGATGGAGGTTCATGATGGACTCTGGCAATTCGGCCTTCAACAATATCTGTGGGAACTAATTTGGGTAGATTTTTAAGCCACAAACATGTGGCTTTTGTTTCGGGATGCCCAAACATCCACGGTTGTATGATCTGATCGGGTTTGCGCCAGCGTGTTGATAATACTCCTATTGGGTTTTCTAGAGCAATCATCGGAATTTTACTATGTTCATCCGCCGACGCTAAAAAGTGGACAAACTCAAGAGCTAGATTTTGTTCTGCGGTTTTTGTTTTGAACCAACGTGCTCCGCTGCTGCACAAATGCGTACATGGAGGAAATGCAATTAAAATATCCCAATTTTTATCAATAACATCGACAATACTACATTGATAGTGATTGCCCGGAATTTCAGAGGGTAAAAGGTCACAAGACCAAGCATCATGACCCTGCCGAATAAAAGCTTCTCTAACTATACCTGAAAATTCACAGGCTACTAGAACATTCATAAACTAAAGGCTACCACAAACTCCGTAAAACTTCAACTGCTAAAATATCCTTAGAGTCGAAGAAAATATAACTACTTATGGCCCAACTAGCTCCCATTAATTTGAACATGTTTCGGGGAGATACTCCCTCGTGGAATTTGGCCATAACTACGGATGGGGCCGCAAGGAATATTTCTACCGATTCTTTGAGAATGACCGCCAAGTATTCCACCGACGATGCGGATAACGCAGCGGTATTCAGCAAAACTGTGGGCGGCGGTATTACCGTAACCAACGGCGCGGGTGGGTTAGCCACGGTTTTACTAGCCAAATCCGACACGAATACTCTCCCCGGTCAAACCGTCACGCTATTCTACGACATTGAACTTACCACTTCGGGAAATAGCGTCTTCACCATTGCCTGGGGAACGCTAACCATTCAACCCGACGTAAGTATCACCACCCCCTAACATGGCACAAAATTCTACGCAGTCTACTATTACTCAAGTCGTGCAACCCGTGGCGTCGATCAACTTAACCGCGACTTCCTTTCCTACTGCGGCGATTACCGCTGTGGCTCAACCCGTTTCAACAATATCTTAGGAGAATCCTCATGGCAACTTGGCTCAGAGCACTTCCGCAAAAAGAAATTGACGCAGCAATTCAAACCATGCCCAACGTCGCCGCCGACTTGACCACGACGGACACCTATTTGTTTCAGGCCCACTTTACCAACACCACCAACGGATCGGTGACGATTAAACTTCTCGACAAACAAAACACGCCCAAGACAATTCTTTCCGATCAGGCCAGTTTAGCCGCAGGCAACACAGCCGTTTTCGCGTGGCCTCAAGGTTTATTTTGTAAGGGCGGCATCAACTGGGTATGTAGCAACGCCAGCGCCGTTGACGCCCAACTCTACGGCTTTACGGTCTAAGGAGCCTCCACTTGCATGAAAAAAGTAATCTTATTTCTTGCAACCTCGGTTAGTCTATTCGCCCAGGCTCAAACTTTTCCTGGAGGCGGCGGCGGAACCCCCGTTGCACCTTACACCCAAACCATAACTTCGGGGACAGACTTCACCCTCACCCACAACTTAAGCTCCATTAAAGTGGAAGTAGCCTGTTACGACGGCACCGGAAATGGCGCAGTAGCCTTTCAACAGGTGCGGTCAAGTCCTGGGACAGGTCAATTTACTACGACGCTAACCGACGCGAATAACATCGCAGTCCACTTTGGTTCAACTGTTTCCGGTAAGTGTATCGTTTACGGAGGCGTAGGTCCAGTGGGGCCGCAGGGACCGGCAGGTGCTACAGGTGCTACAGGCGCAACTGGTGCGACTGGGGCCACTGGAGGAACTGGAGCTACCGGAGCCACAGGAGCGACCGGCCCGGCTGGAGCAACGGGTGCTACAGGAGCCACAGGAACTTTCCTCAACGGCGTGGCCTTAAAAACTTCTAACTACACGGTACTAACCGGCGACCAAAATAAGTTACTTTCCTTTTCTAGTTCCTCAGCCGTGGCCGTTACACTCCCTCAGTGTACCTCGGCGGGATTTGCCGATAAATGGACGGCGGTATTTGAGTCTACTGGAACGGGTGTAGTTACAGTAACCCCTACGACTTCTACTATTGACGGCGGCACCAGTGTGGCAATGGCCCAAAACCAAGGTTTCATCGTCGTGTGTAATTCCGGTGATGGTAACTGGTACACGATGCGCGGGTCGGGTGGGGCGGGTGGCGGCGGTGGGTCGGGAACGGTCACCAACACCACGGGCGACCTAACCGCTTTACACCTCATGATTGGTAATGCCATCCACGACACAAAAACAACCAACATTACTACAGATGCAGGACTAAACGACGTGGTAGCCCCGGGGCAAATTCAAACCGGGAGTGCCCCGCCTACGATTACTGCCGGAACGGGCGGCGTCGAAGTCTACAATGAAGGTAACGCCCCCACCGCAGGATTCCCCGCAGTAGGTGTAGACGGATGTTACGCCGATTCAATCAACCACGGAATTTTATGCAGTTATAACAACGGTTCTCTACTTCCTCTCCCACTGCTATTTGGGACATTAACCAACAATAATTTACTTAGCATTAATTCAAACCCCAATTATCTTCAAGACTCAGGTATTCCTTTAGCTAACGTGACGCAAAACTCCACGTCGTTTGTTCCCAATAATTTAGTAATGGCCACAGGAAATCACACCACCGCCGACGCCGGAGTAGTCGCCGCCAATGTCGTTTCCTCCCCCAACACCTTAACGACCAATGGCGTACCTTATGTTTCGGCGTCAAGAGCGTTAGGTTCAACCGCTGCTTTAACCGATGGTCAACTAGTAATTGGTGCTACTTCAGGTCCTCCTGTCGCGGCTAACATCACGGCAGGAAACGGAATCTCCATAGTCAACGGGACCAACAGCATTTCCATCTCGGCCCCCGGGTCGGGCGGAAGTATTCCCTTAGGCTCACAGTATTATTCTAAACTCCGGCCTATTAATTTTTCCACAACCGGGACAGTAGCCGTGGCTAACACGACAACAGTAACTTCTCTCATTGGAAAGGCCTACACGGGAAAAGCCAGCATTTGCATCAACTGTATTTCTATTGGAGATACAGTTACCTTTTCTGCCGGAGGTACTTACACAAATAATGCTTCGGCTCCCACCTTAACTCTCTTGGTTACTTTGGGTGGCACAACTGTAGGAACATTCACCCCCACTTTAATTAACAGCGATGCTGGAAACTGGAACGTAAATTTCACCTTTAAGGTAATCAGTCCCACCTCAATTCAAAGTCAAGGAGTATTAACTTTGAAAGGATCGGGAGGCACGACTATAGTTACCGACGCCCGAGCGGTCACCACGTTAAACTTTGCCACTGCACAAGCCTTGGACTTCACCGCAGGTTACGGCACGGCCAATTCCACAATCACCAGTTACGACGTCACGGCTAAAACTATTTAGAGGATAATTTAAATGCTCAATAAAAAGTCATTATTCGTTATTTTGTTGGCGGCGGCTTCTCTTCACGCGCAACAGGCCGTTCTTCCCTATACGGAAGTGGTTCCCAACGATTCCTCCACGGGAACGACCGTAAATAGATTCGCCTCTAAGAGTTCAGCCGGAGCCGCCATTATCTCCACCGCAGGAAACACCTCAGGCGTTATCGGCGTGGTCATTGACAACGCAGGCACGGCAGGCTCGGCTATTATCCAAAAGATGGGCGCGGCCCCTATCGGCATCGACGCTGACGGCTCAACCACCACCGGCCACTACATGACTCTTTCGGGCAGCACCAATGGTAAGGGTACTGACGCGGGAGCCAGTTGTCCTTCCTCGGGTCAGGTCCTCGGCTTTTGGACTCAAACCGGAAGTGGCGCAGGAACTTACTCGGCGGTAATTGATCTTACTCTTTGTACGGGTTCCTCAGGCTCCGGTACGGTAACGACCTCTGGTTCTCCGGCCAATACTCAAATCGCTAAATTCTCCAGCGGTACTGCAATTACTACGGCCACAGGTGCGGACATTAATACCCAGTGGTATGTTGCCGGAGGTGGCACAGCACAACATCAAACCGCAACTTATTCTCCGGCAATTGCTTCGCTGGCTACGGGAACTCAGTTGTGCTGGCTTCCCATAGCAGCTAACTCCGGGGCGGGTCCTGATTTTGCGCCTAACGGCCTCACGGCGAAAACCATCACCAAAAATGGAACGGCGGCCCTCATCGCCAACGATATTACGACCACAGCCGTAGCTTGTGCTATTTATGACGGAACTCGTTGGCAACTTCAGAATCCTCAAACCAGTTCTTCGGCTATTTCTACTTCAACAAACTCCTTTACCAGTGTGTGGGGCCAAGGCTACATCGACGGTTCTACAGGTGGAGATTCCGCAGTTGCTCAAGTAGCTAATCAGGGAAAATCTATTCTTTGGACGGTAACCGGTATTATAAAGACTACTGGAGTCTGCTACAACGTACAAACTGCCGCAGGAGCAGGTGCAGGACTAGCCATCGGAATTTACGATCTGGCCTTAACCACACAATATGCTACGGTAACCGCCTCAGGTACCAATGTGACCACTACAGGTAATCAATGCGTAAACTGGACGGGTGGGACGACCACGTTAAATGCCGCAGCGTATTTGATCCTATTTAGCTCCGACAGTACTACGTTAATCTTGAATGGCTACTTTGATACTAGTGCAATTATGTGCAAAGCTCAAGCGGCAACAACCACCGGCTCGGGTAATACCGCTAACTCCGGCTGCGCTAGAGCGCCTGGAATGACTACGGGTACGGGCGGCTCATTAGCTTTCGTCTCCCCGGGTACACTCGCGGGTCTAACCTACACCGGCATGGTCAGTTCTCGTAACACGCCGTTCCTTCAACTCTATTAAAATTTAATTGTCTATGAAGAAACTCTTAGTATTTTTCCTGAGCGTTCCGCTATGGGCGGCTCTAAGTGTACCCATAACTGTTAAGGAGTCCGTTTATACAAATGGATTCACCACAGGTATTGCGCGGACGAATGAACCCTTTTGTCAAGGCGTACCTATTGCTGATTCGGCTAACATCACGTCGATTAACGTTTTAGGGTTGACGGGGGCGACGGCGGGGCAGTTTAGAATCCTCGGTTCGTGGCCCTCAGGACACGCTAAGTGGATTAAGGTTTGCGGGATAGTAGCCAGCGTTTCCGCAGGAGGTACAGCTTCAGTTACCTTAACCGACACCGGATCGGGTAACTTCCCCGCAGGAAATTTGGCTTCCGATCCTGGAGGTAGCTCCCCTTTTGTGGTATCCACAGGAACGGCAACATTTACTATTAAAAAGGCGAACTTCAACCTTCTTGATACCGCCGTTGTAGGA
>Ga0213917_1000151_pt1 | contig 14354 bp, 19 predicted proteins | sample McNCre117MG_FD_161051 | JGI IMG/M metagenome (GOLD analysis project Ga0213917, IMG submission 161051) | Freshwater microbial communities from McNutts Creek, Athens, Georgia, United States - 1-17 MG | ecosystem: Environmental > Aquatic > Freshwater > Creek | place: USA: Georgia | collected... | reverse complement strand
CAGCACGAAGGTGAACTTGAAATTATCAGAGTACAAGTAGGCTATAGCCGAGTAGAAGGAGAATTATATTGAAAACCATTTTCTTGTACGCCACAGCAATCGTACTCTCGCTGTGCACAATACTCGTACTTTACGCATGGTCAGACTATGTGTACAAACAAGGGTATAAGCAAGGTCAAGAGGACTTTAATTGGCGTAAAGCCTTAGCTGAAGACCCGAAAATGACGAGTAAAGCCTGTATGCTCTGGTGGTTTAATATGACCCATGAAGAGCGAAAACTAGACGTACCTAAGCGGGGTAGAAAATGAGCCAGATACTGACGCACGAGGAACGAAAGCTAGACGTACCTAAGAAAGGCAGAAAATGAAGCAGACTAGAGAGCAGCAACTTAATAACGTAGAGCAACAAATAGCAGACACACTCATCAGCTTCTCTGCTGTTCATGGGCCTGAAGTCACGACCACAGTATCAGGCCTATTCAGACTTTCTTTAGTTCTGTCACACTACTCGGTGCTACTGTTTAGACTTGGCGCAGGAAAGATTGAGCACAGTGAGCTGATGAAACTTGCTACTTCGTTAGACAGTGAAGCAACCAAAGCCATTATGCAGGCTACAGATAAAGAACTTAAAACCTGGACACCTGAGTTTAGGCAGGAAGTCTCTCGTTTTCTCCGAAACGGTAAAGCAATTATGGACAGCCTACACAAGCAGGAGTAGTCATGGCAGGAAAAGAACCTCGAAGTAATGAAGTATCTGATATGTGGAAAGCTTATCATGCTAAGTCCAAGAAAAAGCGTGAGCACAACCGCGAGTGCGGCATTAAGCAGCTTAACGTAGCTGGCATTAATTTTAGAACTCTTAATGAAGGGTATCATATAGTTATTGAAGAAGGTGAACGCATAGACTACTGGCCTACGACTGGCACATGGAAAGTCTCAGGCACCACAGGAAGCCAGAGAGGAATCAGAAGTCTTTTAACTTACTTACTAAAGGGCAGAATATGACAGACGAAACAGATGAAACAGATGAAACAGTCACTATAGCCAAAGCACACCAAGCAAAAGCATACTTAGAGAGCACAATTGCCAAGTTGTGTGACGTGTTTGCTCAGGAAGTTGGTGTTGAAATTTCTGGGATTTACGTTAGTCTAACCTCAGACCAGACCTACAAAATCTCCGTTACGGCAACCCTATGACAGATGTAAGAGTAACAAGCTCAGGTGTGGCTGTGTCAGGTGAGTGGCTTAGACCTATGGCTGACTGCCCTGTCGGGGCTAAAGTGCAACTACTTGGTATAGGCGGTGTTCTCGTGTACGGCATGGTCACAGAGAAAACCAAAGACGATTACTTAGCGTGGTATCCCTTGCCACGTAAACCAGACTGGCTCATTGAGAAAATGAGCCCAACAAAACTATGAAATTTTTAGCAAAAGGCACCGTACACAAGGTACTGCAACTCCTGAGTGTACACCCTTACACACTGGAGAAGCTCAAGTTTGAGTTAAAGAACAAGGTCTACATTAAGACCCTGGAGTCACTTGAGGGTGATGTTCTCTTAGAGCTTGTAGAGACAGGTCACATTGTCTTTGAAAACCCTGACCTATTTAGCATAGGGGCGAAAGGCAAGGAAGCCCTGGCAAGGCTTGACACTAGGGTGACACTCGCAGAAACCGCAGAAGAGAATCGAGTCAGGTCAAACCTGTTTCAGTCTCGTGGACTGTATAACGGAAAGGAACTTGAGGTAAGCGCAGTTCGCCCAGGGGCTATGGACTACCGTAGACACCCATCAGTTATTAACGGTCGTAGAGTTTATTTAAGGAGCTAACATGACTATATCATTGCGTAAAGACTATTACGGCGAGAGTCAGAAATTGGCACTAGAGCTTTTAAAATTCTTTAAAGTAGATACTGGACACCCAGTAACTGCACTTAATCTCAAGCTTAGGTACAACCAACTGCCGAAACTTACCGTAATGTACGAGCCATTTGAATTTGAAGACACAGAGGTGAAACATGACGTTTAAACTTATGCGCTCGTGCGCAATCGACCCAAAGTATCCTCTAAAATTCCCTACATGGGTTTCTCCGAAACTTGATGGGATTCGTATGGGAGTCTACCAAGGAGAAGACCGTACTAAGTCTGGAAAGCGTGTGCCTAATGTCGCTCTGAGTCAGTGGATTCGTGAGAACGTACCAGACGGGATTGATTGTGAGATGCTTGCCGGAAGTCCTACTGATCCGGCCTGCTACACTAAAACTTTCTCCGCAACAATGAGTCACGAAGCTGACTGGTCTTCTGTGAAGTTTTATGTCTTCGATATGTGTAACTCGTTAGCGAGTACCGCTGCTCAGCGATACGCACTTGCAGAGGAGAAGATCAGGGCATTGGCCCCCATCATCCAAGAAAAATTCGTGATGGTGCCACAGCGTGTTGTAACTTCAGAGGAAGAGTTCTATGCCGCGTATAGCGAGTTCCTTGAGCAAGGATATGAAGGCATGATCGCAAAAGACCCTGCAGGCCTGTACAAGTACGGTAAGTCAACACCTAAAGAGCAGACACAGCTCAAGGTAAAGCCTGATGAAGATGCTGAAGCGAGAGTAGTAAGTTGTTACGAGGCCGAAGAAAATCAGAACGAAGCCTTTACAAATGAAGTAGGCGAGACCAAGCGTTCGTCTCACCAGGAAAACAAGGTAGGTAAGGGTATGCTTGGAGGATTTAACGTAGTCATTAACGGACTTGAGTGTAAGATTGCCCCGGGGAAGTTAACCCATGACCAGCGTATTGGGCTATGGCTGTTGTGGAAGTCATGTCCAGAGGACTTTTTACGAGACTTTGCTTGGGTGAAGTATCGCCATCTCGGCTACGGCACTATGACAAACGGCAGGCCGCGTCACCCTCGCTGGATTGGCTGGCGTGCGATTGCAGACATGGAGCCAGAGGTGCCTAATGCTTGAGATAAAGACCTTCTTACAAGGTCTGGAGAAATTCTACTGGTCTCCAGCCCATCCGACAACGTACACCATGATGCTTAACAATAAGCCTGCAGGACTGGGGCTTATTGCTATGCGAGACCCTGCAGCGTTTAACTTTGCATGGGCCAGTACTGCGCATAACACAGATGTCTTAGTCTGGCACACAGAGGCTGTGAAAGCCTTCTCAAGAGCCGAGTCTATAACCAAGACGGTCATTGAAGGGGCTGAACTTGGCTCTTACATGACGCTTAATAACCTACCAAAATTCAGAGACTGGTACAGTAAAAATCGTGCAAACCTGCCACTCAACTGCAAGATCCTCGACAAACTCCCTGGTGTTGTACCGGAATTACGCAGACTTTGACGAACGTTACAAGTTCTCACGGAGAGCTAAGTTCCAGCTCACTGCCCTGCAAATACAGGATGTAGAGTCATTTCTCGGCATGGGTGACTCTCTCAATACCTACTCTGTAGGCGGCGGAAAGACTGTCGTGTCTACTGTAGTAGCCTTGATGCGAGGAAACCGGTACAAGCTTGTCATCGTACCTCCTGTACTTATCACACCCTGGGTAAAGTGGCTTAAGCAAGTAACCGACAACGTGTTGCTATACAGAGGCACACCAAAGGAGCGCGATAAGCTTGACATATCCGCTGCGCAGTGGGTCGTCATGTCCCACGCCATCTACCGGCAGGAGTACGCAAAGATTACTAGAGCATTTGGTGATAATTCTGTAGAGCTTATAGTAGATGAAGCTCACGCTATTAAAAACACTGCCTCAGTTTTGTTTAAAAAGGTTAATATGCTATGTCAGGGGCTTTGAAGCGCAATCTACAACTGTTAACCGGTACGCCTATTAACAGTCCGATGGACGCTTATGCGTACATTAAGCTGCTTAAGCCAAAGGCTTACAGAAGTCTAGCCCACTTTATGGGGCTGCACGTAGCAACCGTAGACTTCTTTAAGAAGCCAAAAACTTACGACAACCTGGAGCTAGTTAAGCAGCACCTATCAGAAATCTCAATATCCCGCACTAAAGAGGAGCTTCATGGGTACAATATCAAGCCCATGTTTCCAGACTCAGAGTATAGCCTGGCTCCAGATCACCAGAAGCTATATGAGAAGCTTGTAGACGAGCAGCTCCTGACTTTCACAGACGGCACCGTAATCGACGCAACGACTGTGCAGAAGTTACGACATGCCCTGCAGCAAATCGTTGTCAATTACGACCACTTCTCAAATGAGCCAACAAACCGGTCAGCAGCTTACGACTTGATAGACCAGACTATCGAAGAGACCAACTGTGCACAACAAGGAAGCAGTAAGCTCATTATCTGGACTAAGTACAAATTGACAAGCCGGAGTGTTATCGCTTATCTTAAAGAGCAGAAGATCGTAACTGTGGGTGCTTATTCAGAAGCAGATACAGAACGGTCTATCAACTCGTTCATGGATGATGATAAGACACGGATACTTGTGGCTAACTATCAGAGCGCAGGAGCTGGGCTTAACCCACAGCACGTCTGCTCAGAAGCTTTATTCCTTGAGATGGACACTGTATCCTTGTACATGCGACAGGCCATAGGCAGGCTTGACCGTGTGGGTCAGAAGTTAATACCCCGTATGCGCTTTGCTGTAGCAGAGAATACAGTACAAGTCGGCCTATACGAAGACCTACTTGATAATGATAACCTAGTACAGTCTATTGAGCCTTCCAAGAAGAGCATCAAAGAAATGCTCATGGGTCAGGTAAAAAGGTCAGGTCTTTCACCTTCTTCTGCGGGGAGTGCGAGGAAATCACCACTATAATCCGCATTCCAAAATCACTTTTAATTGGAGCCTATGGACACAGCCGCCTTTCTAGCTGCGGAGCAGCGATATGCAAACGCACAAGCCCGAACACTTGATGCTGATGCCTATGCCAGATGGTATGACAACCGCTCAGGCCACAGGGTATTAGTCTATTCAGGTAAAGTCCTGATAGTCTACCGACTGATGTTCGGCACACCTACCATTCTTGACACAATCACATGCACTGGCTTCTCTCTGTCTGCGACAGAGGGCTTCAAGTCTTCCTGGCATTCCGAAGCTAGGGGGCTGCTTGTCGTGGGGCACACACCTTATGAGGTAGCAGAGTCCTGCTTCCTCTGGCACACTCAGAGCGCCAATGTAGAGTACAAACGCCACGGCACCGGACGATCTATCAGCGTCACAATGTCCTGGAAAATTCCACTTAACCCTGCCAATAGGCAAGACGGAGTAATATACATGCAGGAGTATGGCACTTACTGGGGCGAAGACTGGAAGGTAGAAGCTTAATGTCAAAGCTATACGTATATTATCAATGTATTGGAGGCGTAGAAGAGTGGACTCCAACGCAGCTTACTACGGATCTTAGAGAAGTAAAGCCAACGTTTATCACAGTACTGGCTATAGACACCCTGCTGGACGAGCATCCTTCAAGAGAAACACTTGACGCCTGCAAGTACCAAGGGCCACTATACTTTGACCTTGACTCCGCCGACATCGAAGACTCCATCGAGTCAGGTAATCAACTTGTAGACAAACTACTTGCGGAGGGCCTACAAGAAGGCGACTTCGAGATTTTCCTATCAGGTAAGAAAGGACTTCACATTCTTGTCAGCCCTGTCTGCTTCATGGAAAAGGTAACCCCAACAGCTAGACTTCCTGCCATTTACAAGGAAATGGCGTTTAAGCTTGCTGTAGCAGCAACAGACTTCAAGGTCTATACGGCCCGTAAAGGCCGGATGCTGCGGACTTGCTATAACATCCGTGAGAATGGCAATTACCGAGTGCCTATCTCTGTATCCGAGTTGCGAACGCTTACTGCCGAGAGTTACTCAGACTTGTGTAAGCAGCAGAGAGAAACTAGCGCTACAAGCCCTAAGTATAGGGCACAATTTGCCTTACTATACGATGCCGCAGCGCAGAAGGTTTCAAGCGTAAAACGTAAGAAGATCAAGCCGACCACACCTGCGGAACTCGGCAAGGCATCTGTAGAGCTTAAACAAATTCTAGCAGGTGAAAACCTGTCAGATATTGGCTTCAACAAGATCGCAATGCAGTTGTGTATCTACGCACGCGAAGCTAACTGGAATGAAGACACCTTAGTGGAGAAAGCAAATGGATTACTACAGAACCATGCCTCTGACGGATATCGTTACAATACTCCAACAAAGCGAGAACATGAACTCCGACGCATGTACTCCTATGTCGAAGACAATCCAGCCTACGAGTACAGCATCGACTTCCTCAAATCCTGTCTCACTCGACCTGCAAGAATTAGAGCTTCTGATGTTGACGATGATGCAGACGAAGGAGAGGACACTTTCGTACTCTCCTCTGGTGTTAGCATTAGAGGCAGAGCTTACACCGTGCAAAAAGGAGAAGACGGTGATATGGAAGTATCGAACTTCGTCTTTACCAACCCGCAGACACTTCACGAACCTGGCGATGGCAGAATCCTTGCAATACGGGCAAAGATTGGCAAAGACACAAACGTAGTACTTGAGCCGAAGAATTTCACCGGTTCCTCAACCTTGCAGAATACGGTATCTACTTATGGCAAATCATTCACGGGCTCAGACGTTCATGCACGAGGGGTCTACCAGCTTATGCTAAGAGAAGTTACAAAAACAAGCTACATCACAGGGGCTGAGGGAATGAACTTCATTCGGCTACCTGCACACCCTGACTCTGAAGTTGCACAGACACCTTTTCTGGCCTGGGCTGACCGCTACAGGGTCGCTACGCAGGAGTGGGTACGAAACAAGGATGTTAACCTAGAGTTCCTTGGGTACCCTGAAGAGAAGGGTGTGTTACAGACAGACCTGACCAATGCTCCACGTATGCAGGAATGGCTTGAGGAAGAAGAAAACAAAGAAGCTTTAGTAAATTGCTTTAAAGACCTCCTATCTTCTTCAGACCTTGAAACAGTTTCAAGGGCTTTGGGCTGGATGGTAGCTGCACATTGGGCACCTTTGTTCCAGGAGTGTTTTCAAAAGTTTCCTTTGCTACACATTTATGCTAGGGCAGGTTCTGGGAAAACTGAACTCACTACAGCCTTGTTACATCTGTTCTACTACAAAGCAGACCCGAAGTACACAAGCCCTTCAGCTTCCGTATTTGCTTTTCTTACTCTTTTAGGAGGTTCAGGCTCCATACCTGTACTTCTTGACGAGTGGAAGCCTGCTATGATGAATAGGGATAACGTAGAGCGATACCGTTCTATATTCCGGTCTGCTTACAACGCTGGTGAAACACAACGAGGGGGAGGAAATAGGACTAATACCTCGTTTGGAGCACTAAACTCTATCAAGCTTTCAGCCCCTATCGTTTTCATGTCTGAGGCTGGAGAGACTGAGAAGGCTATCGTAGACCGCTCGGTAATGCTCTCGTTCCGTCGCCCTGGTAACCGGGAAGCTGGCACCACCTTAGCTGCATTCAGGCGCTTCCAGGACAATTTAGAGCCGCTGTCAATCCTTGGCAAGCATATAGCCGCAGGGATTCTCAGGGACGGAGAACTTGAGCAGTTCCGGGCTGATATGAAAGCCATGGAGAAGTGGACTTACACCAAGTACACCGTGCTGCCAGGAGACCAGGAGAAGTATGAAGCAGGAGAGCTTAGCAAGGAAGTCTATGATCGAAAGATGAAGTATGGTGGTGAAATGCGACCGCTGTATAACTGCACAGTCGTCATGTTTGGATTGTCTCGTTTACGCGGTATACTGCAGGAGTTGCTTGGTGATAGGTTCGACGCTCAACTTGTAGAAGGCTTTAGGACTATGTTGTCCAAAGTGTTTGCGGGACTTGACGCAAGTTCTGATATTCTTCCAGAGTACGCTCAAGTTCTCTCTGCCATGTCTGACATGACAAGGTTGAATGCTTCTGGAGGTGCTGAGAATTACTTCCTTCTGGAGGGTCATGACTACAACCTATCTGAGATGGGTGGTAAGTCAGTTCTTGTATTGGCTGCTAGGTTTGCGTATAACAAGTACAGGCAATACCAGAGGTCTATCGGTCAGCTACCGCTGTATCCTAACGATCTATCTTTCAGTGCAGCCCTGCAGGCAATACCGCAGTTCATTAAGGAAGGTAATATGTGCAAGAACCTACAGGTAGACACTGTAATCCTGGACGCTACAGCACTTGCCGTAGCCGGTGTGAAGCCATTTGTCGGAAAGGCGGTAACACTCAATTTCCGTTAAGTGTCAGAATTTGTGCTAGAATTGCTATCCCGATACCGGAATTACGGCATCGGGAACCCTGCCACGGCAAGGCTGACAGGCCGGAAAGAACGGCTATAACCCGGCCAATGTGGCCAAATTTAAACTAACTGGAATACTTATGTCATTACTTGCTACTGAAAACAAAACTAACGCTACTTTTGAAGCTGATGAAGACGCTGTGATTGATACCCAGGTATCCACTACTGCACAAACTTCGGCACCTTCGGCACCTCCTGCTCAGGTACCAACAGTTCAGTCTGGTGGAGTACTAACTTCAGCAACCGGTATGATGAACGTTTTTGCAGAGTTGAAGAATGCTTTGCATGTGGATTATAACACTCTGGAAGCTGTGATTCCTAACCAAGGAAGCTTTCTCTGCCGTGAGTCTAAGAAAGTGTTAGGGGACACTATCGTATTCGAAGTTCTATCGCACCAAGATAGCTATGTTGTGTCACCAGAAGACGATGACGCACCTAATGAAGTAGTACGTTACTCAGACGATGGACTTACCTGCTCAGACGGCACACCTGTGCCAGAGCATCTTGTTTGGCTCCGTGCGAATGGCTACCCCAAAGCCAAGCTTAAGCAACGTGTTGTGGTAGTGGCTGCGCTGGTCACCACAGCAAAGTCCAAAGACATGGAAGGCACGCTTGTTCAACTCGACCTGTCACCAGCGAATCGTATACAGTGGAACCGTTACGTTTTCAATGCAGCTTTCGGTGTGAAGATTGGTAAGTTTACAGCAGAGCAGGCCAAAAGGGTCAAAGCAGAGTGTGAGATTGCCACAAGTGGTACGAACACTTACACACTCTCCAAGTTTAGCGTAGCTGGTTAATTAACAACGCCCTACGTAGAGTTTCTGCGTAGGGCTTTCTACGAAAGCCTCTATGGATAAAATTGCTGATAAACCTACATACCACATACTTGATACTGAAACTGCAGCACTCTCAGGCGGTGTAGTTGAGCTGGCCTACCTAGAAGTAGATTCAGACCTGAACATTCTATCGGAATTTGTACAACGTATTAACCCCGAACGTCCAATCGACCCAGGTGCTCAGGCTATTCATGGAATTTCAGATGAAGACGTTAAGGACTGCAAGACTTTAGCAGAGACCTGTGCTGCTATGGATTTACGTTCCATTAGCCTAGTGGCCCACAATGCCTCGTTTGACCAGAGGATGATCAGTAAGTCCGTAGAGGTGCGCAGGAGCCTATGTACACTAGCCTTAGCCCGAGAGTACGTAAAAGGGACAACCAACTGTAAATTAGCCACGCTGCAAGAAGAACTAAACCTTCCAAAACGTGAGTCGCACTCTGCACTTGGTGATGTACACACTGTACGAGACTTACTACTGCATATTCTGTCTGTATCCGGCCAACCAATCGAAACTTTATTCGCAAGACAGGATAAGCCACGTATCCTTACTACTATGCCTATAGGAAAGTACAAGGGTGAGCTTATGCTTAAAGTTCCGCGACCTTACCGCGCATGGCTACTTGAGCAACCAGACCTTGAGAAGAACCTCAAGTACACCTTAGAAAAACTCGTTAACCTTTGAAAGGAACTATATGGACTTCGATACATACGTTGAACACGCAGGACGCACTGCAAAAATGTCTGAGGACTTAGGCTTCAACTTAAATCATGCAGCACTCGGTGTTGCTGGTGAAGCTGGCGAGTTTGTTGACTCTGTTAAAAAGAGTTTGATATATGGACGACCATTGGACACAGCTAACCTGCAAGAAGAGCTTGGTGACATGCTCTGGTACATAGCACTTGCAGCCCGGTCATTGGACGTTTCTCTATCCCAAATCGCAGAGGACAACATTACCAAGTTGAGGAAACGGTACCCTGAAAAGTATACCGACGAACTTGCAGCCCTGCGACTGGACAAAGCATGATAGGGCCAGTCTACATCTCTGGCCCTATGGCTGGGTACCCAGAGCATAACTATCCAGCCTTCCATGCTGCTGCGGCTGACCTAGAGAGTCGAGGCAGCTTTCTAGTCGTCAACCCTGCCACACTGCACGGCCCTGGAGAGCATACACGAGAGGACTGTCTTCGACGTGACATAGCCGCATTGTGTCGCTGTTCTACGATCTATATGCTAGACGGCTGGAGTAAGAGCGAAGGTGCAAAACTTGAGTATGCCGTTGCTAAGGCTATCGGCTGTGACGTAGTATTTAGTACACAATCAGCAGAGGAAGAGTTAGAGTATGGTACAGTCCTCCGTACCCACACCGCAGAAAGGAAATCATGCTTATAGGACTTACCGGGCCTGCCGGTGTAGGGAAGGATACCGTAGCCAGTTTTATGACCGGCTACGGTTTTTCTACTTATGCCTTTGCTAGACCCCTGAAGGATGCACTCAGGGTGCTTGGTATTCATGAGCCTCTCACACGAGAAGAGAAAGAAATCAACTTACCGGGGATGCCATTCTCTTACCGAGAAGCTGCACAAAAGCTTGGTACAGAATTCGCTAGAGAGCTTGATCAGAACTTCTGGTTGAAACTTGCAGACAAAGCAGTGGAGCGAAACTACAACACGGTAATCACAGACGTTCGATTTGACAACGAAGCAAGCTGGGTACGTGAACGTGGCGGACTTGTTGTACACATCATTGGGCGTAAGACTACTGTACAAGGTGCTTTAAGCCGACACGCAAGTGAGAACGGTGTGCATCGTCTGATGTACGATGTTATCCTAGACAACTCCTCCAACAAAGAGGCTTTACTGCATAACGTTAAGAATCTACTTTTAAAAGATATTCCTTCATTTTTGGAGAAACAACATGCGCTTAGCGGTCGATCTGAGTTCTATCCTGTGGACATGCTTAAAGGTCGGTAAAGACCCTGAAGGACTTCTAGTATCTCATAATGGAAAAGCTGTACTCGTAAACACAGCAGAGTACGCCTATGAGAATGTGGTCAATTCACTTGTATCAGTGCTCAAAGAGTGGGACTTGACACCTGTGGATATGATTCTTGTGCAGGAAGGGTTGAGTAGCAAGTCCCCAAGGCTTGCTATTAGCCCTGAGTACAAGGCTGGTAGAGACGACAAGCCTAATGAGGAGTATAACCAGTTTCAGAAGTTACGTGACAATATCACAGACACGTTCCGAAAGCTTGGCTCCATCGTGATGATTCAGGACAATGCAGAGGGTGACGATGTTCTTGGCTGGCTTGCTAAGAACGTAGAGTCAGACTTGATGATTGTCACTAATGACGGAGACATGACTGTACTTAACGGCACTAACAAGTATGGTGCACACATCGCTGTACGAGTTAGCGGGGTTGTTGGTCAGAATAAGTACGGAGACTTTCCATTCAGACTTGTGACGCTATACAAGGCTACAGTAGGGGATTCGTCTGATGGCATTCCAGGCATTCCAGGCTTTGGGCCTAAAGCCTGGGAGCAGTTATGGTCTAGGTTTGGCGAGAAGGGTTGTGACTACCTTGTGAACCTTATAACGTCAGGCCAGCAGGACGATCTATATGCTGACGCGCAGTCTGATAAGTTTGTAGCCAAGTTGTTTGACGGCTGGGCCTCTATGGTCAAGTCTTACAAGTTGGCTAAGATTTATCCTGAGTGGGTTAACACCATGAACGACCCCTTGCAATGGGTCGGTGGGATGGTTTACGGCGTTGTTAGGGACGAAAGGCTGGCACCTTACACTGCCAAGCGGCGACTGATTACTTCAGACAACTGGCAAGCCTTTGTACCGTGGGCACTTGAGCAGATCGCTAAGCGGCCACGTATAGCACTGGACATTGAAACTTCCACACCGGATGAGTCTGATGATTGGCTAGAGGCGCAGGGCGATCCTGACGGTGTAGACGTGATTGGCTCTGTCCTGTCCGGTATGTCGTTGACATTCGGGGCTAACTACCAATACACGGTCTATATAGCCGTTGACCACAAGGATACTAAGTGTGTAAGCACAGACGCCTTACGCGGGTTTCTTGAGAAGATTTGGGATTTAAAGGTAACCGTAGACATTCATAACACAATGTTTGAGGGGCCGGTACTTCATCAACTGTGGGGCGAAGCGTGGAAAGATAATGGCTATCATGGGTTCATTCCTAACTGGTACGACACCAAGTTCTCGGCCTCTTACGTAGACGAGAACAACCCACTTGGCCTTAAGAAGCTATCCAAGAAGTGGCTTAACTACGATCAGGTTGAGTACAAGGCAGTCACCACACTTGAAGGGCCTTTCGCAGACGGACGGGGTAAAGCTGTAGGGATGCGAGACGTAGTACAAGAAGCCGATGCTACTACCACACTCGAAGGCCCTCGTGTAGGTGGCACTACTGTAAAAGTTGAGCTTCGGCAGTTCAAGATGCGAGAGCTAACCGCAGAGCATGTCTTTGACTATGCTTGTGACGACACGGTAACTACATCAGCTATTTCTAATCTGCACAGGTTTATTCTGGAGTGTGAGCATACAGACGAGGTGTTGCTTGAAGTTGAGACAGACGCTTCCTACCTTCATGCCCACGCGTTCCTTACTGGCGTCCGTGTTGATCCTGTAAAGCTTGCAGAGTTGACTGTCGAAGACCGTAATGAATATGACGACGCTAAGGTTACTCTTGACGAGTTTTTGGTGTCTAAAGGCTGGGACGGCACTGTCTGCCCAGTATTTGCTGCACCGATAGCAGCAGCAGATATTAAGATTGCTCACCGGATTGTCACAGGCGAACCACTTGAAACCGCCGTGCGTACACCAGCGAAGTTGATTCCACTGCTGGCAACACAGTTGATGGTGGACGCGGTTGAAGCAGCCATCGCAGGCGACGTGACTCTGTTGAACGACGCAGTGAAACAAAACTTCACAGGAGCCCCAGTCATAAACCTTGGCTCTCCAAAGCAATTACAGAAGTTGATGTACGAGACACTTGAGCTGCCAATCCGTGTGTTTAATATGCCCACTGATGCGATGCGCAAGCGTGGTGAGATACAGGGTACACCGAAGACAGACGCACTTGCTATCACTTATGGCCTACAGGACTGCACTGAAGACCAAAAGAAGGTATTAGAGGCCTTACGTGTCATGAAGATGGTATTAACTAGGTTCAGCCTATTCTACGATACACTGCCTGGATTCATACACTGGAAAACTGGAAGAGTACACTCGTCGCATAACCAATGTGCGACTAATACTCGTAGAGCATCAAGCAGCAAACCTAACCTGCAGCAACTCTCTAAAAATGAGAAGGTGGAAGGCTATAGTCCACGAGTTCGGGAACTGTACGTCCCGCACAAGCGAGGCGCTGTAATAGTGTCGCTTGACTTCTCTTCGCAAGAGTTACTGCTAATGGCCGAGTGGTCTAAAGACCCTACACTAGTGTCATGTTTTGTGGGCGATGTACTTACGGATATGCACTCTAAGACTGGTGTCGGTATTTACAACAGCCTTCATGGAGCAATGCTTGTTTATGAAGAGTTTATTGAGTTGCTTACTGACTCTGATAACCCTGAACAAAAGAAAGCAAAGAAGGCACGGGCACTAGGCAAGGCTGTTAACTTTGGAAGCCAATATCGGATAGCAGCCAAGAAACTTAGTACGATGCTGCTAGTTATTGAAACTGAGGCGCAGGCTATGCTAGATGCCAAAGCAGAAGCCTTCCCGATTGTAGAAGAGTGGTCACAGGCTGAAATGGCAGCAGTGAAGGCAACTGGTATTGTGGAATCAATGCTTGGAGCCAAGCGCCACCTGTTAGACCAGATAATGTCATCAGACCGCTACGTCTCAAGCAAGGCACCAAGACAGGCGCTATCTTTCCGTATTCAGGGATCAGCCGCTGAGATGACCAAGTTGGCAGAAGGCCGTCTGTGGAAGGCAGACCTACTATATAAGTATGACTGCGAATACTTTGCAGCAATTCATGATGAAACTGTTTGGTCGGTTATGTTGGAAGACTTACCAAACTTTATACCAGAAGCCCATGCTTTGATGGTAGAGAATTATGCCAACATGACACTACCGATCCGGTCTTCTTGCTCTGTGGGCTGGAACTTTGGGCAGCAGGTAGAGCTTAATGGGGACTTTTCTGAGAAAAACATTTATAAAGCGCTAAACGTAGAGAAGAAACACCATGTCACAAATTAAAGTAAAAGTAGTAACAGTATCTA
>Ga0213917_1000150_pt1 | contig 14522 bp, 19 predicted proteins | sample McNCre117MG_FD_161051 | JGI IMG/M metagenome (GOLD analysis project Ga0213917, IMG submission 161051) | Freshwater microbial communities from McNutts Creek, Athens, Georgia, United States - 1-17 MG | ecosystem: Environmental > Aquatic > Freshwater > Creek | place: USA: Georgia | collected... | reverse complement strand
AGTCAATAAATGACAATTTATAAGGATTTAATTCACCGGAAGAAGATAAATATTCAACTTCAGCTGTGTTTTTACGAAGTAACGATGGATCAGGTATATTGTTATCTTTTATTTTAATTCCTTCTTGAATAGACATTACTTATAAGAATAATTATTTATATTAGATTACAATGAAAAAATTGATAATTAATATTCTATTAATATTAATCTTACAATGGATATTTTAGACGAATTCGTAACGAGTGAAGAAGATGTTAAAAGAGAGGAGGAGAAACAACGTATTATAGACAATGGTTTAGAATCTAGAGAAAAACGATATTTAACCAGAGAAGAGTTGAATTATATTATTGATTTTTTAGAACTAGATCCACATAGCGATTGGGATGTTGCCATTGAAATGTTTAATGACCATAAAAGAACCCTTTTAAAATCTATCTCAAATGTAAAGGTGTATATCGAAGATGATGAAACTGTTCAACGAATCAGAGATGAATATGAAAGACACTATCATGAATCACGATTGCATGCAGGAATGCCTGTAGGAGGAATTGCAGCAGGAAGCATTGGAGAACCGTCAACACAGATGGTTTTAAACTCTGTTGATTACAATGAGACTGTTATGGTTTTAAAATCAAGCGAAGGAAAACCAGAGGGTGAAATAGTTATTAAACCTGTAGGAGAATTGATTGATACACTAATGGAAAATGGAGAAGTAAAAAATGTTGTTTCTGACAAGGGAACTCCAACTGAATATTTAGAAGTAAAAAATTACTCTATTCCAAGTGTAGATTCTGATGGTAAAATTATGTGGAAAAAAATTGAAGCTGTAACCCGTCATCCTCCGGTAGACAAAGATGGTAAATCGTGTGATCTTATTAAAGTTTACACTAAAAGTGGAAGAAGTGTTATTGCTACTCCAGCTAAATCTTTTTTAATTCGTAAAAATAATAAGATTGAAGCGATTAACGGAAGCGAATTAAAGGTTGGAGATAGAATCCCTATTTCTAAAAGAGTTAATTCAGATCATCATATTTATGACTATATTAATATTGAAGGTTCATCTATTAATGGAACATATTTAAGATCGGATTTAGAAAAAATGTTAAAACAAAACTTAAACAGCTCTGATAGAAACATTATTCAAACTGCAATTAATTCAGATGTATATCTAGATGAAATTGTTAGCATTACTTCTGTAAAGAGCAGTCATAAATACGTATATGATTTTACAGTAGAAGATACTAGAACATTTGAACTTTTCTCTGGAGTATGTTGTATGGATAGCTTTCACAACGCAGGACAGGTAACCTCAGCTGTGGTTTACGGAGTTCCGAGATTAGAAGAGATTATGGCCGCCACTAAAAAGCCTAAAAAGAAATCATTGACTTTTAAATTGTTAAATCAACCACAGTTTGAGACTCCATTTGAAAATGTAAAATATCTACGTAACAAGTGTAGAAGAGAGTTTGAAGAACGATACATTTACGACTTTTTATCACAACGTCCTGTAATTACCAATGATCCAATTCCTACAGAAGATAAATGGTGGTATGACTTTTTCTCAAAATTCTATCATGTGGACTATACAGAATATGAATGGAGGGTTCGTTTTACCTTTAAAAAACAAGAAGTTTACGACTATGACCTATCATTATACGATATATCACAACAAATAGAAGAATACAAAGACTGTCGATGTGTATTTTCTCCAGATAACATTGGAATTATAGATGTATACGTAGATGTAAGTAACCTACGAGATCCATTTGAACTAATTAAACAATCAAAACGCGAACCATGTAAAATTATACAACGTATAAGTGAAAATCCAGTATATTATTATTTAAGAGATGTAGTAATTCCATATATTGAATTTATAAAAATTACAGGAGTAAATGATATAGAACATTTATTTTTCGTAGAATCACATGATGAAAAGACAAATAAGAAGAAATGGGTAATTCAAACATCTGGAAGTAATTTGCGAGATATTTTAATCCATCCACTGGTAGATACAAAAACTGTATTGAGTAACTTTTGGTGGGAAACTCTAAAAGTATTAGGAATTGAAGCGTGTAGAACGGTTTTAAAAAACGAGTTGATCGCAACTTTTAAAGCAGGAGGTATTGGATTAAATGATTGTCAATTAGATCTACTTGTAGATTCAATGACACACAAAGGAGTTATTCTACCAGCAAGTAGATATGGAATTAACGATGTAGGACCATTGACAAGGTCAAGTTTCGAGATGAGTGCGCATAACATGTTAGTAGCAGCACGTAATGGAGAGCGAGATCCTATAAAAAATGTAAGTTCATCTGTAATTTTAGCCAAACTAGCCAAAGTTGGAACTGGGTTACCCGAGCTGTTACCAAATGTTAATATGTTAAAACAACATTCTACTAAAAAGCTAGAAGTAATCGAGGAGGATATTGCTTTTTAAAATCACGAGCCCCGACTCGAGCCCCCAACTAAGTTGGGAGGCAAGTTCCGGAGTAGGGGTTCGGGGGAAAAACTGATATTTAATGTTAAATATCAATAACTACAACAATAATACAACAATGGGTGGACCAGCTACTATAGACGGAGAGACATATCGTGAGTTTGATAACTTTTTCAAATGTTCATTTATTTTCAGAGGATTTGTCTGGAGTTCAAGTGAACAAGCGTTTCAAGCAGTTAAATTTGATTCGTTAAGAAATCCAGAATGGGTTGAGCGTAAAAATGCTACTATAATTAATGAAATCATTGACTGTGATGATCCTCAAAAATCGTGGGCTGTTGGACAATCGAGAGAATATAAACTTAGAGATGATTGGGAAGAAATGAAGGTTCAAGAAATGTTCAATGTATGTTACGCCAAAGTAACTCAAAACTGGGATATGGCTCTGAAATTATGTAAAACGCGAGGTAAAATTGTATTTACCGAAAGCACCAAGTTTTGGAATAAGTATAATGGAGAGATTTATGAACGTATCAGAGAATTACTTTTACACGATATTAAAGATGTTATTGATGTGAAATTAAGCTCCTCTTAGCTCGGAGGAAAAAATGATATTTTAATATATATTAAAATAAAATGGGTTTTATCGAGCCAGAATCAGATCACGTAACAATCATTAATAATCCTATCTCGGATTTTTCAAAGAACATCAATGTTAAAGTATTAATTTTAAAGGAAACTTCAGTTCAGATTGAACATCTACCTCCAAATTTAGAAGAATTACATTGCAATGGAGTATTTTTCGAATATCTTCCTCCACTACCAGCTTCACTACAAGTATTAAAATGCGATGAATGTAGTTTACAATATTTACCCGATTTATCATCTTCTTTAAAAACGTTACGATGTAATGATAATAAACTACATTATCTTCCCGCATTACCTGACTCATTGTTACAATTATATTGTTACGGAAATCCTATTACAGACTTACCTATATTACCAGAAGGATTAGAAATACTAGATTGTAGCAACTGTAGATTGCAATCTTTAAAACTTCCATCTGGATTAAAAGAGTTAAATTATAGCGAGAATAAGATTTTTAAATTAGAAGTTCCATCTTCGGTTAAAGTAATAACGAGAGAAACAAATATTAATGCATTATTATCAGCGGTATTCAATTTACTTAATGGGTGTTAGCTCACTCATTTCTCCAAGATAATCTTGGTCACTTGGGGAAAAAATGATTTTATACATTATTAATATTAATAATGAGTATTCAATTTCACGTAAGCAAGCCTTCTGACCCCCAATATAAACCTATCCATGTTGTTTTAGAAGTAAAAGATAACCGTTGGATTCTTAGATATTCTCGACGAGAAGGAGATGTTACAGAACTATCGGAAGATGAAGAAGGAGACCGAGAAGCAGTTTATTTAAAAGCTGTTAAAAAGTGTCTTGATCATTTTTCAGGATCACATAGACCGTTAATTTTGTATACTGACAATGTATATCTAAAAAACTGTCTAAATGAATGGATTGACAAACTAATTAAATCTGAAACCAGTCCATATTTAGATATTTTAAACGAGATTGAAAGTTTAAAAAAGAGTGTTAAACTTGAAAATGTAGTATTAGAACCAAATATTGAAGGGAAAATCAAGACTTCTTAGGCAATTTTAAAAAACGCGCCCGAGCTCGAGTTGAAAGGCGAGTTTCGGAGCTCGGATACCTGACAAAGTCAGGAGCGCGCTCTACGAGTTGCCTGTGGCAATTTTAAAAACATTTTTATTTACCAAACACAACTGTGTTCCCAATCTTTTATCGTCAATCCAACCTGTTTCATAAGTTCTGTTATCACAGATTATAAAATTATTAGTTATATCACATGCAGATATATGAAGAGGTAAAGTGTATTTATTAGCCGTATCTTTATCGTCAAAAATGACTATGTCACTTAAACTCATTACACATCTTGGAATTGTATCTATGGTTCCAACAGCAATGACATAAACTTTTTCATTTAAAATATCTGAAATTAAATTAACTCTATCCCAAGATAATTTTTCATCACATCTTAGGAATAAAACCTTTTTCTTATCATTACATTTATTATATGATTCGATGGTATCACAAAAAGTTGTTTCAGGAAAAATACATTTAATGTATGATACAACTTGTTCATCGACTGTTGTATAACAATAAGATAAAATAAATTTATCAGATTCCAAAGGAAAAGAATACCATGAAAATAAATTTATCGACATTAAATTATTAATTAAATATTTTATTTAATTAACCTTAAAAAATAAATTTTTTTTTATATTACTATATTATAAAATGGCTCGATCTCGTAAATCTCCTGCTAAGCGTCTCTCTGAAATCAAACATCTTGTTGGGTGTGATGAAATGAAATCATCACGCAAATCTTCTAAACGACGTTCGTCTCGTAAATCCTCGAAGAAATCTTCTAAACGACGTTCGTCTCGTAAATCTTCTAAACGATCTCGTAAATCCTCGAAGAAATCTTCTAAACGACGTTCGTCTCGTAAATCCTCGAAGAAATCTCGTAAATCCTCGAAGAAATCTCGTAAATCCTCGAAGAAATCTCGTAGATCCTCGAAGAAATCTCGTAAATCCTCGAAGAAATCTCGTAAATCCTCGAAGAAAAGTTCTAAACGACGTTCGTCTCGTAAATCCTCGAAGAAATCTCGTAAATCTCGTTCTCGTAAATCCGAATAAACTTGAGATTTCAATTTAATTAATTTTAATTATTATTTATTAAATAATAATGAAGTATCCTGTTGCTTTAACACTTTTATCTGGTATTTTGACATGCCTCGTTTTAATGTATAAAAAACCTGAACTTGTAGTTCCAAGTATCTTTATCCTTATTGGATTTGCGTTATCTGCCTATACTGTAAATTGCACTATTACTGGAAAATGCAGTAGTTGGTCTTGGGTATTGGCTATCTGTTATACTTTCTATGCTGCTAATATTATATTTTTAGCATTAAATGATAAACTAGATTTACAATAAATTATTATATTTTATATATAATAATGAATTTTCAAGGGACTTTTCAAGGATATGAATCAATAGCGCCTTATCGTTTATATTTAGATACATCTTGTAACGATATTGAATTTAAAACAGCGTTGCCTAATCCTTTATTTATAACAGAAAAAAGCGTAGAAAAACCTACCTTTGAATCATATGGAGTTGTAGGTAACTTTTACAATCCTCCTAAAAAGATTTGGGATGTTATCTCAACCAATGATAAAACTAAAAAATTTAGTGACATATTAAAGGGATACCGAGTTGAACATCTTCTAAATGGAAGTGTAGACGATCAAATAACGTTATTTGTGCCTGTAGAAGATGTTGATAGTATTTTATACAACATGCAAAAATTTCCATATACCATGGAAAACATTTTAAAAGCACATATGGTAAGTTATCCTATTTTACCAGTTCAACTTTTTGGACAAATTAATAGAATCGAATCTAAATTGAAAACTAGTTATATTACAATCTTAGGAACGAACGATCAATTGTTTATAGTTCACCCTAATGACAGATTTTATAGAAATAAGATATTACGAACCGAAAAGACAGATAATGGATACATTTATTACATTTCGAGAGCAATCATACCCGATTTGTATTAGTGAGTGTCCAAGCTTAGCTTGGGAACGGGAATGGAACTCGCCTCCCAACTTAGTTGGGCTCGAGAGTGACGAAAAAATTGATTTTTCGTTATTTTATTTAATCAACTAATATCTTATTATATTTAAGATGATTTCTGCTCTCCAAAAACATATTGATTCTTTTGTTACTGCTGAATTTGCCAAAAGCTTGAAAACTGGCGAACGTGGATTTGCTTCCGAAGTCGTTGATCACATTAAATCGAAAAACGGCAAGGTTAAGGGAGCCGATATTATTGAACTGTTTAATAAACATTATCCTGATCTCAAGATTACTCCCGATCGTAATGCTGGTCATCACTTGAAAAAGTGCACTCAGAAATCCAAGGATGACAAGGAATGCAAATCTTACGTTTGCGATGAAAGTGATGAATTGTGTAAACGACACTACAACTTATCCATTGCTCCTAAAAAGGAAAAAAAGGAAGAAAAGGCTAAAAACTTGTGTCCTCAAATTGTAAAGAGCACTGGAAAGCCTTGTAATAAAAAGTGTGAAGGAGAGATGTGCATTGTCCATTTGAAATCTAGAGAAGCTGCTGAAAAGAAGGCAGTTGAAGAAAAGGTTGAAAAGATGCCTAAAGCTACAAAAGATGAAAAGTTGAAAACTTATGTTTTTGAGCACAACGAAGTTAAATTTTCATTTGATCCCAAAGAACAAGTTGTAAATGGTGTTGTTAAAGATGGCAAGGTAGTCAAGTTGGGAAAAGATCACATTAAAATGTTGGATGAAAAGGGATGGAAACATGCTTCTAAATAAATACTACACCACGAGCCCCCAACACCGGAACTCGCCTCCGAACTTAGTTGGGGGCTCGAGTTGAGAGTCAAGTTCCGAGCTAAGCTCGGGGATAAAAAGTGATATTTTATAATAAAATATTACTATACTATTAACTATGTCTTATGGATTTACCGAAGATTTAACTCCTCCTGAAGAAAATAAATTCTTTAAAGTATATTCTTATGTTGATACTAAATTTAAATTGATACACAAGTTGGTATTTTTTCCAAACTTGTTAAAAACATATTTAGAAGGATTATCAAGTGAAACTATAGAAGATATTATAGACAGTCAAACTCGCACTTATGAATTAACAGCATTATACTTAGCTGTTCATGGTTCGTATGTTGAAAGTATAAAACTACTTTTACATTATGGTGCAGATATAAATATTATAAACGAGAAAGGATATTCTCCATTATCTAGAGCTTTATCAACTGGTAATTATACTATTTCTAAATTATTAATATTACACTCGAAACATGAAGTTGATGATTATTATTTTGATAGAGAAGTAAGTTTAATGTTAAGTAGTGTATGGGAAGAATTATACAAAGAGTCTCAAGAAAAGATCAAGGAAATGAGTAAACTAAGAGAGTTAGATATAGGTAATTTATTATATGATGCTAGTAAAAAGTATATTTAATACACGAGTTTCAGAGTCAAAAGAAGTAAAAGAAAATTGATTTAAATTATATTTATAATTAATATAATGGAAGAATGGGAACACGTAGAACATGTAAGGGAGGAACTATTTGAAAACAGAGTTTCTTCTACATCAGAAGAAGATAAAAAATATAATGATTTATTAAGAGAATTAGATAACTTGCGTAAAATTGTAACTGATCTCAATAGTGTAATAGAACGTCAAAATGAAACTATTGAAGCCAATGTCAATACCACAGTATCAGTTAACGATTATTTAATAAAAATATCTTCACAAATAGAAGATTTAAAATTGCGCTCACAACCATCAAGATGGAGTTATGTCAGAGAATTGGTTTTACCACTAGCTAGTATGATAGGAATAAACACTCCATTTATTATATTATTTGGTATCAAAACAGGGTTAATTTCAGTTCCTTTTAGCTGGGCGGTTTATAGTATAGGTAAATATTTTGTGTAAATATTGTAAAATTGATATTTTATAGTAAATATCAATTATATGAAATGTTTATATTTTCTCTTATAGGAGGATTTTTATTAAATTATTTTAATCACAAACAAGGTGTAGAAATTATCTTTAAAGATAATAAATTTTTATTTTTCAAGGTTTGTTTTATTATTCCTATTATTGAAGAATTAATATTTCGATCTATATTATGTAATTATTTTTTATTATCCCAAATAAACTCTTCTATTTTATTTTCATCCTTACATTTAATTAAAAGAACATTGGCGTTTCCATGGTTTACATATAATCAAAAAACCGTAATGATAGTATATCAACTAATATCTTGCTTTATATTGTCATATACATTATACAATAATACTTTATTATACTGTATACTTGTTCACATATCACATAATTTAATTATATCTATTATGGTTGTTAAAGATATATAAAATAATAATTAATGGATCCAGACGTTTATGAAACCAATGACCAAATCGGAAAAAATATGTATGCTGTAGAAGAGAATGACTCTACTTATTTTTCAATGAAAACCCCAAATAGCGACCTTATTATGTCTAGTAGTATTGCTGATCCATCTATGATTGGACCTTATAAAACTGGATCTAAATCTATGACTTTTAACAGAGAAACAGGATCTTACATTAACGAAACTAGAGGAATAATTGAGGGAGGAAATATAGATCATACTAGAGCTCCTGTTGTAGAGAAATATACTCATGACAAAGATGTAAAGAAGAAGAGTAAATGGAATACTGTAAAAGTATTACCTATATCAGAATCTCCTCCCCCTCAGACTAGAAGTTTAGCTCAAACTCACAATATCAGCGAATGTCCAAATTGTGGTGTAGGAACGTGTCCTATATGTAATCTAGCTTCAAATAAATTTAATGATGGTTATATTTGTTTACGAGGTCATAGATGGTTTATGCACAATGGTAAGAAGTTGGTTGAATATTCTCCTTCAAATGAAGGAGGATGCAGTGTGATGTAAAATTGAATTTATTATAATACTAAATTATAATAATGATTATATACTCGGAAGTTTACGATTTATCTGTTCATGAAAGTGAATGGAAGCGAGAAGATTTATCTCAATTTTCTATTTTTTACAGAAGTAAGATAAGAAGAGGTATAGATATAGCAGTTAAATTTGCTTTATCTTCTACTAGTGAGACAAGCGGGGGTAAAATAAACAGTTTAGAATTGGATAATATTCCATATTTATTGTATTGCAAACGCTCGGAGAGCGCCCGCAAAGAGGGTTCGCTTCGCGAATTTGCCAAATTGGTTAAACCTTCTCAAATTATTGGTGGAAAAATGTATATTGTTATTTGTAAACGAGAATATCCACAATATAGCATATTTCAATATATAAAATCATTACAACTCTCAAATGATAAGAAAATTAGAGATGAGTTATTTTTAAAATATCAAACAGAATATGATAAACTAGATGATGTCAAGATTAAAGTAAATGAAGTAACTGAAGTAATGAAAATCAATATTGAGAAAGCTTTAGAAAATAATGAAATATTAGAGAATCTAGAATGTCAAGCGTCACAATTACGAGAAGAAGCTATAAAGTTTACAAAAGATGCAAAGAAGGTTAACCGATGTTGTAGATGGTGGTAGTAGAAACGAGGTGACCGAAAAAATGATTTTTCTTAAAATGTAAAAATAAAGATGTCTACTTCTACTTACGGCGAAGAACTTTACTCTCTTTCTAAAAAAGCTCAATCTGAAAATATCTTACTCCTATTTTAGATGAACTTAAACAAAAGTTACATGACGCTGCATATATTGGACAAACTAAATTGATTCTAGATAAACCATTCGAACACTCTACTCCTCAAGGACTTGATTTATTGAAATCGTGGTGTGGAAAAAATAGAATTGATTTTAGGTTCAAAGATGGTTCAATGATTTTTGATTGGGATAACGCATGGTATAACCCCATTTTATAAATAAATGAGACGGTGTCTCACCCGAGCTAGGCTCGGACCCAACTCAGTTGGGGGGGCGCGTTTAATAAAAATTGATATTTTATAATAAATATCAATATCTTTACCTATTATATCTCTTCTCTACTTTCTCTAGAAATGTCTATCTTCTCGTTTACTTCTGGAACTATGATCACCTCGTCTCCAATTGCTGCATTTGACTTGGATGATACTTTATTTACCAAATCGAATGTAGCTTTACCAAATGTTGTTGAAAAATTAGAAAGGGTAAGTGAAACTCACTCTATTGTTATTATTTCAAATCAAAAACAATCTCATATTTCAGATAAAAGATTATCAGAGAGATTACAAACAATTATGAAATTACTTCCAGTTCCATTTAGAGCATATTGTTCTAGAATGGAAGATAACAATAGAAAACCCAATATTGGTATTTTATCTGTAATCAAAAAAGATTATAAAGATTGTAATGTAGAATTTTATGTTGGAGATGCAGCTGGCCGAGCTGGAGACCATAGTGACTGCGATCTCATGTTTGCAAAAAATGCAAAGATTCCATTTTATACTCCAGAACAATACTTTTCTCCAGCTCCATTTATTACCGAAGAAGAACTCAAAGTTGTAAGTGAACAAGAGAAAACTGTAGTTATTCTTACAGGATTTCCAGGTAGTGGTAAATCTACTTTCGCAAGTAAATATTTTCCAAACCATACATTGGTTAGTAAAGATGTTCAAAAAACCAAAACATTAAAAGTTATGGAAACTGCATTGAAGTCTGGAAAAAATGTTATTGTAGACAATTTAAACTGGAATAGTGAAAAACGAAAAGAGTATATTGATTTAAGTAAAAAGTATAATTTCACCGTAATTTCAGTTCACGTTGCTACGTCAATGAACGAATCTATGGATAGAAATGAACACCGAGAACGAGTAGTTCCTAAAGTTGTATATTATACTTATCGTAAAAACTTTGAATATCCATGTGTAGAAGAAGGATTTGATAAAGTGTATGCTTTTTCTTCGTAGTGTATTTTAAAATCACCAAAGGTGACCCCTCCCGATTTGTCGGGAGGGGCGAGACACCGTCTCGTTTTTTAATATTTTAAAAACTTTATAATATAAATGTCAACGTGTCAATATAATTTTAATGTTCCTTGTATAGCTGTATGGATATCTCATATTACAATTGGTTTATTTTTGGTTTATGTTGGTTATTTGTTATTTCTAAAGTCTAAAAACGAGACACTGTCTCTCCCATACGGGGTCAGCTCTGCTGATTTAAAAAACATCTCTGTAAAGATTCCTGATTTTGTCCCTATTACATTAATAGTTTTAGGTGTTTTAGCTGCTTTATACCACGCTCATATTTGGTATACTAAAAGAAATGGTCCCAACTGAGTTTCGGAAAATTGATATTTTATTATGTTATTTAAATAACATAATGGATTCTAATTTAGATATAATTAAAAAACAATTTATAAACGAAAAAGGAGAAGTAGATTTAACGCCTCCATATCCGAATAAGAGATACAATTTTGGGTCATTTATAGGCTACAGACAAATTGGATTAATTCATAAACTTGTATTTTTTCCACATTTATTAAAAGAATATATACCTAATCATACGGATGAAATTATATTAAAAACATCTGGCTATTTTATATTTAGCGATGGAAAAGAATTTGGAGGATATACATGTATTGAACTTGCATGTATTAATAATATTGTAGAAAGTGTAAAAATATTACTTCCATACGTAGATATAAACGAAGAAACCACAAAATCTACATTATTAATGATATCGTGTAGGTGTTTAGCATATGATGTTATAAAATTATTGTTGACTCAACCCAAAATCGATGTTAATTTGACGTATTACGATTTCTCTCCAATTTGTTATTTTTTATCAAATTGTCAAGACACCGACGAATATTTAGAATGTCTCGATTTGTTATTATCACATCCAGATATCAAGTTATGCGATTCTAGTTGTATATTTAACCAAAAATTAAATATTAACGTTTTAAAAAGAGTTATAAATCATCCTTCTTTTAAGATTGACAATACAGACTCTTTAGATGGAAAACTTGCTTCTTTATATTTAGAAGAAAGAAAACAGAGAGAAGAATTACAAAGATTACGTGAACTTGATTTAGGAAGTTTGTTATATCACGCGGGAAAAAAGTATATTTAGGATTTGATAGAGTGAGAGTTTACAAACGCTAGTGGGAATATAATGGTGAAAATTGATATTTTATTTTAAATATCATTATCTTCTACCACTCGCATCGCTACCACTCGCCTCGCTACCACTCGTCGTAATGTCTTCTATTTTAAACAAAACTGTCTTTTGCGTCTCTGATGATCCTCTTGGAGTTTCTACTCAGAGGTTGCCTACGGCGTTTTTAAAATCATCGGAGATGACCCCTTCGGGGCGAGACACCGTCTCGTTTTTAAAAACCGGAGAATATCCTGATGAAAAGGGTCTCCTAACTTCTTACGATGAAATTAAAGATAAACTAGAAATCAAACCTACGATTGTTGTGTTTGGGAAAGAAGTTCATCAACGTCGTGATGTAGGATTTTTTAGCGACTCTTCAGTTGGATATAAATATTCAAACAAACTTATGAAAAGTAAACCTCTTACACCTAATTTAAAAAAGATTTTAGAATATGTAAACACTGCTCTATCTACACATGAAATGAAAGTTAATTTTAACGGAATTCTAATCAACAGATATGAATACTCTGATTCTATCGGACCACATAGTGATGATGAAACCGATCTGGATTCAATTGGAGTATTTTCTATTACATTTTACATCAATTCGAAGAGGGAAGAAGGGTTCTCAGAGAGAATTTTCAGAATCAAAACGAAAAAGGAAATGTATATCACACAAGAAGGAGAAACTAAACAATATGACGCGAAAGAAACAGTTCTAGATATTACCACGAAACATATGATGACTATGCTGATGGGAGGAAAAGATTTTCAAAAACTGTTTACACATGAAGTTCCTCCTCGTTTAAAAAGCAAAGGAACTAGAATTAGTTATACTTTCAGATCTCATAAAAAATAGAAAATAATATTTAAATATATTAAATGACAAACAAATCTACAACTAAAATTTTGAAACAGATTAGAGATATCATATGTGATAATCCTTCCGGTAAACGTAGTAGTAAACGTAGTAGTAAACGTAGTAGTAAACGTAGTAGTAAACGTAGTAGTAAACGTAGTAGTAAACCATATTACGGGATGGATACAGATAGAGAAAATGAGATGATACACAAAATAGTATTACGTGCACTAAAATATAAAGGGCTTGATTATAATCAAAAATATGATCGGGCATTAGCCAATGTTCATAAATTGGCATCACAAGGTAAAATAAATTGGGCTAATCGCCCAAAGCAAGATATTATAGCTAACGAAGATTTAATATTAGCCCAGATCGAGTAATTTAATTTTTCTACTATTATAAAAAATAAAAAAAATGATTGTTTAAAATTATGTTATTTTAAACATTTCTTTTTATAATTAATTATGCAAAAGTATCTTAAACTTACCGAACAAGTATTTTCCACGTTGTTTCAAGATTTGTCTGTTTTTCTTTCTGAAAAATATAATGTTAAGGTTGAAGACTTGAGAACTGAATTTGAATCTTTTGAAAAGGACCAATCTAAGAGTGGTGACGTTGCGGAGAAAGTTGAAGAAAAGAAAGTTGAAGAAAAGAAAGAAAAGAAGGAGAAAAAGGAAAAGAAAGATAAAAAGGAAAAGAAAGAAGAGAAGGTTGAAGAAGTTGAAGAAAAGAAAAAGGAAGAGAAGGTTGAAGAAAAGAAGAAAGTTGAAAAAGAGAAGAAAGATGAGAAAGTTGAAGATAAAAAGGACCAAGCTAAGCTTGGAGAAAAGAAAAAGGAAGAAAAGAAGACGTGTGTAGCTAAAAAGAAAGATGGTGAAGTTTGTGGTAAAACTGCATCTGAAGGAGATAGATGTAAGACACATAAAGAAAAAGACCAAGCTCGAGCCGAAAGGCGAGTTCCGGAGCTTGGAGAAGAGGTTAAGGAGGAAAAGAAAAAGAAGGAAGATAAAAAGGATGAAAAGAAGAAAGAAGCTAAGATTGGAAAAGGAGAGAAAACTGAAGTTGAAAAGAAACTTGATGATGCTTTAAAAAAGGGAGCTATTGCAATTCGTAAAAATAAATATGGCAATCTAGAACATCAACCAACTGGATTAGTCTTTAATGAAAATAAAAAAGTATATGGAAAACAAGTTGGTGATAAAGTATTAGAACTAACTGCTGACGACATTGAAACGTGTAAATGTAATAGATTTTTATACGAAGAACCAGCTAAACTTACTAAAAAGGATGAAGAGGAGCGAAAGCGAGGGGAAGCTGGAGAAAAGAGTGACGATGAGTCTGATGGATCTTCTGATGATGACGAATCTTCTGATGACGAATCTTCCGATGAATCAGATGAGGAAAGTGATTA